>JAEEGL014627863.1_pt1 | contig 20282 bp, 13 predicted proteins | sample 9134231 | NCBI WGS metagenome assembly JAEEGL01 (sample SAMN16246548, study PRJNA631951) | gut metagenome | biome: gut microbiome; feature: rumen; material: fiber-attached | host: Bos | place: Iran: Karaj | collected 2018-10 | reverse complement strand
TTCCACAAACAACCTGCTGAAGCCTTCCGACGGAGCGCCTGTTACGGTTCCGTCTCAGGACATGGTCCTCGGCAGCTACTATCTGACCCGTTACGATGAAGAGACTGTCGCTGACGATGAGCATCTGCGCCGCTTCAAGGACAAGAACGAAGCACTGAACGCACTGGTCAACGAAGAGATTACGCTGAATACGCCTGTCATGATCCGCCGTACTGTAACGGTGGACGGCCAGACCGTATCCGGTATGGTCAAGACCAGCCCGGGACGTATTATCTTCAATGAAAAGGTTCCGCAGGATCTCGGCTACGTCAAAAGAGATCCGGCCAGACCGGAAACCTATCTGCCGTACGAGGTCGATTTCGTCGTCGGCAAGAAGGCGCTGGGACAGATCCTGCACCGCTGCATCATTGTACACGGTATTACTGATACGACAACGGTTCTTGACGATGTCAAGGCTCTCGGATACAAGTACTGCACGCTGAGCGGCATGACTTTCTCCGCTGCCGACGTTAAGATTCCTTCTCAGAAGAGCGAGCTGATCGCGAAATCTGAGGCAGAGGTCAACAAGCTTGTCCGCAACTACCGCAGAGGTACACTGACCAACGAAGAGCGCCACAGACAGGTTATCAAGGTCTGGGAGAATACAATCAAGGCGCTTGAAGATCTGGCACTGCCGGCTCTGGGCGAGAAGAACAACATCTACATGTTCATCGATTCCGGTGCCCGAGGCTCCAAAGACCAGCTGAAACAGATGACGACCATGCGAGGCCTGACACAGACCCCGCAGGGCGAAACCATCGAACTGCCGATCAAGTCCTGCTTCAAAGAAGGACTTGATGTTCTGGAGTATTTCGTGTCCGCACACGGAACCCGTAAAGGTCTGACCGATACGGCTCTGCGTACAGCGGACTCCGGTTACCTGACGAGACGTCTGGTAGACGTATCCCAGGATATCATCATCCGTGCGGAAGACTGCTGCACGGACGGAGAACAGCCGGAAGGCGTCTGGGTTTCCGCGTTCATCATTCCGAACCTGAACAACCCGGAGAAGAGCGAAGTCATCGAGACGCTGGCAGAGCGTATCACCGGCCGCTGGGCGATCGATGAGATCGTCGATCCTGCGACGGGCGAAGTGATCGTTCCCGCAGATACGATGATTACATCCACTCTGGCCGAAAAGGTCGAGGCTGCCGGGATCGAGAAGGTCCATATCCGCAACCTGCTGACCTGCAGACAGAGACTGGGTGTCTGCGCGAAATGCTACGGCGCGAACATGTCCAACGGACTGCCGGTACGTCTCGGCGAGGCGGTCGGCATCATCGCGGCACAGTCCATCGGTGAGCCCGGTACACAGCTGACCATGCGTACCTTCCATACCGGAGGCGTTTCCGGAAGCGAAGATATTACACAGGGTCTTCCCCGTGTACAGGAGCTTTTCGAAGCGCGTAAGCCGCGCGGACAGGCGATCATTTCCGAGATCGCCGGCGAGGTCTCCCAGAACTTTACCAAGAGGAAGAGAGAACTCGTTGTTACAAGTATTACCGAGGGAGTTGCGGAAGCCAAGAGCTACGCGATTCCTTACGGCGCTACGCTTAAGGTTAAGGATGGCGACATCATCGAGGCCGGTGCCGAGCTGACAGAAGGTTCCGTCAATCCGCATGATATCTTAAGAATCCGCGGACTGGAAGCGACCCAGAACTACATGATCAGCGAAGTGCAGCGCGTATACCGTCAGCAGGGCGTTGATATTAACGATAAACATATCGAGACCATCGTACGCCAGATGCTGCGCAAGATCCGGATCACGGACAACGGCGACACCGAGTTTATGCCCGGCAGCCTTGTCGATTATCTGGATTTCGACGCGCACAACAAGCAGATGAGAGAAGCCGGCAAGGCTGAGGCACAGGGCGAGAGAGTTCTGCTCGGAATCACCAAGGCCGCGCTTGCGACAGAGTCCTTCATGTCTGCGGCTTCCTTCCAGGAGACGACACGTGTCCTGACGGAAGCGGCCATCAAGGGCAAGATTGATCCGCTGATCGGTCTGAAGGAGAATGTCATCATCGGTAAACTGATTCCGGCAGGAACCGGTATGCAGAGGTATCAGGAGCTTGATATCGAGAAGAACCTGACACCGGAAGAGCTTGCCGCGATCGAGGCCGCCAAGCAGGCAGCCGCCGAGGAAGCCGCCAAGCTTGCAGCCGAGAAGGCAGCGAGCCAGGGAGCTGGAGCGGAGGATGAGGACGACGGTGATACGCTCGAACTCATTATGGATGACGGTGATGAAGGCGAGACGCTGGATCTGCAGCTTTTCGCCGATGATCTCGGGGACGAATCTGATGATGAATTCAGCATTGTTCCTGACGAAGATGCTTGACATTCAGGCAAATTCGTGATATAGTATCTAAGTCTGCGGTTTTTTCGGGTGGAGCGTATTGTTCCGCCCGAAAAGTGTGCAGATTTGTTGGCTGCAACACAACAATAGATAGTACTGAAAAATCTAAACAGGAGGTGCAATGAATGCCTACTTTTAACCAGCTGGTCAAACAGGGCAGACAGGTAAGCGTTAAGAAGTCGACGGCTCCTGCTCTGCAGAGAGGATGGAATTCTCTGAACAAGAAAGCCACAGATATCTCTTCTCCGCAGAAGCGCGGCGTGTGCACGGTTGTTAAGACCGACACCCCGAAGAAGCCTAACTCCGCTCTTCGTAAGATCGCCCGTGTCCGCCTTTCCAACGGCGTCGAAGTAACAGCTTATATCCCCGGCGAGGGACATAACCTGCAGGAACACTCTGTTGTTCTGATCCGCGGCGGCCGTGTCAAGGACATGCCCGGTGTGCGTTACCACATCATCCGCGGCACGCTGGATACTGCCGGCGTTGCAAAGCGCAAGCAGGGCCGTTCCAAATACGGCGCAAAGAGACCTAAATAAGTACTGAGTTTTACAAATCTGATTACTTGATATACGCGTAGGCATTGTTTGTGCAAAGAACCGATTTTGGCCTGTTGCAGCCAATATGTTCTGTCCGCACGAATCACACTGGAAGCGTATGTGAGTACCGATAAGCCGTAAGGCTTGCGAATTAATCTCAAATTGATTAAGGAGGGAAGAATCGTGCCTAGAAAAGGACATACATCCAAGAGGGATGTACTTCCGGATCCCGTCTACAACAGCAAGGTCATCACCAAGCTGGTCAACAGCATCATGCTGGACGGCAAGAAGGGCGTAGCGCAGAAGATCGTTTACGGCGCCCTGCAGCGCGTCGAGGAGAAGACGGGCAAGGAGGCTATGGAAGTTTTTGAGACGGCTATGAACAATATCATGCCGGCTCTGGAAGTTAAGGCAAGACGTGTCGGTGGTGCTACCTACCAGGTTCCTATGGAGGTCAGACCGGAGCGTCGGCAGACACTGGGTCTGCGCTGGCTGGTCAGCTACTCCCGCAACCGCAGTGAGCGGACGATGGTAGAGCGTCTCGCAGGCGAGCTCATGGATGCAGCCAACAACACCGGAAATGCAGTAAAGAAGAGAGAAGATACGCACAAGATGGCAGAGGCCAACAAGGCGTTTGCGCATTTCCGCATGTGATGTAATGAGGAGATAAAAAGTGGCAAGAGAATACTCTTTGGAGAATACCAGAAATATTGGTATCATGGCCCACATTGACGCGGGTAAGACCACTCTGACAGAGCGCATTCTGTTCTATACGGGCAAGATCCATAAGATGGGCGATTCCCAGGACGGAAACACGCAGATGGACTGGATGGTCGAGGAGCAGGAGCGCGGTATCACCATTACTTCTGCCGCTACCACGTGCTATTGGAAGGGTCATCGTATCAATATCATCGATACTCCCGGACACGTTGATTTCACCGTCGAGGTGGAGCGTTCTCTTCGTGTTTTGGACGGAGCCGTTGCGGTCTTTGACGCAAAAGGCGGCGTAGAGCCTCAGTCCGAAACGGTTTGGCGTCAGGCGGATCAGTTCAATGTTCCCCGTATGGGATTCGTCAACAAGATGGACATCATGGGAGCGGATTTCTTCAATACCGTCGACATGATGAAGGACCGTCTTGCCGCGAATGCTGTTCCTTTCCAGCTTCCGATCGGTAAGGAAGACAGCTTCAAGGGACTGATCGATCTGATGACGATGAAAGCATTTATCTATAACGACGATAAGGGTACGGAGGTCAGCGAGATCGATATCCCCGCGGATATGGCAGACCAGGCGGCTGAATACCACAACAGCATGGTCGAGTCGATCTGCGAGCTGGATGACGACCTGATGGAGCAGTATCTGGAAGGCGAAGACATTTCCATGGAAGCACTGAAGGCAGCTGCCCGCAAGGCAACCTGCGAGTGCCGCCTGGTTCCGGTCTTCTGCGGAACGGCATACCGCAACAAAGGCGTGCAGAAGCTGATCGACGCGGTTGTCGAGTATATGCCTTCTCCGCTGGATCTGCCGGCTACAACCGGTATCGATCCCGAGACGGGCGAAGAGATTACAAGACCCGCGTCTGACGAAGGTCCTTTCTCCGCGCTGGCATTCAAGATCATGACGGATCCTTTCGTCGGTAAACTCGCGTTTTTCCGCGTATATTCCGGTACCGCGGGCGCCGGTTCCTACGTTCTGAACTCAACCAAGAACAAGAAAGAGCGTCTCGGCCGCATCCTGATGATGCATGCGAATCACAGGACCGATCTGGAAGAGGTTTACGCCGGAGACATCGCGGCAGCCGTCGGGCTTAAGAACACCACGACAGGGGACACCCTGTGTGATGAGAACCACCCGATCGTGCTGGAGTCCATGGTCTTCCCTGAGCCCGTTATCGACGTTGCGATCGAGCCCAAGACGAAGGCAGGACAGGAGAAGATCGGAATCGCTCTGGCCAAGCTTGCCGAAGAGGATCCGACTTTCCGCACCTATACAAACCATGAAACGGGACAGACGATCATTGCCGGTATGGGCGAGCTCCATCTGGAGATCATTGTTGACCGTCTGCTGCGTGAGTTCCATGTAGAAGCAAATGTCGGCGCCCCGCAGGTCGCTTATAAAGAAGCGCTCGCGAGAGAGGCCGATGTGCAGGGCAAATTCGTCCGTCAGTCCGGCGGACACGGCCAGTACGGCGACTGCCACGTCCGCTTCAGTCCTCTGGATCCGAACTCCGAGAATACGTACGAGTTCGTCAATTCTGTCGTCGGCGGAGTGATTCCCAAGGAATACATTCCCGCTATCGACGCCGGTATCCAGGAAGCGATGGAGAGCGGTTCTCTTGCGGGATACCCGATCATGGGTCTCCGCGCGGAGGTATATGACGGTTCCTACCATGAGGTCGACTCTTCCGAGATGGCTTTCCACGTTGCGGGTTCGCTCGCGCTTAAGGAAGCCATGCGCAAGGTCGGGACGATCCTGCTCGAGCCTGTCATGAAAGTCGACGTAACGGTTCCCGAGAGCTACATGGGAGATATCATCGGTGACATCAATTCCCGCAGAGGCCGTATCGAGGGAATGGATAACCGCAACGGAGCAGCCATCGTGCATGGATTCGTTCCGCTGGGAGAGATGTTCGGATACGCGACGGATCTGCGTTCCAAGACGCAGGGACGCGGCGTGTATACGATGCAGTTCCAGGATTATGAGCCGATTCCGAAGAGCATTCAGGACAAGATCCTGAAGGATAACGGAATGGGCAGATAAGTCCGGGAGAGCAGGTACGGGCAGATACTCCGGTTAATGCCTGCATACGGCAAAATTTATTAAAATAGCTTGCAAAACAGACCTGCCTTTGATATAATATCGGCAGGCGAATAGAATCAATTAGGAGGTTTACTATTATGGCTAAGCAGAAGTACGAGAGAACCAAGCCGCATGTCAATATCGGAACCATCGGTCATATCGACCATGGCAAGACGACACTGACAGCAGCTATCACGCTTGTTCTTTCCAAGAGAGTTGCCGGCAACACGGCTTCCGCTTTCGATCAGATCGATAAGGCTCCCGAGGAGAAGGCAAGAGGAATCACCATTTCCACCGCTCACGTTGAGTATCAGACCGACAAGAGACACTATGCCCATGTTGACTGCCCGGGACATGCTGACTATATCAAGAACATGATCACCGGTGCTGCCCAGATGGACGGCGCTATCCTCGTTGTTGCTGCTACTGACGGTGTTATGGCTCAGACCAGCGAGCACATTCTTCTGGCTCGTCAGGTAGGCGTTCCCTACATCGTTGTATTCCTGAACAAGTGCGACATGGTTGATGATCCTGAGCTTCTTGACCTCGTTGAGATGGAAGTTACCGAAGAGCTTGAGAAGAACGGCTTTGAGGGATGCCCGATCGTCCGCGGTTCCGCTCTGCAGGCTCTGCAGGATCCGGACAGCGAGTGGGGCGACAAGATCATGGAACTGATGGATACCGTTGACGAGTATGTTCCGGCTCCGGTCCGTGATGAGGAGAAGCCTTTCCTGATGCCTGTTGAGGACGTATTCACGATTTCCGGTCGTGGTACTGTTGCTACCGGCCGTGTAGAGCGTGGCGTTCTGCATCTGGGCGACAGCGTTGAGCGTGTTGGCCTGCATCGTGAGACCCAGGCTTACGTTGTAACCGGTATCGAGACATTCCATAAGTCCATGGATGAGGCTATGGCCGGCGACAACGTCGGATGCCTGCTTCGTGGTATTCAGAGAAACGAGATCGAGCGCGGACAGGTTCTGGCTAAGCCCGGTTCTGTTACCCCTCACAAGAAGGTTAAGGGTCAGGTCTACGTTCTGAAGAAGGAAGAGGGCGGACGTCATACTCCGTTCGTTTCCAACTATCGTCCTCAGTTCTATTTCCGTACAACGGACGTCACCGGCGTTATCACCCTTGAGGATGGCGTTGAGATGTGCATGCCCGGAGACAACACGGTTATGACTGTTGAGCTGATCTATCCGGTAGCTATGGAAGTCGGTCTGCGCTTCGCTATTCGTGAAGGCGGACGTACCGTTGGTTCCGGTACTGTTATCGAGATCCTCGACTGATCCGGTTCTCTGTACAGATGAGATATATCGGCCGGCCCCTATCGGGCCGGCCGGTTTTTTCATATTATCGTCTGAATACTCTTGTAGTCATTTGCCACTGCTGTTTGCCACTATTCACGCAGGATGAACTGTAGTAGGATTAAACTACATATACAGCGAATAATACAGCAAGCTATTGTTGAAGGGGCGATATCAGGTGAAACAATATGACAGGTTTGCACGGGTTCTGAATACGGCAATCACACAGTCAGGGCTGCAGAAAAACGAAATGATCCGGATCCTCGAGATCGACCGGTCTTCTTATTTTCAGTTCCTGAAAGGAAACCGTCTGCCTACAAAAGAACAGTATAATATGCTGAAAAAGATCCTGCTTCTCCCTAAAGAAGACATGGTACAGATGGATGAGCAGTATTACCGGGCAGTGCTGGGAGAGGACGTTTGGGAGAATATTCAGCAGGTGCGTCACTGCGTCGGCATTTTGGCGGAGCGACATGAGATCGATGCTATACGGGAGAGCATAGCTTCCTCTGATGAACAGAATCTGCCGTCAGATAACGGACTGCTGATCCGTTATCTGCAAAGCCATGACGAAGTGAAGAAGGCTGTCGCCGACATACTGGCTGAAGCGATTACGGCGGATGGACTGGATTTCTATATACCGATATCGGCTGATGCTTTCTTTGATCAGATGGGACGGATGATGACTAAGGGCGGCCACAGAATCCGGATGCGATGGCTTACCGGACTGCGCGGAGGCAGGATCGATGATCAGAAAGAAGCAATGAGTGTCTTTCAGGGACTCTTGTTCTTCCTGTCGGCACAGACTGACATACATCTGGAATGCCGGTATTATTACAATTCCGTAAGTAAGGTGTCCGATATCGGTCTGTTGTATCCCTGGTACATTCTGACCGGCAAGAACGTGCTGATGATCTCGCAGGATTTCCGGAAGGCAGTCTGCGTGCAGGATGAGCAGTTTGCAAAAGCATATGCAGACCGGTTCGAACAGGCTTTTGCCGACAGTACGCCGATGCTTAAGAATTACGGTTCACTGGAGCAGAATCTGCAGGCTATCCGGGAATTCCTGAAGGGCAAACGCGAAGTCAACTATGAAGCGATTCCCTGTACGGCGATGATCGCGACGCCGGAGATGATCCGCAAATACGTTATCCCGCAGGCACAGGAGGCACTGATTGCGCATTGCAGTGCGCTGCAGAGAGATGAGACCATGATCGATGTCTCGAGTATCAGTGGTCTCGGAACCTTCCTGAAGACGAGAAAGATTCCGGAGATCCCGGAAGCTTATATGAGAGAGGTCGAGCCGGAGGATCTGATCTGGTATGTGGACAATCTCCTGAAGCGCCTGGGCAGTACCCTGTTTATTATTGATGAAGACAGGATCCTGCCGGCTTATGACTGGGATATCACGATTATAGAAGAATACTCTGTCCTGATCCATCATCATAATTATGAAACAATCATCATTGATGAGAAAAATATCGTAGATATCTTTACGTCCTTTGCCCGTAACATTCTGGAATCGCCCTTTGTTTTGGATGCAGAAAAAGCCAGGAAAGAACTGCTTAAGATCCGCACCGGGCTTGTACGCGAGATACAGTCTGATTCTGTGAATATTTAAAATGCCACCGGGGCCTGCCACTTGTTTCCGAAAAGAAACAGGAATAGAATAGTAACAGGTATATATTTGCATGAAGGAGGAAGAGAACATGAAAAAGTTCATAGCATTACTGCTTGCCGGACTGATGCTTGTATCAGCGCTTGGCGGCTGCGCCGGCGGATCATCTGCCCCGGATCCGGCATCCGGTCAGAAACAGGCCGAGACATCTTCGGAAAAGTCCGAAGCGGCAGAATCCAAAGCACAGGAAACGTCTGAACAGGCATCGGTACCGGAAGAAGCTTCAGAAGAGGCCCCGGAAGAGAGTTCAGAACCGGAAGAGCTGGGAGATTTCGAATACCGGTTCTTAACCATTTATCCGGAGGAGTACGAAATCGGAGCTGCGCTTAAAGCCTACTGCGATGCCGTTGAGACCGCAACGGACGGACATGTTAAGTTTATTTATGAACGGATTCAGGATCCCGCAATGATGGATAGTGCCATAGATTTCGGCGATGCATTCGGAATGATGAGCGGATTTAATGCCGTCAAGAGATACATGTATTATCACCAGGCTTCAGAGGAAGAATATAAAAAGATCCTGGACGCTCCGAATTATGAATCCCTGATTCTTCCGGAAGTCGTTACGCTTCCTCTGCAGGGTTTCGATGACGGTGTCGCGATGACAAACGTTCTGTGGGATCTTTATGAAAAGGACAGTGCATATGCTTCTCTGATCGATGAGTTTTACAAACCGCTTATCGTGTTTGTATCTTCACCTCTTTATTATGCAGACGAGAGATTAACGCCGGATGTCGATGTTTTCCAGCCTGAGCGGGATGTACGCGGCGGTGCCTTTATTTATCTGGTCTGCTGTACAAACGATTTGTGGGAGCGTCTGCCTGCGGCTTATCAGGAGAAGATCGAGGCGGTTTCCGGCCGGGAGATCTCTCTTACCTTTGCACAGATGTTCAAGGACTCACGTGATCAGAATGCGGAAGAATGGGCGGTCAGCCTGCCGGAATCCTGGCACGGTCAGTATGTGCTGCTGAATCCTGAGAACGACAATTACGCAGATTATCAGAACTACTTTGATGCTTTCACAGCTGACTGGATTAAGGACGCAGCAGAGGTCACGGAGGTCGATGCGGAGGCTTTCCTTGCGAAAGTCAAAGAAATGTACGCGGCAGAAGCATCAAAATAAACCGGATTCTGCCTGATACAGTTTGCGAGGATTTATACTTGATTTTTCACGGCCCGTGTGTTATCCTTTATAGGTTAGCGCGGGCCGCTGTTTATTTTGCTGTCCGCAGTGTATGTTTGGAGGATGAAGGAAATGAGTGAAGAGAAAGACAAGTTTGCGAAGCGCCGGGAAGAGCAGCAGAAGAAGATGAAGCAGCTGCATAAGCTGCAGAATTCCAGAATCAAACCCAGCACACGGAGCAAACTGACAGGGCTTCTGATCGCGCTTGCGGTTGTTCTCGTCATCGGAGTCATCGTATTCTTCGAAGCGGGATTTGTCCGCAGACTGACGACAGCGATGAAGGTCGGCGATGAGAAGGTCAGTACCGCTGAGTTCGACTATTATTATTCCGACGAGGTCATCACGACCTACAATACCTATTATCAGTACACGAACGGTCAGTATCTGCCGTTTCTCACGACTAAGTCCCTGAAGAAACAGGCTTATAACGAGGATCAGACCTGGGCGGATTACTTTGTTGAAGAAGCAAAGAAATCGGTTCATAATGTGAAGGCACTTGTCAGCGCGGCCAAGGCAGAAGGCATGACGCTTTCCGCTGAGGGACAGGCCAATGTGGATGCTCAGATGACGACATACGCGGCCTACGCGAAGCAGGCTAATCTGACCGTTAACCAGTATCTGCGCCAGTCTTACGGACGCGGTGTTAATGAGAAGCTGATGCATCAGGTTATTTCGGATATCATGCTGGCGTCTGAGTATTCAGAGCTTCTGAGGAGCCGTCCGGAGTATACGGATGAGGACCTTGAGGCTTATTATCAGAGCGATGCCAAGGAGAATAATACCTATGTCGACATCCGTTATCTTGCGTTCAGCAAGACGGACGACAAGACGCTTGAAGAGGCAAAGGCAGAGGCCGATGCTTTCATCGATGGCGTTAAGACAGCCGATCAGTACGCTGAAAAGGCAATTGTAGAGCTGACCGCAAGAGCGGAAGCTGAGGACAGTTCCTCTGAGGAGAGTTCAGAGAAAGAGATTACGGATACCACGGCACGTACGCTGGTTTCCTGGTCTTCCCTGAAAAACCGTGACGAGAACCTGGCTGCCTGGGCTTTTGCCGATGAGAGAAAAGCCGGCGACACGACAGTTGTCGAGCTTACGGACGGCAGCGGATACTATGCGGTTTTCCTGGACAAGACCGGTTACCGTCAGGATTACAGGACCGCGAATATCCGTCAGATCTTTATTTCTGTAGAAGATACCGAGGATACAGAAGCCATGGAAGCGGCCAAGACCAAGGCCGAGGGCATTCTGGACGAGTGGAAAGCAGGAGCAGCCACAGAGGACAGCTTTGCGGCGCTGGCGGATCAGTATTCCGAGCTCGATCTTGAGGGCGGCCTGCAGGAAGAAGTCTCCAACGATTCGGACGCGGTAGGCGAATGGCTCTTTGACGGTACAAGGAAAGCCGGAGACACTGCCGTGATCGCTTCCGATGAAGGCTATCATGTGATTTACTACATCGGAGAGGGCCGTGAATACTGGAAGATCCAGGTCGAAGCCCTTAAGCGCAACGCTGATTACAGCGCAGCGATCGAGGCTTTGGAAGAACAGTATGCGGCTTCCGATAACTCCTTCGGTATCTGGCTGAGAGACGAACCGTTCTGATAAGACGGACAAGCCGCCGGTACCCTGCCGGATCGTCAGGGCCAGCGGCTTTTTTGTGCGGCAGCGCGGTGAACATGCGGAGGATAGCGGTATGAAGACAGTCGGGATCGTATGCGAATACAATCCTTTTCACAGCGGACACAGCCGGCAGATCGCTGAGGCAAAGCGGTTAAGCGGTGCTGACACGGTGATCTGCGCTATGAGCGGGAACTTTACCCAGCGTGGCGAAGCGGCGGTACTGGAGAAAAGTATCCGTACCCGTGCTGCGCTTATGGGCGGAGCGGATCTCGTGGCGGAGATTCCCGTGATCTACGCGATGAGCAGTGCGCAGAGCTTTGCACGGGCCGGGGTCCGGATACTGCTCGCGGCAGGTGTCGACGGAATCTCCTGCGGATCAGAGAGCTGCGATCTGCCGGGACTGGAGAGTGTCGCAGATCTGCTGTATGAAGAGCCCGCTGAGTTCAGAAAAGTCCTTGCAGACGGGCTGAAACAGGGCATGGGATATGCGGCCGCCCGTCAGAACGCAGCAGAATCTGTACTCGGTCCGGACGCGGCTCTCCTGCGTGAACCTAACGATATCCTCGCGGTCGAGTATCTGCTGGCACTGCGGGAATACGGCGCGGAGATTCCGTTGTATCTGGTGAAGCGGACAACCGTACACGATGAGGCATCGGATTCTGCGAAAAAGATACGGCAGGCACTGTATGCCGGTGATTTTCCGGATACAATCGGGAGCCCGGAGCTGATCAGAGAAGCTTTGCAGAACGGATTCGGGAAGCCGGATGCGGGGTTTTATACGACGCTTCTGTACACGAAGATCGCAGGCATGCAGAACCAAAGCAGAGATAATTCCGGTACAACAGCACAGCCCGATGGCGGAATCCCGGAAGCAGGAGAGGGTCTTATGAACCGGCTTCTGAAGAACGCGGCTGTGTACCATCCGTTTGAAGAGCTGGTTAAGGAGTCGGTGACCAGACGCTATCCGGCGTCGCGTGTGCGGCGGATTCTGATGAATCTGACACTCGGTATTACGGAGGCCGAAAGGGAAGCCTGCGGATGGGACGATGGACCGGCATATCTGCGGATCCTCGGAACGGCAAGAGAGCAGATGCTTGCAGCTGTCGGACGCAGAGCGGAACTGCCGCTTGTCGTACGGTCCTCTGATCTCGAAGGACTGTCAGGAGCCGCGAAGAATACTTTTGCCGCGGAGGCCAGGACGACAGATCTGTACATGCTTTCACTGCCGGGCTGCCGGCATTATTTACACGGGTATGAATATACGCGGCAGATCGAAAAAACGAGAGATTCCTAAAATAATCGAGAATTAACGAGATTACAGGAGCATTTCACAGTAATGCGTTATTTATCGCCGAAATCCGGGGTTGAGCTTGCAGGATAAAAGGGTTAATATATGTTTTGTTAGCACTCGGGAGTAAAGAGTGCTAACAAAACCATCAGATCCGTAAGCCCGATCCGATTGGGCGTATATATTAAAGGGAGGGTATAGTTATGAAGTTAGTTCCGTTAGGCGACAAGGTCGTTGTCAAGCAGCTTGAAGCAGAAGAGAAGACAAAGGGCGGTATCATTCTGACCACACAGTCTCAGGAGAAGCCTCAGGAAGCCGTTGTAATCGCAGTCGGCCCCGGCGGCACAGTCGACGGCAAGGAAGTCGAGATGCAGGTCGAAGTCGGCGATAAGGTTATTTATTCCAAATATGCGGGAACAACCGTTAAGCTGCACGATGAGGAATTCATCGTTGTAAAGCAGAGCGATATTCTGGCAATCGTAGAAGAATAAGAGATTTAAGAGGAGGCATTTACTATGGCAAAAGAAATCAAGCATGGTATCGAAGCAAGAAACGCGCTGGAGAAGGGCGTCAATACCCTGGCCGATACCGTTAAAATCACACTGGGACCCAAAGGACGCAATGTCGTTCTGGACAAGAAATACGGCACTCCGCTGATCACCAACGACGGTGTTACGATCGCGAAAGAGATCGAGCTTGAGGATCCGTTTGAGAACATGGGCGCGCAGCTGGTTAAGGAAGTCGCGACCAAGACTAATGACGTTGCCGGCGACGGCACCACGACCGCTACCGTTCTGGCACAGGCCATGATCCAGGAAGGCCTTAAGAACATCGCTGCAGGCGCCAACTCCATTATCCTGAGAAAAGGCATGCAGAAGGCTACAGAGGCCGCTGTTGCTTCCATTAAAGAGATCTCCACACCCGTAAACGGCAAGAATCATATCGCGCAGGTCGCTGCGATCTCCGCAGGCGATCCGGAAGTCGGCAATATGGTTGCTGACGCTATGGAAAAGGTTTCCTCCGACGGCGTTATCACCGTTGAGGAGTCCAAGACCATGGAGACCGAGCTTGACCTTGTAGAAGGAATGCAGTTTGACCGCGGATATCTGAGTGCTTACATGTGCACGGATATGGATAAGATGGAAGCGGTTCTGGACAATCCGTACATCCTGATCACCGACAAGAAGATCAGCAATATCCAGGACATCCTTCCGGTTCTGGAGCAGATCGTACAGCAGGGAGCACGTCTCCTGATCATCGCTGAGGACGTCGAGGGCGAGGCTCTGGCTACACTCGTTGTCAACAAACTGCGCGGTACCTTCAACTGTGTTGCGGTAAAGGCACCCGGATTCGGCGACCGCAGGAAGGCTATGCTTGAGGATATCGCGATTCTGACCGGCGGTACCGTCATCAGCCAGGAAGTCGGTCTGGAGCTCAAAGACGCTACGGTCGATATGCTTGGACATGCCAAGACCGTTAAGGTTCAGAAGGAAAATACCATTATCGTTGACGGCATGGGCGATCCGGAAATGATCAAGAGCCGTGAGGCACAGATCCGTCAGCAGATCGCTGACACCACTTCCGATTTTGACCGTGAGAAGCTGCAGGAGCGTCTGGCAAAGCTGGCCGGCGGTGTTGCGGTTATCAAGGTCGGTGCTGCTTCCGAGGCAGAGATGAAAGAGAAGAAGCTCCGTATGGAAGATGCTCTGGCGGCTACCAAGGCTGCTGTTGAGGAAGGTATCGTCTGCGGCGGCGGAAGCGCGTATATCCACGCGATCAAGGCTACCGAGGCTGTTGCCGAGTCTCTGGAAGGCGACGAGAAGACCGGCGCCCGCATCATCGTTAAGGCTCTGGAAGCTCCGATCCGCCAGATCGTCGAGAACGCCGGCGTTGAGGGATCCGTTGTTGTCAACAAGCTGAAAGAAGCTCCTGAAGGCACCGGATACAATGCGCTGACAGACGAATACGTCGATATGGTCGCGGCCGGAATTATCGATCCTGTAAAGGTTACGAGAAGCGCGCTGCAGAACGCTACTTCCGTCGCGGCTACCCTGCTGACGACAGAAGCGGTCGTTGCCGACATCCCTGAACCCACACCGGCAGCTCCGGCAGGCGGCGCAGGAATGGGCGGAATGATGTAATCCCTGCTGTTTAAGAATAAGTCGGAAACAACGAGACCCCTGCGGAATCATCCGCAGGGGTCTTTATGCAGCAGAGTAACTGCCGGGTTATCTTTTTTTATAGAGAACAAGCTCCGGATCGGCGCCGTCGGCTCCGTATGTGCAGATCAGGATGAAATCCATATTCGCAAGAACTCCGAAACACCGGTCCCCGCCGAATTCCGGTTCGAGCTGATTGCCCAGATAAGTGATATTATCGTCCAGAAATTTAACGTTCATGCCGCCGGGCAGCCTGTAAGTCAGATTCACGTATTTGCCGACAAGTGCGTTCAGCTTTTCGAGCCGCGGCATGCCCTCTATGTGAAGCTCATTGATCTCATTGATCAGTTTCTGCTTGAAAGCTTCAAACTGGCCGTCGTCGCTGAGCTCTTCGTATCGTTTCCAGTAGTCCAGAGTGGGCAGCACCTTCTTCAGATACTCACGCGCCTGTGGCTCGGTGAAACTCTCGTTAGCCATATTTCTGACGCAGACGTCGATCAGATCGTCCATATTGCTGTAGGTATAGGTCCCATCCGCAAAGCACCATTTGCAGTAATCCTCATTGAGAGATCCGTCCGCGTTGCGGCCGATGAGAGAATCATCAAGAGGCATGCCGCAGCACTGGCAGATCAGCTGGCGCGGAGAGCCGAGCAGGGTGTTGATCGAAACGTCAAAAAGTCCGGAAAGCAGCTTCAGGGCTTCTGTGTTGGGGACGGTTTCGCCGTTCTCCCAGCGCGAGACGGCCTGACGGGTCACGTAGATTTTACCGGCCAGTTCATCCTGTGAGAGGCCTTTCTTTAATCTGAGCTCATGCAGTATATCTTTTGTTTCCACAGTATCACCTCCATGTTCAGATTGTAATACAGGCAGAGGCAGAAAACAAGCAACGCGCTGTTGCTTTTTGCAGATTCTGTCCCCGCCGGAGCAGTGCATGAAAAAAGCGCTCTCCGTCTGCTGACGGAAAGCGCTCAGTAGAGGCGTCACCCAGACTTGAACTGGGGATAAAGGTTTTGCAGACCTCTGCCTTACCTCTTGGCTATGACGCCATATGACCCGTGGGAGAATTGAACTCCCGTTACCGCCGTGAAAGGGCGATGTCTTAACCTCTTGACCAACGGGCCGTATTCAATGGAGCGTATCTATCTTAGCATGTTAACCGGGCTTTGTCAAGCATATTTTTCACAGAATCGGGGATTTCGTGAAATCAGATATACAGATATGTCAGTTTTGACTTATCAGACAATTGTGTCATATAATATTAACAAAAAGTACATGGCCTATGTATTGCAAAATATCATAAAACAGCGTATAATTTGCACATCTGAGGTATGATATACACATCGGAAGAGAGGAGGAGCCGCATGTATAAGTTTTTTTTGGAATGCTTTCAGAAGTATCTGAGTCTGTATTCCGCCGAATTCGCGGCAGACGAGCGATTACTGACACTGCTGGTTCCTCTTTACGGACTGACGAACGGCTCGACCTATGAGAACTGGAAGCTTTCCAGCGATCTGCGTTATTACGAGGCGAGCAATCTCGTCTACCGGATGCTGCACGATGAGGGACTGCCGGGTGAGCTGCGGGAACTTGGCGGTGCGCTTCTTGTAAACGGCTGTGACGCGGTCCTTGCGGGGCCGGGAACGTTTGCCGAAGAGACGGTCCAGGGCCAGCTGAAACTGATCTACGCGATGCTGACACGGGATCCTCTTGAGGAAAGCGCTGAGGAGGAAGCCGCTCCGGAAGAAGCTCCGGACGAGGCTCCGGACGAGGCAGAACCCGGAAAAGCGGCGGATGAGGACGATGCCGTAGAGCTTGATATGGACAGGAACTGAAGAACAGAGATAACAAGGTTAATACCGCGGGCAGCACCGCGGTTTTTTGTTTCTCTAACAGCTGATTCTCAAATAATTTGCAAAATAAATTATATAATAATATTGACAAAGTATGAGGGCTGTGCTATAGTATGATCAGCATCAGAAGAGGCAGAATGTACCCTGACAGATGCGGGAGGAGGAATCACTATGGATAATAATTTTACCGTGAAAACAATGGAAGCCATTAAGGCGGCCCAGAGTGCGGCGGTGGAACATAATCATATGGAGATCGCGCCGGCGCACCTTCTGTACGCTTTGCTCACGCAGGATGACAGTCTGATCGTATCGCTGCTTGACCGTATGCAGGTCGATTCGGACGCGCTGAAGCACGGAGCGGAGGAGGCGCTTACACGGATCAGTTCTGTGACAGGACCGGGACGGGAAGCGGGCAAGATCTATATTTCACAGGAGACGGACCGTCTGATGACGGCAGCAGCCAGATACGCAAAGCAGATGAATGACGAATACATCTCGGTCGAGCATCTTTTCCTTGCCATGCTGGACAGCCGGGACTATACGCTGCAGGATCTCTTCCGCCGGTATAATGTTCAGAAGGACCCGTTCCTGAAGGTCCTGATGGAGGTCCGCGGCAATACCCGCGTGACCAGCGATACGCCGGAAGATACGTATGAAGCGCTTAAGAAATACGGTTCCGACCTGACCGCGATGGCGGCCGATCACAAGCTGGATCCGGTCATCGGCCGAGATGAGGAGATCCGCAATGTGATCCGGATCCTCAGCCGTAAGACCAAGAACAATCCGGTTCTGATCGGTGAACCGGGTGTCGGCAAGACCGCGATCGCCGAGGGGCTCGCGCAGCGGATCGTCCGCGGGGACGTACCGGGCGGCCTGAAGGATAAGACGGTTTTCTCACTGGATATGGGTTCGCTGATCGCCGGCGCGAAATATCAGGGCGAGTTCGAGGAGCGTCTTAAATCCGTACTGAATGAGGTCAAGAGCTCTAACGGCCGGATCCTGCTTTTCATCGATGAGCTGCATACGATCGTCGGCGCGGGCAAGACACAAGGCGCCATGGACGCCGGCAATATCTTAAAACCGATGCTTGCGCGCGGTGAGCTGCACTGCATCGGTGCGACGACGCTGAACGAATACCGGCAGTACATTGAGAAAGACGCCGCGCTGGAGAGGCGTTTCCAGCCCGTCATGGTCGCCGAGCCTTCGGTAGAGGATACGATTTCGATCCTTCGTGGACTGAAGGAGCGGTATGAGGTCTATCACGGTGTTAAGATCATGGATAACGCGCTCGTGGCTGCCGCGACGCTTTCCGACCGGTATATTTCCGACCGTTTCCTGCCGGATAAGGCGATCGACCTCGTCGATGAAGCCTGCGCGACGATCCGGACGGAGATGGATTCCATGCCGGCTGAGATCGATGAAGTCCGTCGTAAGATCATGCGTCTTGAGATCGAGCAGACTGCACTCCGCAAGGAGACGGATACGCTTTCTCAGGAGCGGCTTGCCGCACTGACTGAGGAGCTCGAGAATCTGCGGGATCAGATGAAGAGTATGCGCGCGCGTTATGAGCAGGAGAAGGACAGTATCGGCAAAGTCCAGCGGCTGCGGGAGGAGATCGAACAGGTCAACGCCGAGATCGAGCAGGCGCAGCTGTCCTATGATCTGAATAAGGCTGCAGAGCTCAATTACGGCCGGCTGCCGGCGCTGCAGAAGGAGCTGGCGGAGGCAGAGGCCGCGGCCAAGTCCGAAGACGGCGGCAAGCATGAATTCATGCGGAATGCCGTGACAGAGGATGAAATCGCGGAGATCGTCGCCCGCTGGACCGGCATACCGGTATCCAAACTGATGGAGACGGAGCGTACCAAACTGCTGCATCTGCCGGATGAGCTGCATAAACGTGTCATCGGCCAGGATGAAGCCGTGAACAAGGTTTCGGAGACTGTGCTGCGGTCCCGTGCCGGTATCCAGGATCCGAACCGTCCGATCGGCTCGTTCCTCTTCCTGGGTCCGACCGGTGTCGGCAAGACCGAGCTTGCGAAGACTCTTGCGGCATCGCTTTTCGACGATGAGAAGAACATGGTCCGTATCGATATGAGCGAATATATGGAGAAATTCTCCGTATCGCGGCTGATCGGAGCGCCTCCGGGATATGTCGGATATGATGAAGGCGGACAGCTGACCGAGGCTGTACGGCGCCATCCTTACAGCGTAGTACTTTTCGACGAAATCGAAAAGGCCCATCCGGACGTTTTCAATATCCTCCTGCAGGTGCTGGACGACGGCCGGATCACCGATTCGCAGGGTCATGTGGTCGATTTCAAGAATACACTGATCATCCTGACGTCCAATCTCGGTTCCCAGATTCTGCTTGACGGAATCGAGGGAGGAGAGATCGAGCCGGAGGCCCGGGAGAGAGTCTCCGAACTGCTGAAGAAGACTTTCCGTCCGGAGTTCCTGAACCGTCTGGACGAGATCGTATTCTTCAAACCGCTGTCCCGCGACGAGATCCGCAGCATTGTGGATCTGATGATCGCAGGGTTGTCCGACAGGCTGAAGGAACAGCAGATGTCTGTTACGATGACCGATGCCGCCCGCGACTATATTGTCACAAACGGTTACGATCCGGTCTACGGCGCGCGTCCGCTGCGCAGATACATCCAGAGCCAGGTCGAGAACAGGGTCGCGAAGACCATCATTGAGGGCAAAATCCACGAAGGGACAGTCTTCACGATCGATGCCGACGAGAATGGCCTGATCGTCAGGACCTGATCTTCAGAACCTGATCGTTGAGAGACTGACCGTTCAGAACCTGATATTGGACGGAGCGGCCCGAGAGAGACAGATTACAGATGATTTTACCGCCAGCCGGGGTTTCCGGCCGGCGGTTTTCTTATGGGTGAGGGCATATTCACTCTTTTGCACATGAAAACTGTCCCTATCGTGAACTTCCCGTGTTTATTGTCGCCGGAACCGTTCCTGCCGGGTACTGCATAATTCCGGATATTGTACTAAAGTTCAGCCGATGCAATAAATGGAATGCTTTAATTCGGAGTTTCATGTCCCGACCTTGATGTTTGAGCGGCTCCGATGAGGTTTTGGCGGTCCTATACGAGGCATTGGCGGCCGGATCCTCGACTTTTCCTTCTGCATATGCTATAATCGTCTGAACCAGGGAACCCGTGTCGGACAGAGACAGAACCTTCAAAGGACAGAACTCTCGAAGAGCAGAGCTGCGGGACGCGAATCACACAAAAAGCAAAGGAGCTGCCATGAACAGCATCTTACAGGTCGAAAACGTCAGTTTCTCGTATCAGAACAAATATCAGACCGTTCACGCGGTCAAGAAGGCCGACTGTTCTTTTGAACAGGGGAAGGCCTATGCCATTGTCGGGAAAAGCGGCAGCGGCAAGACAACTTTACTGTCCCTGCTTGCGGGGCTGGAGCTGCCCTGGAGCGGCAGAATTCTGTA
>JAEEGL012640756.1_pt1 | contig 20282 bp, 19 predicted proteins | sample 9134231 | NCBI WGS metagenome assembly JAEEGL01 (sample SAMN16246548, study PRJNA631951) | gut metagenome | biome: gut microbiome; feature: rumen; material: fiber-attached | host: Bos | place: Iran: Karaj | collected 2018-10 | reverse complement strand
CTCCCCTGTCGGGGCGGTATCGAGAACCACCACGTCGTAGGAGTTCTCTCTTTTGAACGTGTTGAGATAGAACAGCGCGGAGATCATTTCCATTCCCGGAAAAATCGCCATTTCCTCGGCCGTGATGTCTCCGACGCCCTGGGACAGCATGAAAGCGGAGACGTACTGCTGGATATCGTTCCATTTGGTCTGCATCTCGTGGATGATGTCTATTTCGAAAGCGTCGAAATTCTCAGCCACTCTGGTGATCGTCGGGCCTAGTTCGATGCCGAGGGAATCGCCCAGGGAATGGGCGGAGTCGGAGCTCATAAGGATGGTGCGGTAACCCATTTTAGAAAGCCTGTACGCGGTGGCCGCGGACGTGGACGTCTTTCCGACTCCTCCCTTTCCGGTGTATATGATGAGCCTCATCGCCGGAAGCGATCGGTTATGGAATATAAAGCGGATATGGACGGTTTCGAAAAGTATGGGTGCCGGGAATGGGGTTCGAACCCATGACCTTCGGATTTCCCTGGAAGAGGTCTAACGACCAGAACCCTATGAGTCCGACGCTCCACCAGGCTGAGCCACCCCGGCTTTGACGGTCGGATTGGCTTATAGTTTATATTCATTTCGTTACATGTTTTCGCCGCGCCGGCCGGAGAGCTCCTCGTCCAGATTCCCGGAGTCGATGGCGGGTATGCTGTATTCTCCCTCGACCAGCGACTTTATGCTTTTGAGCATCACCGCCACTTTTCTGCCTTTGTGCGTAAGGGAATACGTGGTCGCGGGGCGGGGGCTCTCGGTATGTCTGGATACGAGAAGCCCGTTCTCTTCCAGAACCGAGGCGCATTTCTTCATGTGATCGTACCTGCTGTCCACCCGGAGAAGGTCCCTCGAACGGATTACTTCGAGATCCAGAGCCAGAACCATAACGCCGGCCAGGTCGCTCTCGCAGAACAGCCAGTTGTAATCGGTCCGCATGGCGTCACTCTTCTCCGCTGCCGGAAACGATCGCGCGGACCTAGGAATCGATCTGCGCCGATTCCACGTCGAAACTGCCGGCGATGCAGTCGTTGGCTATCTTCTGAAGAGCGGCGATCACTTTTCCGTGTTCGGTCAGGGCTATTCTGAAGCACAGGCGCGGCTCTCTGACGGGTTCGAACGTTACGAGATCCAGTTTTCTGAGGTTCTCCACAGTGGCCTTCCTGGTGGTCAGGTTGGAGACGACGTCCTCGAGGCCGGACAGATTCGTGGAGCCTCTGTCGAGAAGAACGATGAGAATGCCGATACCGTTCCTGTCAAGGGCCGGCTGGACGGATCCGTTCTTCATGACTATAACTGTATATGGTCATTATTATCGGTTTTCATGCGGTTTCGTACATATATACAGTTATGTATATCCAAAGGTAAAATAAATAAAGGGTTTGCGCGGAGTCATCCGCGGGATCACTGGATCGCTTTTCTGACCTTTTCGAATATCTCGTCGATGGTTCCGGTTCCCTCGATGGTGACCAGTTTTCCTCTGGACTCGTAATATCCGATAAGAGGCATGGTCTTCTCGCGGTAGGTGCTGAGCCTGTTGAGGACGGTCGCTTCCGTATCGTCGTCTCTCTGGTAGAGCCTGGAGCCGCATTTGTCGCAGATCCCCTCGGTTTTAGGGGCGTTGTAGATGAGGTGGTAAACGGCATTGCAGGAGGGGCAGGAGCGCCTCATGGTGATTCTTTTTATGAGTTCCTCGTCCTTGACGTCGAGGTTGAGGGCGAGATCCACGTCCAGCTGTCCGGACAGGGCGTCCGCCTGCTCGATCGTCCTCGGGAATCCGTCGAGAATGACTTTTCCGTCCGCGGCGGCAATCTTCTCCTTCATGAGGCCGATTATGAGATCGTTGGGAACCAGGGCTCCGGAGTCCATGTACTGTTTCGCTTTCATTCCGAGCTCGGTCTGGTTTTTGACTGCTTCGCGGAGCATGTCTCCGGTGGAGAGTTTCACGTATCCGAATTCGGAACACAGCTTCTCCCCCTGGGTTCCTTTTCCGGATCCCGGGGGCCCGAGGAGCACTATTGTGGATTTCATGAAACTTCGGATTTTATCATCGTATTTAACGTGAATGACTCCGGCCCGGGATCCCGGCATCCGCTGAGCTATGCAATTCCCTAAATACGCCGTCCATAATAGGAGAAGCAGAGGTGTCCCTGTTGGAAAAGGAAATAATTTGCCGGATCGAGAAAATAGTCGGAAAAGACGGCTATTCGGTCGAGCCGGCGGTTCTCTACACGTATGGTTTCGACGCATCTATATTTCACAGCACTCCGGACATCGTGGTCCAGCCCAGGACGACGGAGCAGGTTTCTGAGATAATGAAGATCGCTTCAGAATACAAGATTCCGGTGGTTCCCAGAGGTTCCGGCACGGGTCTGTGCGGCGCCGCGGTTCCGATCAAAGGGGGAATCGTGATGGCCATGCAGCGGATGAACAAAATCAAGAGAATAAGCGTGGCCGATCTGTGGGTGGACGTCGAGGCCGGATGCATATACAACGATCTCAACGCTGAATTATCCAAATACGGATTCTTCTTCCCGCCGTCGCCCGGATCCGCGGAGGCCTGCCAGATAGGCGGAATGGTCGCCACCAACGCCTCCGGGATGCGCGCGGTCAAATACGGGGCCACCAGGGATTTCGTTCTCGGCCTGACGTTTGTGAAAGCCGACGGCGAGATCGTGCGCTGCGGAACCAGAACGATCAAAGACGCGTCCGGATATCAGCTCGCCAGGCTCATGTGCGGATCCGAGGGGACTCTGGGTATAATAACCGAGGTCACCCTGAAGCTCACTACCAAACCCAAAAAATCCGCATCCTGCCTGTGCGCTTTCAGAACCGTCGAGGATGCCGGAAAGTGTATTTCGGCCATCATAGCCAAGCCTCTGATTCCCGCTTCCTGCGAGCTGATGGACAGCGTCAGCATCACGGCGGTCAACCAGGCCCGGGGAAACCCTCTGCCCTCCTGCGGCGCGCTCTGCATCGTCGAGGTCGACGGGGAGACGGACGAGATCATCGACAGGGATCTGAAGATCGTGGAAGAGGTCGCATCGGAGACGGGAGCGGTGTCGGTCACCCCCACCAAGGACAAGAATCTGATAGCCAAGTGGACGGATGCCAGAAAATCGGTCATGACTTCGCTCTCCGCGCTCAAGCCGGGGTGCTCGTCGGTATCTCTCGCGGACGACATGGGCGTTCCCGTTTCCCAGGTTCCCAAAGCGGTCAAGGCGTTCCAGGAGATAGCGGAGAAGTACAGAGTCACGATCGCTACCTACGGGCACGCGTCCGACGGAAATCTCCACACCAAGATGGTCATCGACCCGACCGACAAAGACGAGTGGGACCGCGGCGTGAAAGCGGTGGACGAGATATTCGACGTCTGCATAGAGCTGGGCGGAACCGTCACCGGAGAGCACGGCGTGGGGATCTCCAAGGCTCCCAATTACATGAAGGAGAGGGAATCCGAGCTTTCCTCCATCAGAGCGATTAAGAAAGCCATGGATCCCGACAACATCCTCAATCCGGGAAAAGCGGATCAGTGGACAGGCCCGATTCTCGGACGTCTCAGATATCCCTGCAAGGAATATATGTGAAAACCGGGGGGATATCCCCCTCTTTTTTTTTGTTTTTCAGACCATATAGTAGAGCCCGAGGTTCATAAGCCCGATGAATTCGGCCGCTCCGAGAACCACCGCGATTATCCACACGGGAATGCTCCATTTCAGGATCTTCGAGCCGTCCAGCGGCGGGAACGGGATGAGATTGAACAGAGCCAGCGACGCGTTCAGGCTCGCCAGGAGATAGAACGGCACCACCCACTGGTTTCCGTTCAGCAGAATGCATCCGAGCAGCCCTACGGCGGAGAACACGAGGTTGACCGCCGGCCCGGCTATCGATATTTTCCCGTTGAGGCGGTTGTCCATCTGCCCCGAGATCATGACCGCTCCCGGCGCCGCGAACAGGAAGCCCGCGAAAGACAGCAGCAGCGATATCCCGAGGCCGATCGGGAACATGCGGTACTCCGACCAGAGCCCGTGTTTCTGGGCGGTGAATTTGTGTCCGAACTCGTGCAGAAGGAAACTGATGACTACCAGCCCTATGCACACGGCGAACAGTCCGGCGTAGGAGCCCAGCCCGGCGCCGAACGTATTCTCGAACGCGGTCATTATGAATCTGTTGTTCCTTCCCGCGAATACTATGGTGAAGGACAGCGCGAGGACCAGAATGGATATCGCGATATCCCTCAGTTCCGTCCTGCTGAATCTGGGGCTGCCGAATCCGGAATTCACCCTCAGCAGATCATCGGTCATATCCATGAGCCGTGTCAGTCGCTTTGTTTATATAAGGTTACTACGGAGAGCCCGTCTTGGCGCGGTACGGCGCACAGTTATAAATCTGTCTGCGCATCATCGGGAACGTTCAGATGGATAGGAAAAACGTCTCCCACGGCAAAGAAACATGCAGATGGTGCGATACCTGCGGCACGCTGCTTCTCGGCGGATCCTGTTCGGAGTGCGGCTCTCCGGGGAGAGAGTTCGAGATCAACAGCCCGGGAGATATAAGGCCGTGCATGGGAGACAGCGTGAAGCTCGTCCTTCGCCTTTTCAGGGAGAATTTCGGAACGGATCTTCCGCTGAGGAACAAATCCATGTTCCTGAACAAGATCCCGGGGGAGGACCGCACCGACGAGATCATAGCCCACGGCTCCGTCGTAGGGGTGCTCAGATTCGATCTGAGATCCGGGCGCATCCTTCTCGAGATAAGACAGGCGGGCGCCGAACTCTTTTCGGATTGCGCAGTGAAAAACGTGATCGTTTTCGGAAACATGTCCGGCCATCTCAAAGGAAAATACATCCCGGGCGGAAACATCAGGGACGTTTCCGGAGATTTTCCCGCGGGAAGCCCGGTGATTCTCCGCAAAGGCTCCAGAATCGGCGCGGGTGTAGCGGCGGCATGCTCCGCCGATCTTAGAAATCAGGATAAAGCGGTGAAGATCAGGGATATCTCCGAGCCTTCGGGGCTCGTCCCGTCGCCGGACGCCGGCCTGCAGACCTTCGCCGGGTGCAACCGCGGCCACGCGAAACGCTTAGGGCGCGCCGCCGCGAAGGAGATCAGGGATTTTCTCGCCCGGTCGGAGAAACTTCCGCTCACCGTATCCTTCTCGGGGGGAAAAGACTCGCTGGCCGCTTACGCCCTGGCATGCGCCGCCGCCGGCAAGCCGGAACTGATCTATGCGGATACCGGACTGGAATTTCCGGAGACCGTAGAATACGTCGAAAAATTCGCGGCCGCGAACCGCTGCAAATTGCACAAAGCATCCGGAGGAAACGGATTCTGGGACAACGTCGGCGCGTTCGGGCCCCCGGCCAAAGATTTCCGCTGGTGCTGCAAGGTCTGCAAGCTGGGCCCGGTCACCGATCTCATCAATTCGGACTTTCCCGGAGGCACCGTAACGGTGGAGGGCAACCGCAGGCTGGAATCGTATTCGCGGTCGTCCATCGGATTCGTCACGAAGAATCCGTTCGTCCCCGGCCAGATAAATCTGAATCCGATAAGAAACTGGCGCGCGGCCGACGTATGGGCGTATATTTTCGCCTGCGGGCTCGATTTCAATCCACTTTACAAAAAAGATTTCGAAAGGATCGGATGCTATCTGTGTCCCGCCAGCCTCTCCAGCGAATGGCAGAACACCCGCAGGATCCATCCGGAGATGCACGCCAGATGGGAAAATTATCTCGAGAGGTACGCTTCCGAAAACGGCCTCACCCCCGAATATGCGGATCTGGGCCTGTGGAGATGGAAAATCCTCCCCCCGAAGATGGAGGCTCTCTCCGAAGGGCTCTGCCTGACCGTGAAAAAACAATCCGCGGGACCGTCGGTGGAGCTTCTGAAGGGCGCTTCCCCCTGCGCCGCGGGAGGGTATTCCATGGAAGCGATAGTCCGCATGCGCAGGAACAGGGATTTCTCTTACGTCGCGGAGGCGCTGAAGCTCTACGGCGATGTGAAATATTCACCAGACTACGAAGTCGCGCTCCTGAAGACTCCCGCGGGCAGGGCGAAGCTCTTCGGCGGGGGGCAGATCTCGGTTACCGCGCCGGACGCAGATAAGGCCGAATCCGTTTTCAGCAAGGCCCTGAAAGCCGCGGTCCGCGCGCAGATGTGCACGTGCTGCGGAATATGCGCGAAAAAATGCGGCAGAAACGCGATAAAGATCTCCGGCGGAATGATCGTCGACGCCAAGAGATGCGTATCCTGCGGGAAATGCGAAAAATCCTGCATGGTTATGCATTACTACGACAAACTGATGGTTCAGACCGGGGGAACGCACGCTTGCGGCGCGCCTCCCTCTGCAATAAGATAAAATACTTTCTTTAAGTCTGCGCTCCATGGATTTGGTGTTCGGCCTCGCCATGATTCTCGGAATCGGGCCGGCCTTGGCTCTGATGTATCTCGTGGTCAGAGAGTATACTTACCCCAGAGTGGAGCAGCCGTTTTTCAGCGACCCCGCGTTTTTCGGACTGTTCATCGTCGGTCTCGTCATCGGATCGGTTCTCTTCCTCGCGCTGACGACCTTCAAGTTCGCATCCAATCCGATTTATATGGTGCTCTTCGCCGCCGTCGAAATGATGGCTATGCTCATCGTCATGAATCTGAAGAGGTTCAGGGGGAAATCGGATTCCGTTTTCTACGGCTACGCCCTGGGCCTGGGGATGTCCAGCGGGATCGCCACGGGGATATGTTTCGTTCTGGCGTCCACGGCGGAGTATCTCGACGCGTCCTCCGTTACTATGATTGTTATCTCGGTGTCGCTCGCCATGATTCTCGGAGCCTGCGGAACCAACATCGGGGAGGGGATCGCAAGAAACCTTCCCGTCCAGTATCTGCTTCAGGGCCTCATCCCCCTGGTCGCGTTCAATCTCTTGTTCACCGTGGTTCTCCAGGGCGGGGAGCTCGGAGGGGAGATCGTTTATTACGCGTGCCAGGTTCTGATGCTGATCATAGCGGCGTTCTATTTCTACCGCAACATGTACGTCAGGCTTCCCGGGATCGTCCGCGAGGTTCTGAAGCTCGAGGGCAAAGGAAGAAACGATATCCCGCGCCATTGATCGCGCTTTGTAATATCCGGGCCTGGATTCGTATATGAGGCAGCGGTCCAGCATGGCGGAGACCATCTTTTCAGCCTTATCCCCGGCGATTCTCCGCACGTCGTCCATCGTGAAAGTGCTCTTGAGCTCCGACAGCCCTTCGGCGAGGATGCTCATTTTAACTTCCGGATCGGAGCAGCGCTCGTAGCGGTAGATAAGAGTGGATTCCGGATCCGATAACTCAATGCGCTTTCTTTTCTCCCCGGAATCCGGAGGAACGAATCCCTGCGACCGCGCCAGCGCTTCCCTGACCTCGCTCTGGACCGCCGAAGTGTAATACACCGCGAGCCTGGAGTTGTCGGAGGCGTCCCCGCAGTAAGGGCATCTGGACGTCGCCTTGGAAAGATCGACTATTCTCGGCCGGCCGCACGCGCCGCATTTAGCGAGTCCGTACATGATCTCGCCTGTAATCGCAGAACACCAGCGCGGCGACGCAGCATCCGTAATGATCCATGGGGATCGACAGCTCCTGGGTGACGAACCCCGCATCCGTGAATTCCGTTCCGCGTATGCGGGCCATCTCGTCCATCTTCCACTGCAGTATCTCCCTGAGGGATTCCGCCGAGCCGTGGATATGCCCTTCGGCCACGTATCCTCCGTTTCCGTCTTTCCTGTAGGCGTAGGCGATGCCCGAGGAGATGGTCTCCCCCTCGCATCCCCTCATCTGAGCCAGAACGCAGTGGGTGACGGCGCCCATGGGGAGCTGGCACCTCTCTACCCTCTCGGCGCCGGCCGGGATCACGGACGATACGGAGACCAGATTCTGCTCTCCTATTCCCGCCTTGATAAGCGCCAGATCGAAAGCGTTCAGATCGGAAACCGGGCTGGTCGCCGAGCTTTCCGTTATGAAGAAGCGTGACGGGATCAGATTCATGATCCGGCGATACTGGTTCCGTAATTATCCTTATCGGTCCGCGCCGGAGGATCTTCCGTTTTATCCGTAGATCGCGGTGTTATCCGTGCTGTTGTCGTCGTGCACCTGGATGCGCCTGTTGATCTCCTCGGCCTCTTTCAGAAGAGCGGATCCGTCGACTTTGAAACCCGTCACAAGTTTGGAGACGGGATCTAGGAATCCGGCCGCGGATTTCGGATCGGGTATGCTCTGGTTTCCCGGGACCAGGATGGCCATAACGTTTATCCCGTACTGCGGGCCGTCGTAGAGCATCACTCCGGTGATTCCCTTGACCATGCAGTTGTCCATGATCGGAAGCCTGGATTTTTTGAGCATTCCGCGGGCGCCGGGCCCGGATCCGCAGGCGACGACCTTGTCCTCTTCGAAAATCCGGGGTATCCCCTCGAGGCAGATCAGTTCGCTGACCCCCAGCGTGCGGAAATACTCCAGCAGCGAGCCGGAGATGGCGTAGCACTGCTCCGGTTTGGGAGCGTATTCCGAGAGGCATACGACCATGTCCTTTCCGTTCTTTCTGCGGGATTTGTAGCCGTAGATTCTTATCGGGGGATATGCGGAGCCGTTGTAGATGTAGCAGTAGGGGGGCATATCCTCTCCGGACAGCCCGGCGATGACCTGCATTTTCTTCTGAGATACGAAATAATTAGCGGCGATCGAGCTTACGAGCCCGCTGCTGGGAAAACCTATCACCGCGACGGGCGACTCAAGTTCCATATTCCCGTATCTCACGGTCTTGATTTCCATGCCGGGCCGTATGCGCTAAAAGTAATAAGGGATTCGTATTCAGGATGGTCATGAACTGCCGGGAAATTGAAACGTCCAGCACCTCCGCCGGCATTCCGGTGGTCACCGAAAAGGTTCCGGGAAGCCGCAGCGCGGGATACATGATCGCGGTCGCGACAGGGTCCCGCGACGAGACCGGGGAAATATCAGGTCTGTCCCATCTTCTGGAGCATACCGTGTTCAGAGCCACGGAGACGAGGGACTCCTTCATGATGGCTAAGCAGATCGAAGGGGCCGGCGGAGAGATCAACGCCTTCACGGGGCGCGAATGCACCGCATTCTACGGAATCACCATAGACGAGACCGCGTCCGTCGCCATGGACATCGTGGGGGATATAGTCGCGAATCCGAAGCTTACCGCGGAGGATACGGAACTGGAGAAGCAGATCGTCCTTCAGGAACTGAGCATGATAAAGAGCGAGCCGGAAACCTATATCCACGATCTATTCGAGTCCCAGATCTGGAGGGGGCACCCCCTTTCCCGGGACGAGGGGGGAGACGAGGAGATCGTCGCCGCCCTGACCTCCGCGGATCTCAGGAAATATTACGAGGAGAAGTACAGAATTCCCAATCTTTCCGTTTACGCGGTCGGGGCGGTGGATCCGGAGGAGACCGCGGAATGGGCAGGGAATGCCCTGGACGGGCTGGCCGGAGGCAGGAGAAACATCAGAACAGAGCCCCCGAGGCCGGTTTCCGGATACAGGTTCGAGAGAAACGACTCCGATCATTACCAGATCGCCATAGGATTTCCGGCTTACGGCGCCCGCCACAGGGACCGGACGGCGGCGTCCATGCTGAACGCGCTTCTCGGGTCGGGAACGAGCTCCAGGCTGTTTCAGGAGATCAGGGAGAAAAAGGCTCTCGTTTATTCGGTGTATTCGACCGTGTCCCAGTGCAGCGACGCCTCGTCCCTCGCGGCATACATGTCATGCACCGGATCCAACGTCTGCGAAGCCGTCGCCACGGCGGAATCCGAGTTCCGCAGATTCCTGGACGAGGGATTCGGGGAGAAGGAGCTGGAGCGCGCCAAGAATCTGACCAAAGGCGCCGTCATCCGCAGCGCCGAGTCCGCCGAAAGCCGGCTGTACATGCTGGGGATGTGCCATCTGCTCACCGGGAGCGCGGAGAGCCTGGACGATCGTCTGGCGAGAATCGACGCGGTTACCGCGGAGGACGTCATGCGCGCGGCCGGGGACATTCTGGATCCCGGGCGCATGAACATCGTGATTCTCGGAAAAGGCAGGAAGAAGTTCGAGGAGATCGATCCTTCGCTTTTCTCTTTCTGAACTCTTCGATCAGGTGGAGAACCGCGTTCTTTCCTTTCTCCACCGCCTCTTCCACCGCAGGGGTCATAGTCTCCGAAACGGTGCGGATGTCCAGCACCTCCACCGCGACGAACGCGATCTCCGCCGGCATGGAAGAGGGATCCATCTGTCTTCCGATCTTTATCGCCGTGGGGAGATTGACGTCGTGGCACGATGCTCCCGCTACCGCCTCTCCGAAGTCCTGCTCTCCGAAGATCATCACCGTTCCCGGCTCGAACTGCATCGTCTGAATAGCATCGGCTATCACCGCGAACTCGTATCCTCTGATGACCGGGAGTATATCCAGTCCCCCTATGGCCTCCTGGCGGCAGTCCACGCCGGGGATTCCCATTTTCTCTATCTCCCCGGATATCCTCAGGCCCACCGCGTCGTCGCACATGATGGGGCTCCCGAGGCCGACCACGACCGTGCCGCATCCGCTGTTTTCCATGGGTGCAGATGCGCGGGCTGCGTTATATCGTTTGGGAAAGGTTATAACCCTGCTTCACGGATAATAACCGCATGAAGATCTCCGCCCGGGTCTCTCTCGACATCAACGGTACCCTGATAACCTCCAGGCAGCTGGAAGCTCTCATCGCCGTGCGCGACACGGGAAGCCAGACGGCCGCGGCCGGAAAGCTGGGAATCTCCGTTCCGGTTCTTCACAAATACATATCTCTTATCTCGGAAGCTGCCGGAGGCCCGGTTCTGAAGACCACTCCCGCAGGTTCTGCCCTCACCGCCGAAGGGTCGGAGATCGCGGAGGCGGCGGAGGAGATGGCCCTCAGATGCGTCAGGAAAAGGAGGTTTACGGTTTGCTGCAGCCCGGTGACGGAGGAGCTGGTGATGTCCTCGCTTTCCTCGCTGGAGTCGGCCAGGCCGAGGCTGGTGGTGTCGGACGACGAGTACAGCATCCGGATGATGAAGGAGGGCCGCGCGGAGCTGGCCGTGATCGACGATCCCCTCTACCTTTTCGACGCGGACGAGTTCGAAATGGAGGAGATAGCTTATTCCGGAATGGTTTTCGTGGACAACGGGCCGTCGTTCATAAGGTACAGATACGGCGCGCAGAGGGTGGCTTTCATGTATCTGGAAACCGCCGGCCGGAAATACACCGTGGATGCCGAAACGTCCTCCCTGACGGAGCTGGTCAATTCGGGAAAGAGCTTCTTCGTCGACGAGACCATGCTGTACCGGAAAAACCTGAGATTCAGAAGCGCCGTGGATCCGAAAGTGCTGCGCCACGCGGTCACGGCGATATACAGAAAGGAAACCCGCAACATATCCAGACTCATCAGGATGCTCGAGCGCCAGAGAATCCGAGGGATGGTATTACCTTTAAGGATCATATATGCCCTCTTCTTACTGCTCATGTTATATATTGCGAAAGATTAACAGTGTCCGGATACTATGTTTACGCCCAACCCCGATTTTGCGAAGGAGATAGCAGATGCCGGCGGAGAGAAAGTACAGCTTTGCTTCCAGTGCGGTACTTGTACTGCAGGATGCCCGTCAGGCAGGCGCACGTCATACAGAGTAAGAAAAATCATGAGGATGGCCCAGCTCGGTCTCAAGGAGGAAATCGTCACCAGCGAAGACCTCTGGCAGTGCAGCACCTGCTACACCTGCGTCGAGAGGTGCCCCCGCCAGGTCCCCATCGTGGACATCATCATCGCGCTCAGAAACATCGCGGTCAGCGAAGGGCACATGTACGACAACCACAAGAAGACCGCCCAGAACCTCGCCAAATACGGACACACCGTACCCGTTCAGGACAAGATTTCCGCGCTCAGGAAAGATCTCGGTCTTCCCGAAATACCCCCGACCGTCCTCGCCAACGAGTCCGCCAAAGCAGATCTCGACAAGATCCTGAAGGCAACCGGATTCTGCAAAATCGTGGAGTGAGTAAAATGGCAAAGTACGCGTTTTTCCTCGGATGCATCGCACCTCTCAGATACCCCGGTATCGAGAAATCGACCAGAGAAGTCTGCAAAGCGCTCAACATCGAGCTCGTGGACCTTCAGGATGCGAGCTGCTGCCCCGCCCCCGGAGTCATAAGGGCGTTCAACAAGAAGACCTGGCTCGCCGCGGCCGCGAGAAACCTCGCCCTCGCTGAGAAAGCCGGCCTCCCCATCGTCACCATCTGCAACGGATGCTACGGATCTCTCTTCGACGCCGCGCACGAGCTCAAGGAGGACCCCGCTCTCCTCGCCGAGGTCAACAAGATCCTCGCCGAGATCGGAATGGAGTACAAGGGAACCACCGTCGTCCGCCACTTCGCCGAAGTTCTGTACAACGACGTCGGAGTCGACGCTAGCAAAGCAAGGATCACCAACCCCCTCCAGTACAAAGTCGCCGCGTTCTACGGATGCCACTTCCTCAAACCCAGCAACATAAAGGACCTCGACGATCCCGAGAACCCCAGGATTCTCGACGAGCTCATCGAGACCACCGGAGCCAAGAGCATGCCCAGAAACCAGAAGATGCTCTGCTGCGGTGCGGGAGGAGGTCTCAAGGCCGCTTTCGGAGACGTCGCCAAGAAATTCACCCAGACCAACCTGGAGAACATGCAGGCTTCCGGCGCCCAGTTCATCATCGATGTCTGTCCGTTCTGCCACCTGCAGTTCGACGGCACGCAGAAAGATCTCGGATTCAACATCCCCGTTCTCCACCTGTCCCAGCTCATGGGCCTGGCAATGGGAATGGAGGCCAAGGATCTGGCTCTCTCCGCGCACATAACCCCTGTGGTTCTCTGAAACTTTTACGGACGGGATTTCCCCGTCCTTTTCTTTTACATTTCAGATTTTCCGTTCCGCGTGCGTGTTCTCGGAAGAATTTTCTTTGAAACGGAGAATCGCGCGGCTTTCCGGATTTTACGGGAAAATCGAACGCTCCCTTTTCAATCTCCGCGGATTCCGGCAGAATTGCTCTGTTCAGTTTTCCGCAGTATCTGAACGCATCTTTTTTAATCGTCTTCACGGAATCCGGAATAACTACGGTTTCAAGACGGCTGCAGAACGCGAAAGCCGAAGTTTCGATAACAGTAACGGACGGCGGGATCTCAACGGATGTCAGCAGGCAGTCGTAAAACGCGAACGGCCCTATCGATTCGAGAGAATCCGGAAGATTGATTTTCACCAGGCTGCTGTTTTTGAAGGCTCCCGCGCCTATTTCTTTAACGGATTCAGGAAGCACGGCTTCGAAAACCTCATCCTTCTGAAGCTGGAAAGCGTTCGGAGGGATCTTTTCCACGGAATCCGGTATTATAAACTTCCGCTCTCCGAATAATCTGCCCGGGAAGATTATCCTGCCGGCGCCGCTGACGCCGAGTCCGGTCCCGTTAAGATCTTCCATCGAAACAGGATTATGCGCGGCGGACAGATCGTCCGTGCTGAAAGGAGCGTTTTCAAGATACAGTTTAATTGATTCCTCGCAAGATCTCCCGGTACCGATTCCGTTTCCGGCGCAAAGCAGCAGTTTCAGGCGCGCCCAGCGGAGACCTTTATCCGCCCACTGCCGGAAAAGATCTGCGGCTTCGGATTCAATCTCCGGTTTTTTTCCGGACAGGATTTCGTAATTGCCGAAAGAGAAGGCGGCTTCTCCGGGAATCGTTCTTACGGCGGGATAAAGGCTGCGGCACAGAAGGCTCATGCCGCGTATGTACCAGATATCCGCATCCGCAGCATCGGATTTTATCAGCGAGTCCGCGCAACGAAGGGCTTCCTCCGTTTTTCCCTCCCGGAAGTTTCCGGCCGCCAGCGTTTTAATGCCGGATCTCCGGCGATCCGCGGAATCCAGCAATACCCTGCATCCGCAATGAAGGCAAATACCGGACTCGCGCAGATCATCCGTTTCTATGTCTCCGGAACATACGGGACATTTCAGCGCCACGAGCCTCATGAGATTGCGATATAATGTGCGTATAAAACCGATTCCTGCGGAGCCTCCGGAAATCCGCGCGGACTATTTCTCCCATGTCAGAATGTATTTATCGGGCCCCCGGTATGCGAGGGCGTGCTGAGTTCCAGAAGGATTGCCGAGGGTACCGGGGATTATTTCTACGCTCTTGATCTGTACGATTTTTCGTTTCCGAGATACGAGCAGATCGATATCAGGATCATCATGGCAGTCTCCGGATCCGATGCCGGGGATTTCTTCGTGATACTCGACGGGGAGACCCGCGTGGGGACCGCCTACATGCTTTACGGCAGAGATCTGGTTTATCTGTATTATCTGGCCGTGGATCCCGGGTTCCGCGGAAAAGGATACGGATCCGATATTCTCGCCATGATAAAAGACAGGAATCCCGGATGCAGGATCGCATTGAACTCCGAGGCTCCCGACGAGACTGCTGCCAACTATCTCCAGCGTCTCGACAGAATCAGATTTTACGAGAAGAACGGATTCAGGGATACGGGGATAAGGATGCCGTGGAGAGGCGTTATCTTTGCGCTGATGACGTACGGCGGCGACGTCAGCGTCCCCGAGCTTCTTCCCGTCTTCGCGAAAGAATCCTATTACGCCTACAAATTCAGGCGCAGATGACCGCCGGAACCGTTTTATTGGATTAGTTAAAATACATCATATCAGGATTTTTTAGTATTAATTTTCCGAAGCGGATTTTGAGATAATTTTAAATACAAGCGGTACCATTTTTTTAAGGATAAAATTATCCTTTTAGTGATAAAATAAAAGTACTGGCTGATGATTTTTTTCTTGTGTCCCGGGAAAACCCGGTTTCAGCAACCTTTTAATATGACCACAGATTGGAGAGAGATCAGCGAAAGGTGAAAAAATGTCAGCTGTAAAGAAGCCCAAGGCATCTGCAGGCCGCAAGGTCAAGGATAAGTGGAAAGCGAAGGAATGGTACAAGGTTCTCGCGCCCCGCATGTTCAACGAGTCCGAGATCGGAGAGACCCCCTCCGCGGATCCCGAATACGTCATCGGACGTACCGTCGAGGTAACCGTCAAGGATCTCACCGGCGACGCTTCCAAAATGCACATCAAACTGAAATTCAAAGTCAATTCCGTCGACGGATACGACGCCAGGACGGTTTTCGTGGGCCACGACCTTACCAGCGACTACGTCAGAAGGCTTACCCGCAGGAGAAAGACGAAGACCGATCACGTCGTCGACATCACCACCAAAGACGGCTTCGTCTACAGGATCAAGACCATGTCCATCGCCGAGAGGCGCATCCAGTCCTCCCAGGAAGAGGGAATGAGAGCGGTCATTTCCGAGACCCTCGCCAAAATGGGACAGGAGAAGACCCTCTCCGATTTCGTCAAGAGCATCGTCTCCGGAGATCTGGCCAAAGATCTCGCGAAGGCGTGCCGCGTGGTCATCCCCATAAAGAGAATCGAGATACGCAAATCCGAGGTTCTCAAATCCGGAGAGGGAGAGCCCGAATCCATCATGCCCGCGGCCGAAGTCGTTTCCGAAGAGGAAGAGTCCTCCGAGCCCGCGGCCGAAGAGACTTCCGAGTGAACGGGCTTCCGGGCCCGCTTTCAAACCTTTTACTTTTTCTCCGCTTTTTCTGTTATGCTGCCGGGAGACGGTTCCTTTTCCGGATTTCCGGGCGGATGTTCCCGAATGGAAACATTTAAAAATGATAATAAGATGGGGACGCTGACAGCCTCGTAGTGTAGTGGTCAATCATGCGGGACTCTGGATCCTGCGACTGCAGTTCGAATCTGCACGAGGCTACTTCTCTCATTTCAGGCGTCCGCATACCGGACAGTCGCTTCTTCTTTCGAAATTTACCGGGACGCATCTGCAGTTCAGGAAATCGTAAGAGACGAAACCCGACGCTTTTCCGCGTCCGGTTATTATCTTCAGGGCTTCGGCGGCTTCCATCGACGCTACCGCCATCACGACCGGGCTTAGGGACGCCGGCGTGGATCCGGAGTCCGGAACGTTTTCCAGAACGCAGGAAAGACACGGGGTTGTGCCGGGGATAACCGTCATTATCTCTCCGTCGAATCCGTTTATGCTTCCGTGAACCAGGGGCTTCATCGCGGAGACGCAGTATCTGTTCAGTTCCAGCCTGTCCCTTATGCTGTCCAGGCAGTCTATCATTACCGTGCATCCGCCGAAGAGATGCGACGTTTCCGTGCTGAATTTTTCTACATAGCATCTCACTTCCGCCGAAGGGTTGATCTTCTTAATCCAATCCGCCAGGATAACGGCTTTGGGGCGGGGGTTTCCGGATAAAACTTCTTCGCAGTACGCGAACTGGCGGTTCAGATTCGTTTCGTCCGGAATATCCGGATCCATCAGAACGAAACCGGAGACACCTGCCGAAGCGAGGGCGGTGGCGACTGTCGTTCCGAGGCCTCCGCATCCGGCGATTCCCGCCGAGGATCCGGATATCCTGTTCTGTTCCTCTTCCGTCAGTTCCAGAAGCTGCCGGTCGTATCTTCCCATATTTTCCGCTCCGCTTGCGTCTATACGGGACAGTGTTTAAAAGCAATGCGGGAAACTAAAGAAGGCGCCGGGAAAAAGCCCCGGCACCGGTTTCAGTTGATTTTTACGGTGAAGTTTTCGGAGGGCGCCGCGAATCTGCAGCGTCCGTCGATGCTCTGCACTTCGGTTTCGGTTCCGGAGGCAGCGACGATTATGCTTGTGTCGGACTCCAGGAACACATCCGTACCCGAACAGACGCCGTTTACATTCGCGGAGTCGGTTCCGTCGGTGACGGTCATGGCGACCTTTGCCGCCGGGAAATCCGCGAAGACGACGGGCTGCTTCGCGAGATACTTCCTGAGGAGCAGGGAGTCGAGACCGGTGACTTTTCCGTCTCCAGTCAGATCCGCGTCCCCGGCATCGATGTCGACGCTCTGTCTCGCGAGATACTTCCTGAGGAGCAGGGAGTCGGAGCTGTTGATCTTTCCGTTGCCGTCGAGATCTCCGCGCATCTTCTCGCCGACTTTTACGGCGCATCCCGACACATCCGCGGGAACGTCCTTGCCGTCCATTGACACGCAGCCATTGACGATCACGTATACGGGATACTGTCCGTATTCCGCATCGGGGTTTACGGCAAACGTGAGCTGAAGCAGGGCTCCGGTGGAGAAGATATCGGAAGACGAGGTGAGGACCGCGTTGTAGGGGGAACCGGAGAGCGATGATTTGGCCAGCGCCATCCCGTTGCAGGATCTCGCGCTTTTGAGAGACATCGCGGAATCGTCATAGAAAATATCCATTTCGAGCCCGTTTATTCCGGAGTTGCTTCCGAGGGATATGAGCACGGTCGCATCGGATCCTTTGATGACCGTGAACGTTTCCGAGACTGCGGACATTCCGCGGGGGGCGTCTTTGAACACATAGAGGGTGGCTTTTCCGTCTTCGAACCTCAGAGAGGAGAGATCGGTGATCCAGTCGCCGGAGCCGTCTATTTTGGTGTTCCATTTGTATCCGTCGGGAACGTGGTGTCCGGAGAGGCCGTCCTCGGAGACGTAAACCGACTCCGTTTTTCCCTCGCCTACGAAAGATACCTTGTAGACTATCATCTCGTAAGCGTCGTTGATGGGGTTCTCGAAGGAGATAGTGTAAGATCCTTCGGTTATCTTGTACGGTTTGTCGTCGGGGGTGATGGCGTTGTCCGTTCTGATCCTCAGCATGTTGACGTTGGATGCGGTGATTCCGTTCAGGAGGGGATAGAAGTCATCGTCCTGCACGGTATATCTGTAAAACAAGTGCATTCCGTCATCCCCGTCCAGGTTCTGATCGGCCGCGACGATGATATAGTCGCCGGCGCTGGAGTCGTAACTTGCCGACACAAGCCTGGGTGAAGAGGCGCCGTCCGAGTCAGTACAGCCCAGTGCCGCTGACCACCCTGCCGTAAAGAGTATGGTCAGAAGAACGGCTGTAATAATCCGTTCGTTTCTTGTCATGATGAGCCATTTCGATTTCTATAATATAAATATTTCTTTAACTGGCGTGCATGCGGGATTATATAACGGCAGATTGCGGAAGCGTCCCGCATTTCTCTTTTAATGTTTTGCGGTCGTCCGCCAGAGCAGCCCGGATCGCAGGCAGTCAGAAACAGCGGTTCCCCGCATAACCTGTTCGAACTGAGTTGAATTGATAACTCCGGCGATCGATCGGAAAATAAAGGTTATATAACCATGTTTCATAACAGAGAAGCATAGGTGGTAACTCGATGAAGACTCAATTGTCAGTATTCGTAGAGCTTCCAGTCCAAGCGCGGTCAGAAGATCTCGTAAGGCGTCACAGTTATTGTGATCCTAATGAGCCCTTTTGGGTCTCAATCTCTGGAGAAAGAGAATATGAACGCAGTATATAAGACAGAGAAATATCTCTGTGCCATGGTGCTCGCAGCTGTTGCAGTCATTGCGGTCCTCGCAGTCTCTGCACCTTCGGATGCCGCCCCTAGCACAGAAGAGGGAATCCCTGTTCCGTTCGTCGATTTCGAGATCACTCTCGGATACGAAGAGATGAACTACAGGGTCGGAGACCCCACTCTTCACCCCGAATACGAGATGTCTGATCCCTGTGTCTTCGCTGACATAGATTACAACTATCTCGCTCAGGTTGATTACTGGACCCTCTCCGTCGATTTCAGCAAAAGTGTGATCGGCACCGGACCCCTTGGTCAGCGCGCAGTTGCTTACAACGAGCCTGCTTACTACTGGCCTTACGGCAACGATGCATACATGAAAGTCACATTCTTCTTCAACAAAGAAGGCGGATCCGCGGATCCCAACGGAAGCTGGTACGGAGTACCCGATCTCGTTTCCAGATCCATCAACGTCCCCGTCTTTGAAGTAGACGGCATGCCTTACGTCAACGACGTGCTCTGCACTCCTCTCCTCTGGCCTACCGAGGAAGGCGTCAGCGTTTATCCCGTTTACGCAGAAGCAATGCTCCTCTACAAGATGAACACCTGTCCCGACACCGCATCCAACAAGTGCCAGATCCTCGGATGGGCTAACGACTACGCTGCTTTCGAGTACGTAGTGAAATACTTCGACACTCAGACCGAAGCCCCCGTTATCGACAAAGACACCAACCAGATCGTCCCGTACAACTACGGATGGATGGACTGGGGTATCACCCTCGACAACGGCGCCATGGTGCGCAACTGGGTTACTGTTCCCGCACAGTACCACCACTACAACCCCGCATTTGTTTACGGAGAGAGCGAGTGGTACGAGCAGTACATCCTCGACGGAATACCCGGATACAACCTCGTCATCGATGATGAAATCGAGGAAGGCCTGTACAAATCCGTAAGGCCTATCGAGACCCCTGCCCAGGCGCCCTTCGAGTACATGGGACTCAGCTTCAGCGAGCTCATGTCCAACTTCAAAGTCGGAAAGAGCCTGTACGACATGGGCAACAACTACTCCTGGCCCAACTGGGATGAGATCAGCGAGCTCAACCCTGACAAAGGAAAGCCCGCGATCACTCTCGAGATGTACGAGGCGTACCTCAACGCGCTCAACCCCATGGAGACCTACCCCGGAATGGATGAGGTCTTCTTCGGAGCATACAACGAGATCATCTTCTGGTACGAGCCCGCAGTGTACACCATCTACGTCGAGGTCGACCCCGTTGACTGCTACGGAACCGTCAGCGTCCACGAGTTCACCGTCAACTACAACGATGTTGTAACTGTCGACGATGTTAACGTCATGCTTTACGATGTCGTGAAGTCTGTAGCTACTCCCTTCCCTGAGGATGATGCTTACCAGTACTTCTTCAGCTACTTCAGCGGATACATTAACCAGCCTGTCACTCAGGACGGAGAGATCATCTACGCCCACTTCGACAGAGAGATCAAGTCCTACGTCGTCAACGTCGTGACCGAGGGACAGAAGGGAACTGTTGATGTCGACTACTACATGGTTGAGTACGGAACCGTTCTCAGCACCGCCGGCAACATCCTGACCGTCTCCGGATACGGACAGACCATCGCCACCCCCGCACCTGCCGACGCGCAGTACACCTACTACTTCGACAAGTACACCGAGGGAGACGTCACCATCACCCAGAACTGGACTGTAACTGCTCACTTCCACCCCGAAGTCAACAAATACGTTGTCAACGTCGTGACCGAGGGACAGAAGGGAACCGTCGATGTTGATTATTACCTG
>JAEEGL017415008.1_pt1 | contig 20283 bp, 11 predicted proteins | sample 9134231 | NCBI WGS metagenome assembly JAEEGL01 (sample SAMN16246548, study PRJNA631951) | gut metagenome | biome: gut microbiome; feature: rumen; material: fiber-attached | host: Bos | place: Iran: Karaj | collected 2018-10 | reverse complement strand
TGCATTGCCTCATCCACTCACGCGTAGAACATAGCCTGAATCTTTGGAGCTTATATAAGTGATGCTTTGTCGAGAATGTCAGCATGAATTACCGGATAATTCCCGGTTTTGCGGGTTTTGCGGTGCAAAACTTTTTGATTCATCCGCATCTGCATCGCGCCCGGCCGCACCTGAAAAAGAATTATCCGCCAATCCCACGGTGATTGGCGTCGCTCCGGTCTCTGCGAAGCTGGACAAATTTGATCTCGAACAGCCCGCTGCCGAAAAATCTGCAGAACCCGAAAAATCTGCCGCTTCTGCATTGCAGGAATCCGCGTCAAACACCGCGCTCTCTTCGCTTGGCTCCGGTAACCTGGCCGAAAGCCTTCCCGAATTCAAGCCGTCTGCACCAACATTCGAGAGCGCTGCATTGTCCAGCGCATCCGACTTCGTTACGCCATCTGTCGAACTCATGGCGCAGCCGCTGGCTCAGGCCGGCGAGCTGATCGCTTCGTCGCTGAAATCCAATGATACCGCTGCATCCGGCAGCCCGGATGTACTGGCAAATGCTGGAGAATCGGTCAAAGAAACCGACGAAGATGATGAAGATGATGAAGACGACGATGATATCGATGATGAAGATGATGAAGATGATGTCGACGAAGAAGATGATGAAGACGAAGACGACGAAGATGACGAAGACCAGCAGGATTCAGAATCTGCCGATAAATCTGACGATTCCGAAATAACTGGCGGCGCTGCTGCAGAATCTGCAGAAGATGACGATGATGACGACGAGGAAATTAAAGAACTCGAACGTCAGCTTATAGCCGCTCGCAAAGCCAAAGCACTGCGCAAGGAAAAAGCTCGCCGCGACGCTGAAGAAGCTGCTCGCCGCGAAGCCGAAGAAGCTGCTCGCCGCGACGCTGAAGAAGCTGCTCGCCGCGAAGCCGAAGAAGCTGCCCGCCGCGCCGCTGAAGAAGCAGCCCGCCTCGCCGCCGAAGAAGCCGCACGCCGCGAAGCGGAAGAAGCTGCCCGCCGCGAAGCCGAAGAAGCCGCTCGCCGTGAGGCCGAAGAAGCCGCTCGCCGTGAGGAGCGCGAGAGACGCGCTGCCGAAGAAAAAGCCCGTATTGAGTCCGAGACAAGGGCACGCCGTGAAGCCGAAGAACGCAATCAGCAGCAGATCGAGCAGCGTCAGCAGGACGATAAAACCGAATCGACCGGAAAACATAAAAAGAAAGGCAAAAAGAAACGCAGCGATTCCAAAAGCATTGATACTTCTGCGCAATCCGAATCGTCCAGCGATGATGCCGCCAAATCTGAGAGCGATAAGTCTTCGGACAAACCTACATTTAACAGCATTAAATCAGGCGAATTCAAAGCCATCGACCAATTGGGTGATGCATTCAAATCTGCATCGATCTCGCAAAGCGGCGATACGCTTGAGAAAACAACCAGACTATCGGATCAGTATGACTCGGTCGGACGAAAATCCGGTCAATTCTATGGTACCGACGAAGGCGAGTTTGATCAGAGCAACGAACTGGAATTCTTTGGCGGTCGTATGTCGCAGCAGTTCACAGCGCTCGACCCCGAACTGCTCAAGGCCAAAAAATCGCACAGTTCCAAGACGACGATCCTCATCGTCGTATTGATTCTTTTGATTGGATTATTGCTTGCACTCACATTTTTACTGTAGTTTTTGTAATGATAGATATTAAGCCTATTGGTTGTATTACGGATGACCCGGAACTGCACAAAGCCTTTGTTTCAGCCGTTGTCCAAAGCATCGAAAAACATATCAAATCACTGGGCGTCATCAAGGGCCTGGTGATTCGCAATGCCTATGCCGCTATCAAAGCCATCCGCCCGGGTTATGTTGAGCATGTCATCAATATTCTTTCCCGCGATTATGTGCGTGAGTTTGGCGACATGCACCAGCGGTATCGCGATGAACAGCATCTGCCGGCCGGGAAAATTCAGCCGTTGCTCGCGTTTATCAAGGCAAATCAGGCCGAAGCCGAAGAACATTTCTGGCGTGTTTCGGATGCTTACGCAAACACCAGATCCAAAACGTTTATCGGCAAAACCTATAATGCTTTTCGGCCACAGCTCAAAACCCATTTACCCACGGTTTTCGAGGTCATTTTCAACCTCGTCGAACAGTTTACCGTGGTCAGGTCGTAAGATATCATGACAGACATTTCAGATTATATCGTTTCTATCGCCCGCAAAGCCCGCGAAGCGTCCCATGCTTTGGCCCGATCGACAGCAGAACAGCGCATTTCCTGTTTGCATATCATTGCGCAGCAGCTTCGTGCACACAGCTCAGATATCATTCAGGCCAATGTGACCGATATGGCAAATGCCCGTGAATCGGGGCTTTCGGATGCCATGCTCGATCGCCTGATGCTCGATAAAAAGCGCATCGAAAAGATGGCCATATCGATTGACCAGATTGCAGATCAGCCCGAAGTTGTTGGGAAAATCGAAAACGAATACACGCGGCCCAATGGTCTGGTCGTTGCGCGCATGCGCATTCCCATTGGTGTGATTGCCATCATTTACGAGGCGCGTCCAAATGTGACCTCCGATGCCGCAGCGCTGTGCCTCAAATCGGGCAATGCCGTGATTTTAAAGGGCGGCAAAGAGGCATTCCACTCCAATTGCGCCATCGCGCACATCATTCAGGATGCTTTGGCGCACCACGGTTTGCCGCGCGAAATTGTCTCATTTGTCGAAACCACCGAACGCGAGGCCGTTTCGGTTCTCATCCGGCAAAATGATACGGTTGATTTGCTCATTCCGCGAGGCGGCGAGGGACTGATTCGGTTTGTCGTTCAAAACGCGACGATTCCAACCATCCAGCATTTTAAGGGCGTCTGCCATATTTTTGTCGAAAAAACAGCGGACATCGATCAGGCGATTCCCATCCTGCTCAATGCCAAATGTCAGCGTCCCGGTGTTTGCAATGCGCTCGAAACCTTGCTGATCGACAGCGGTTTGCCGCTTGATGCGCAAAAAAGGCTGCTCCAGTCTTTGGCCGATAAAAACGTCGTTCTGCATGCCGACAGCGGGTTGTGCAGCGATTTCGCATCCGACTTTAAAACTATGGTTCCTGCGACCGAAGAAGACTGGCCAAAAGAGTATCTTTCACTCGATGTGGCTGTTCGTCGCGTGGATGGCGTGGATGGTGCCATCGATCACATCACCAGATATTCATCGCTTCATACCGAGTCGATTCTGACCCGCGACGACGAAGCGGCAGCCAGATTCCTGCGAGAAGTCAACAGCTCAACCGTATTGGTCAATGCATCCACGCGGTTTGCCGATGGCGGCGAACTCGGACTGGGCGCAGAAATCGGCATCTCGACGACAAAATTGCACGCGTTCGGCCCCATGGGGTGCGAGGATTTGACCACGCGCAAATTCATCGTGCGAGGCACAGGTCAAATCCGGGTGCTTTAGAATTACCCCTTGCGTATCGCTTTGAGCAGTTCGGCTTTCAGATGCGCATAGCGCACATATTTTTCTTCGATGGAAAAATGCACTTCGCGGAACTGTTCAAGGCGATTGGTGTAATCCAGCACTTCATCGCCAAATTGTTCGCTGGTCAGATCAAATTCGCAGTTTCCGACGACGTTGAAGCAGTGATAATTGCCGCCGGGACGCAGAATGCCGGCGACGAATCCGCCAAAGATTTCCTGCGCCAGGAATGCCGTAATGGAGCACTGTCCAACGGTTTTGTTGTCTTCACTCCATTCGCTGCGCAGACGCGGTGCGCAGGTCGATACGCTCCAGATATTCGACAGCAAATCGTAGAGTTCACGCGGATTGTGAATGCTTGCATACGTCTCGTCGATTGGACCGACATCCGCATGCTCCCAGCCATAAAATTTGTATGTCATCTCGTTGCTCCTGGAGATTGGGGACGGCGGCTGTGCCGCATACATACGATAACTTATTTGCAATACTGTGTCACCAGATTATCGGCACTCTGGCAAACCGTACATGCCATATAGATGCTTTCGAGTTCGTCTTCGGATATATCGGCATCGAGCAGCACGGCAACATCGCCATTGGGAGAACCCGTCACTTTGTGACACGTCTGAGTGCAGATGGGATGCTGGCGCGCCTTTTGGCTCCAGTAGCATACGCGTTTATTATCGTTCACCAGACTGCCCTCAAATGTATATTCTCCCGCAAGCGTTACCTGCGAGATAAAATCGTCGAACAATGCCGCGCCCAGCACGATGTATTGGATATACCGCGTGTGGTCTGCGGGAATGGTTTCGATGAGATCTCCCTGATAAATATTGGCGATGAGCAATGATGTCGCCAGCAGCGGATACTCAGTCTGCGGGTAGACAACGCCATTGCCCAGAACGTTCTGCAGGCAGCTCAATCGCGCCTGACCAATGCGCTTTTGGTTTTCGGGTGAAAAATACTTGTGATACAGCGCTTTGTCTTCGAAATTAAACATGCTGTCGATCGCCACGCCGCAGGCTTCCCGCGTTTCGCTCTTTAGCGCATAGGCTTCGAGACATCCGGCCGCTTCGTCGTGGATCGCTTTGAACGCGGGATCCGGACCGCCAGCAGACAGCGCAAACATCGTCATGCAGGTCATCGGTACACCGGCAGATTTGTGCGCATAATCCACGACTGATGCGGTGAGCAGGGAATCGGGCAGATTGGCGATATCTTCTTTGAGCGCATTTTGCAGTGCCAGCGAAAACTTGCTGTTGCTGGGATCGGGCGATTTGGCTACCCGCGCATTCAGATACAGCGTCGCGAGCAGGGAATTGGCAAGCGGATAGCCGTCCTTGGCCAGACTTTTCATCGTTTCGATCGAAGCCTGCGGCGTCGTGTTGATATTCTCAGCTGCGTAATCATACAAAGCTTCGGGATAAAACAATGCGCGCGCCTTTTCGCTCCAGACTGCATATCGTTCCGGATCTTTGAACTCGGGATAATCCCGGTAGAGTTTGGCCAGCTCGTAGATATCGTGTGCGTTGTCCGACTGCGCAGATCTTGTATAAATCGTATTCAGTCTGTCCCATGCCTGCCGCGCCAGACCGAGTTCCGGATGATTCAGCAGATAGTATTGAATTTCGGGCAAATCTGCCTGAGCTGCCTGCGTAAAAAACGGCATCGCCCGGGGAATATTATTTTTGTCTTCGAAATACTCATATCTGGCGCGAATGAATGCATTCTGCGGCTGGCTGAAGTGATCGAGCTGCGACAGATATTCGCGGCCTTTCCAATACCGCTGGTCTACAAAAGGAAATGCAATATAGTATGCGCCAAGCGCTTCCATCGCCTCGGGAATCTTTTGGTCTGCCAGTTTGCGAATTGCCAGCACATCTGCTGAATCTTTCGGCACCGCAATCGAAAATGATTTCAATATTTCTGCTTCGATTTGTTCTGCCGGCAGTTTCTTTAGCTCGCTCAACATCAATGGGGCCGGAACAACCGACAGATTCTTGTCGAATTGCGGCTTGGGCGGCAGTTTTTTGAGTGTTTCGGCAATCTGTTCGGCGGATACTGCCGGTTCTTCTGCTGCTGCAACGTCCCGGGCTTTCGGGGAATCAGACGGATTCGCAGCATTTTTGCTGCAGCCAAATGCTGATAGCAGAATCGCTAATGGTATGACGACTGGTTGATATTTGCCGGTCATGGAAAAGTCCTTATTCGTTCGAATATGTGCTGAATGATGTGACATCATTCGGAACAATGGTGTTGTTGCCTGCATAATTTGCGGGTAGGGTGGCGTCTTCCGCTGCGCTGTCGTCCGGTGCGGTTTCTGCCCCGGTTTCTATGATACGATCGCTGGAAAATGGCAGTTCTTCATCACCCTGATGATTTTGTGTGGTCACAATCTGGCGCCAGAAAGGCAGTTCTCCTTTCTCATCTTCATAAAATACATTTTCCTTTATCATCAGACTGCCTAACGGCAAAGGAAATGGCATGCTGTCTACGAATTCTGTATTGTAACCATTCACCATCCTGTTATGAATCCGATACAAAATGGGCAGCGGATCGCCTGGTTTGTATCGGCCTTCGGGTTCTGCATTTACCAGAATCTCATGCACCAGATCTGTCGATTTGAGATCATCCGGCGGATTGAATTTATATTTGATTCGAAACATCGGCGTGTCGAGGCGAATCAGGCTGCATCCTTTATTCTCTTCGAGCTTTACGCCTTCAAAATATTCTTTGTCACAAATATATAACGCCTGCTCGGCTGCATCATCCGGACATGGTACAAATTCCACTTCCGTAATCGTCGCAATGGTCTTTCGGCCCTCTTTCAATAGATTGGTCAGACACTCATGGTCCAGTTCAGTTTTGGTCATCGCTGGTTCTATGGGAACATCCGAGGCATGGGTAAAATAATGCAAAATGCTGTCAAATAAACCGAACAGATCAGTGATGGTCAGCAACAGCGCGCCAAGCAGTATGAGGCATCCAATCGGAATCAGCACCTCAAAAATACCGGGTCCCACCGTTCCAAATAAATAACTCCCCCCAAACCCCAAACCGACAAGCAGCAAAGCCGCAGCACAGACAATCAGGAGTGTTTTCAGATGGCCATAATTCAGTCTGTTTGGCTTGCTAATGATGCCTTGCGCTTTATGGATATGAACAAATAAATTTCCGATGTTCAACGATGGATGATCGATGGGATAGTTCAAGTCGATGTGACGATACGCTTTTGGCAAAGAACGCGGGGTTTTGTCGCGAAGGCGCTGCCATAATTCTATATTTCCGGGCTGTCCAAGCGTTTCGACATTACGCAGCGCGATATCGTAGTCTGCGTCGTTGGCATATGCATTTTGCACTTGCGGATAAGTATTGTTCAAAAAACCATCAAATAGTTTTTTTATCTTTGGGATATCTGTCAGTCGCTTGGAGATATCGGGCTCGAGCATCTGCCGCAGCGTATTCACGACGACCGGCGGCAGATTCTGCAAATCGGGTTCAAATATCAGATGGAAATCCTTCACAGGCATATCGGCCGGAGACCGGCCGGCCATCAGATGCACTGCTACCGCAGCCAGTGCATAGATATCGCTTGCCGGCTGCGGTTTGCCCGTGAGCTGTTCGGGCGGCATGTAGCCATAGGTGCCCGCAACCGTCGAACCACCGCTTTGTACCTGCGGATTTGCGACCGCACCAAAATCGATGAGATGCACCATATAATTATCCCCATCGACCGGCCGCAATATAATATTCGACGGCTTGATATCGCGATGAATCACCGGCGGCTCGTGACTGTGCAGCTTTTCAAGAATATCGAGCAGCTGTATAATAATCCCATAAACCCGCGTCAGACTGAACCGGTGCCCGGCTTTGAGCATATCGTTCAGCGTCTGTCCCTGAATATATTCCTGCACAATATATGAACATGGCGGATTATCATCCAGACATTCTATTGTTTCATACAGTTTTGCAATGCCGCGAATATCGAGCGATCGCAGCACTTCTGCCTCGCGGTGAAACAAATCGTATTCTTTCCAGTTCTTCACCGATTCGATATTCAGCTGCTTGATGGCGACTCGTTTACCGGTCGCCCGCGATTCGGCCAGAAATACTTTACCCTGCGAACCATGGCCGATCTGCCTGATAAAACGATAGCGATCCTGCAATGAAGCGGGCGTCTCAAGAGACACAGGACGCATTTGGGGCAGGTGCTGCGGTTTATCCTCTATACTGTTGTTTTCGCTAGGCTGAAGAAGTTTGGGACTGTCCATGTGTTTGCCAGGGTATTGTATGTTGTTGCGCGTGTGCGGCGGTGGGTTGCTTAATTTTCTGTATGTTGCCGTGTTTTGAGCTTGTGCTCATAATACTAATCATGCTTATCCGGGAAAAGTCAGTGCCAGGATTCCTCGCACCGTCTTGTTCTTATTTCACTAAGGTTTGGTGCTTCCTTGAAAGTGTTATATAAGATCGCACATTCACGAGCATCATAGCAACAAATGTCAAAATAGCTATTTGATAAAAATGGACATTTGTATATATAATTATTGTTGGAACAATTGCATGCTTGTTTAGCTATACACCAATTGGTTTCATAATAGCTTTCTTCATATTCGTCATACTCATTGTCGCATTTTGTTGCCGAACAATACCCATCTTTACATTCGCTTGTTAGCCATCCTTCAAGCTTTGTACAGTCTTTTCGATAATCTCCGCATGCTTTGTCACTGTCTTCATCACATCCTGTAGAATCTGCATTCAGATGAAATCCAGTTGAACAAGTCTTGCATTCTCCATTGTCCGGATAGTGTGTTGCCTTGTTGCAGCTTGTTGCCATGCATTCTCCGTTGACACAATTGCCACTTTCCCATCCTTCTTTATTTCTGCAGTTGGTTCGCGAAGCACCGCATTCCATTTCGCTGTCAGGGATACATGAAATACCGTTACTTGAAATATGATAATTATTGTCACAACTCAGAGCGCATCTGCCCGATATACATGTGTATTTGCCGTTTTGAACGATGTTGCATGCATGCCCATGTGCACCACAATCTTCAAGCGAGTCCGGTTCGCATAGACTGTCATCCTCATTCACAAGGGGATGATAACCGTTTTTACATTTGCTTACTATACACTTTCCTTTTTCTGAGCATAATCCATCTATCCAGTTTGCTACCTCGTCGGCGCATCTATAATCTGTTGCTCCACAGTTATTGATGGTGTTCTCTTCACAGGTATGGCCTGACAACGTCATGTGATAGTTATTATCGCATTCATATTCACAGATGTTGTGCTCGCAATTTCCTGATCCGTGCGCAATTATGCAGTTGTCATTGGTTTCGCATTGCTGGATGCATGTGCCATCTTTACAATAGCCGTTGAAACAATTCTCTCCATGCCAGTCGGCGCTGTTTGGATCGTCAGAATTACATTGACCGCGTGCGCCACAAAATCGTACTTCGTTCTTCGGATCGATATAGTTGTTGTCACACATTACGAGTTTGTTGGTATTCTTATATCTGCAAATCGATGCATTCTCATCCAGTGCGACACATTCAAATGTGACCTGGTCGGGACACATGCCATTCGCAATTGCTTTGATGGCATCTTCGTCAAAAATATCTGTATATGGTTTGCATTCATCCGCACTGTGACAATTTGTGTTTTCGTCAATGTAGATGTACTGCATCTGATGACAGACAACACCTTTGATCGGCGGCTCAAGTGAACAGCCGGCAAACGCAGATATTGTCATGATTGCGAGATTGAGTATGGCTTTAGTTTTCATTGCCCAGTTCCCCATGCTTTAGAAAAATGGTCGGCAACCATTGTTTATCACTTCTTCTGTTGTAGGGGGGGATAATACATAGTTGTATAATAATATGCCACAATCTTCTAACACTTCACAGCAGATGTGATCACCCTCTGAGGTTTGTTGTGGACAGGTGTAACCTTCGTAAATATAATCAACATATCTGCCACAATCTGCTGTGTTGTAACAAAAGAGGTTGTCGTATTGTGGATCTGTTCCCAGCTTAAACCCCATTTCACATGAAGTAGCATTACAATGGCCTTGATAGCAATTACCAGTTTTCCATCCATCCAGCTGAGTGCAGTCTCTTTGGTATTTTCCGCATGCTTTTTCGGAGTCTTCTTCGCAGCCGGTTGCACCGGGATTCAGATGATATCCTTCATCACACGTTAAACAATTGCCGCCGCTGAGGTAATGGTAATTATTACAGCTTGTCGCCACGCATCTTCCGCCGGTGCAGCTGCCGGATTCCCAGCCATCAAGACTCTGGCAATTGGTTCGGGAACTGCCGCATTCATCGATACTGTCGATGGTACAGCGCTTTTGGTCTGCCGAAAGATGGTAATTGGCTGCACAGCTTAGTACACATTCTCCCGAGGGGCATGTATAGCTGCCGTTCGACTCGTTTGGACAGGCTTTGCCGTGTTCACCGCAGTTAGTGATGGTGTTTTCTTCACATTCGTTCCTGTCGGCATAGACATGATTGTTGCCCGTACACTTGCTCACGATGCATTTGCCGTCGGTTGAGCACGATCCATTCGACCAGTTCGGAAACTCGACGCTGCACACGTATCCGGTTGAACCGCAGTTTCGGACGGTGTTTTCTTCACATGCATTCTCTTTGGTGGTGAGGTGATAGCCATTGTCGCACGATCGCTGGCATTGGTTATTGACGCATTTGCCTGTGCCATGGGTGATCAGGCAGTTGTTGGATGCGCTGCCGCAGTGGGAATCATCGCTTTTTGCGCACTTTCCGCCGCTTGGGTAGTAATTGTTGATACATTCCGAAGCGACGCATATATCGCCTTCGCATTTGCCATTTGCCCAGCCATCAACGGTTTCGGCGCAGTTGACATTGTTCGCACCGCAGGTCACGGTTGAATTGGAAACACACGAATCGCCGCTTGCAGACTTGCGGTAATCGTCATCACACCGGAACTCGCATGCGCCGTCTTGTGTGCATGTATTCTGTGCATGTGCAACCGCGCATTTGGTTTGGTGATCACCGCAGTGATCGTTTGTATTTTCTTCACAGGAATTGTCGTAGAGGTGATATCCGGGCTGGCATGCAGAGACAGTGCAGCGGCCATCCTGGCACGTTCCCGACTTCCATCCGTCGATTCGGGTGGTGCAGTTTACCGGCGGTGCGCCGCACGATTCGACATCTTCCGAAATACACTGTGTGTTGCTCGAATCGCGCACAAATCCTTCGTTGCATTCGAAATTGCAATAACGGTTCACGCATGAATTTTTGGCGTTTTCGACAGCACAGCTGTTGCCGTGACGTCCGCAATTCTGCTCGTCGTCTGCTTCACAGATGTTTTCTTCTTCGTACAGGTGGTAGTTGTCGGCGCAGAACTGAATCACACAGCCGCGATTGGGATCGCAATAGACTTCTTTTGCATTGGGAATTTCGTAGCAATTCTCAATTTCGTGTGTATTGGGATTGCCGCATTCTTCCTTGGTGTCCATCACGCAATACGATTCACGTTCACCGGTGTTGACCTCGTGGTATCCCGGTTTGCAATGGCAGTGTCCATCGGTGCATGTCTGATTCTGGCCACAGGTCTCATATTCCGAGCAGATGCCTTTGGTTTCGGCGGGTTTTGCACCGCAGTAGGCCGTGTTGGTGTCCGGTTCGACGCAAATGCCGCGCACCGATTCGAAAGCGCCGCATTCTATGGTGCTATTGGGGCACACTTCAACGCAAACGCCGTTATAGCAAAGCTTGCCATCGGTTTCGCAGTTGTCGTGTGCAGAACCGCAGTCTTCACCTGTATCCGGCACACACTGGTTATACATATCGGGGTGCGTGCCCTCGCCACATACAGATTCGCGCACGCATCTGCCCTTTTCGCAGCGGCTGCTGCCTTCGCATTTTTGCCCGTGCCAGTCGCTGCTGGATTCATCGTCGGAATTGCAATTGCCCCGGGCTCCGCAATAATTGGGGTCGGAGGAAGGGATAATGGGTTGGTTGTTGCAAATGACTTCGCCGGAACGATCGATGTAATTACAATACGATTCGTCGTCGCTGATTTTCTCACAACTGAAATGCGCAGGATCGGGCGGGCAGAGCCCGAATCGGATGGCTTTTAGCGCGGTTTCGTCGAAGATTTCGGTGTATTGACTGCATTCATCGGCGTTTGCGCATTTGGTATTGATGTCGATTTTTACATACTTCATATTGGGGCATTCAATGCCATTGGGCACAGACTCAAGCGTACATCCGGCCAAAGAGATCGCTGCAAGAGATAATGCGAAACACAAAGTATTGTTTTTCATAGTATGGCTCCGTATGGGGCGGATTCGACAGATTCCGCCGTTTGGTATCATATTGTAGCAGACGCCGGGGCGTGATGTCATAGAGAAAAAGCAACGGCCGGCGTATCGCAATGCGATAGCCGGCCGCAGAGGGCGTATCGATGGCAAAGGGAGGCGTGCTGCAGGCACGTCACTTTGCCATCGATAGCCCGATGGCGAGCTGCAGAGACGTGCGGCAGCACGTCTCAAGGCGCGCAAAACAAATTTATGAGGCATCATCCGGGGATGCGTCGTTTGAGGCTGTATCATCCGGGGATTCGGCTGGCGTATAGGGCATGCTGTATTTGCGCGGATATCGGAAGAGTATGGCGAGTACAGCGGCGGCGCCGAGGGCGGCAGGGTAGAATAGCCACGGGATGAATTCGAGGGGGTTAAGTGCGGCAAGTCCGGCTGCGATGAGGATTTGCGCGCCGTATGGAATGAGCCCCTGTACGCAGCACGAGAATGTATCGAGCAGGCTGGCCATTTTGCGCGGATCGATGTGATATTTGGCGGCGATGTTTTTGGCGATGTCGCCGACCGTGAGAATGGCGACGGTATTGTTGGCGGTGCAGGCGTTGACCAGGCTCACGATGAGGCCGACCGAGAGTTCGGCGCCGCGGTTGGTGCGGATGCGCGCCGTGAGCTTTTGGGTGATGTAATCAATGCCGCCGTTGATGCGCACGATTTCGAGCAGACCGCCGGCCATCATCGTGATGATGATGAGCTCACCCATGCCGATGATGCCTTTGCCCATCGCGTCGAACCAGCTGATGAGATCGTAGGAACCGTCGGCGATGCCGATGATGCCGGTGAGCAGCAGGCCGCCGGTGAGCACGACCATCACGTTGACGCCGCACAGCGCCGCGATAAGTACCGCAAGATAAGGTATGACCTTGAAAATCTGAATGTCGGGCACGTCGGTGGGCGACTGAATGCCGGCTCCGAGAATGCCGTAAACGATGAGCATGATGACCGCAGCAGGAATGGCAATCCATGCGTTGGCGCGGAATTTGTCGCGCGGCTGGCAGCCCTGTGAGGTCGTCGCGGCGATCGTCGTATCCGAGATGAACGACAGATTGTCGCCGAAAAATGAACCGCCGATGACGATGGCCGACATCATGGCGAGACTTGCACCGGTGGTTTGCGCAAGTCCAATGGCGATGGGCATGAGCGCAACGATGGTGCCGACGCTTGTGCCGACCGCGAGCGAAATAAAGCACGATGCCAGAAACAGGCCGACCAGCAGCACACTGCCCGGCAGCACCGAAAGCGTGAGATTGACGGTCGCGTCGACGCATCCCATGCCTTTGGCCGATGCCGCGAATGCGCCCGCAAGCACGAAAATCCAAAGCATCAGCATCAGGTTGGATGTGCCTGCGCCGCGGCTGTAGACCGCAATGCGGTGCATGATGGGTTTGCCTTTCGACGCCGCAACCGCATAGATGCTCGATAACATGAATGCCACGGTGATGGGAATCTTATAAAAATCACCGGCAATCAGCGATGTGACCAGATATAGAACGATAAAAACAAACAGCGGGCTCAGCGCCATCAGGCCCTGTTTATGCCCAATTTTCTTGTCCGATTCCGGCGTTGGCGATACTCGCCGAACCGACTCTGTAAAACTGGTGTCTATGGCGATACCTCTTTGGTTTGTGCGGATTTGCGGCCTCTGGTACAATCCTGAGGGCATATCCGGTATTTGCATGCCGACACGGTGTGTAGGCTGATGTAAGTATAGGTGGGTTGGGGATTTTTGTAAAGCGTGCGTTATTATTATGTTGATTCATCATCCCATTGATCCTGTCTGGGACAAAGATTCGCGAATTCTGATTTTGGGGAGTTTTCCTTCGGTAAAATCGCGGGAACAGATGTTTTTTTTTGGGCATCCGCAGAACCGGTTCTGGCGGGTGCTGAGCGCCGTGGTTGAGGATACATGTCCGCAAACCATCGAAGAAAAGCGTAGTTTTTTGCTGCGGCATCACATCGCGGTATGGGATGTCGTGGCTTCGTGCGAGATCGAAGGATCTGCCGACAGCACGATGAAACATGTATCGGTAAACGATCTGACGCCGATATTGAATGGCGCAGATATCCGCCAAATCTATGTGAACGGGAAAACCGCGCAAAAATACTATATCAAATACACGCAGTCCCGAATTGGCCGAGAAGCCGTGGTTTTGCCGTCGACCAGTCCCGCCAATGCTTCGTGGGGATTGGACCGGCTGATCGAGGCATGGCGGGAGATCGGCATTATTTGTGCGCGCTGATGACGGTTCGCTGCGCTTCATCGATTGAGAGGCAGAATTCGCGGAATTCGGCGTAATCCGACAGTTCGATGTACTGCGGCAGGATTTCGACCTGCTCACGGACCTGCAGCGTATCTCCTTCGAAATGGAGTTTCCGGCTGAATTTGCCAAAGCGCGTTTCGATATCGATATCGCTGAGCGTTGCGGTATTCCACTGATAGCCGGCGGGCGCCTGGAATGTGAGTTTGCGGTCGGACATCACTTCGTTCTGAATGAACAGCGGGGTGCGGCGTTCGTTTGCGGCAATCGGGGCAAACTGTTGTGCGAGATCGTAGGCATATATCTTTGTCTGGATTTCGAGTGTGTCTTCGGAAACAGCAGCAAACGAAGCAATATCAAAGTCGTAGTACAGCACGAGGGGTTTGTATTTATCGTCGAGGTTTTCGTGCTCCAGGCGCGTGAGTGAAATGCGGCCGTAGGTGTTTGCCAGGCTGTTCTGCAGGATTTGATGCATTCTGGTATCGTCGTTTTTGACGATATTGAGGAAATTCCGCATCATAAGGTTGCGAGTGCCTTTCATGGTCTCGTTTCCGATAGCTTTGGCAGAACCGTCCTGTGCGATTTGATAGGTGATATCAATGATGCCGCGCATATCATCGATCTTTTCGCTGCGCGAGGTGAAGCGGGGAATACCCGGCTGCAGCGGAATGACATCCATATTTTGTGTATCGGACGAGATGTAGTCGAAAGGCACGAAATCTTCGGTAGGCTGGACGTATGCGGGGCCCTTCTCGGTTTCGACGATGAGCATCGGCACATATCCGGTTTTTATATATGATGGCATTTTGTCGCTATTTTTGGGGGCAACCCTGGAACGTACAAGGCCATAATAGCTCTTGATACCGGCCTTGTCGTAGAGTGCTTTCAGCACATAGGATCTAGAGCCGGTGCCTCTTGTGACAGAAGATGTCGCGGTTTCGGCGCTGTAGCTGTTCGATTGGCTTTCATCAATTCTGTCGATGACGTTTTCATAGATGACGCGGGCTTTTTCCCAGGTGGAATCGGTATCGGGCATGTCGATTTGATTGTAGAATCGATCGATGTATGGTGTGGGCCGCGTTCGTTCGACCGTATCTTCGTATAAAGAGCCCTGTATGGTACTCATATCAAAGCGGTTATAAACGATGATATTTGGAATGATATCGGGCAGGCTGGCGGAATTGGGTTCCAGAATCAGGAGCGGAATATCATCGATATATGCGCGGCAGCGCGTGTAATCTCCGACATTTGAGCATTTGCGCGTGATAGCATTTTCCGGTCCGCTTTCGACGATTTCCGGATGCCATTCTGCGGGATATTCAAAGACATATTCGGAATGTACAATCGGGCTTTGATTGGATCCATAATAGAACATATCTGTTGCAACGCGGTTTGTGAACTGCGTTGCAGGGGGATCGTATGTGAGGTATTCGATTTCGATGAAATCGCCAATCTCAAGATTTGGTGCGGTTATAGAGCTTTTGAAGTCGATGGTTTCGGGTTCTATCTTTTCGAAAGTACCTGATTTGATCGTATGCAGCTTGAGCACTGCGGCATTTCGCGGCAGATAGATTTCGCCCAATACATTTTTTCCCTCTTTGCTGAGCACCCGCGAAATGGTGTGCGTGAGTCCGAGTATGGCGCCGTTTGGATAGATGTGTGAGGCAGCATAATCGAGAATCACGACCGAATGACCGGCTTCGGTTCGGTTTTGAGCGAGGTAGTCGCGAATGGTCTTCATACCGTCGATGCGCAGGGATTCGAAAGGTTTTTGCCTGTTCAGATGCAGATACAGATTCTGGTAGGATTCTTCGACCGGGGAAATCTCAAGCAGCCGGCTGATGATGTGATTGGCTTCGTCATCGTGTCCCGTGGAACGCAGCCGATCGATAAACCGCAGCATATCTGCGGTGTCTGGCTCGGCATCATAGTGGTTTTGGACGCCGTCGAGGTATGCGTCCATCTCGGCGACTGCAGCCGCAGGATCGCTTAAAACCTTGATGTTGAGTGCCTCGCGATTGATCTGGGGGTCGTTTGGATAGTCCTTGGCGAGCTCCTGCATGGCACGTTCCCAGCGGTGTGCGTCGTTGAGGTAGTCGCCTTCGCGTTTTGCATATGCACGAATGATAGCTGGGCATGTCTGGATCTTGGGGCTTAAATCGTCGAAAGCGGTGTACTCGTGATTTGAAACCTGTGCATCCAGCGCCGGTTTGGCCAGTGTGCATGAATTGGGTTCGCCTTGTGCCGCCATCATCGCATATCCGTTGGCAAGACCCGACCAGCCCAGCAACCTGGTGATGGTTTCGAGCAAATGATTGATATCGGCTGTATCCGGAATGTATTCGCGGTAGGTTTTATAAATATCCAGCGCGGCTTTTGGCTGTTTTTGTGCGGTGAAAGCGCTCATCAGCATGTGGTGGGCATATCCGATTTCGGGGCTGGCTTCTTCGATTTCTTTAAGCGTGCTGATGATATTTTCGGTGCGAATCGACGGATCGATGTTGGTATCGTGGTTGAATCTGAGGGCGCGCAGATATTTGGCAACGACGTCGTTGGGATCGGCTTCGAGACGTGCCTGCAGCAATGCCTCGGCAATCTGCGGTTCGTTGTTGTCGATCGCGGTGATCGCGCCCAGCCATGTCTGTAGCGGTTCAGAAGGCACGGGATCAATCTTCGCGCCGACGACATCACTGATATCATTCTTTTTGATGAGTTTGGCTGCATCGCGATTCACAGACGACACCGTGATTTCCGGCTGTTCTGTAATGGATGCGATTTCGCCGTCTTTGGCGTTTGCCGGATTCTGCTGAATCCAAAATGCCGGTGCATCTCCCCGGTTGTATCCATATCGCAGCCGCACGATATGACTGCCGCTGCTGAGTTTGGCAATCGCGGAACTCAGATTCGCCGCGGGGTACTGCGGGTTTTTGTTTTCGAGTACCAGATTTCCGTCGATGTACAGCTGGTATGGCGAAGCTGCCCGACCGATGATGTTGATTTCGGCACCGCGATCGATCTGAATCTGGGTTTCGGCGGCAAAGACGCCGGACTGAGTGGATTTGAACGGCGTGAAATAGTCTGGCGGGAACTTGTACTGCGAGCGCTTTTGCCCTTCGACCATATAGGATGACGCCAGAATCTGGTCGTCGTCGAAAACCATGTGATCGTTGAACGCGCTGAACGCATAGGGGGAGAATGGCCCGACCCAGTGGAAGTGTACAAGCGGGGTTGCGGTCGGATGAACCGGCCGGGGTTTGTCGGGCGAATTCTTAATGGCGTTGGTTTGCAGTGTGACCAGTCTTGCGGCGGCATAGGGATCCGACACGCGCATCGTCAGCAGTTTTTCCCAGTTCATAATGAGCGTGGACGCGTTGTTGAGGAGATCGAGTCTGGCAATGGCCGGTGTGACGAGCGGCGAATCGGAGTGGCCGGCAATAAAGTCGATGTATCTGTCCGCAGCCAGCGGCATATCGCCTCTGAGCGCAGCACATTCCGCATAGAGGAAATCCGCTGCCGGTTCCGAAGCGCGCAGCGCCATGGTCAGTTTTGATTCGGCCTGATTAATCTTTCCGGCGGCCAAATCGCTCACAACCTCGTTCAGGGATTGCGAAAAACTGGAAGGCTGCGGCCAGTATTGCCAGGAACCGGCGTTGGCTGCTGTGTTTGCGGTGTTCGATGAAGTCGCGCATCCCGTCGTCAGCAGGCAGGCGAGCGCGATACAAGAGAAGTATTTATATCCACCAATCATTTCAGACCTCTATGGAACTTGATAGTGTCCGGGAACCGGGGCGTTGCGGGGTGGAACCCCGCAGAGGGGGAAGCGGCGTATTGGCGCGGCGCTATTTCGCTTTTCGGGCGACCACACGGGGTCGCCCCTACAAGCTCAATACGCGCTCGCGGCGCGGCTATTTCGCTGTCGCTCAATACACCGCGCCAATAGACGCGTTGGGGGCGGCTGCCCCCGCATCACATTGAAGCTACGGCAATTCGATCGTGTAGGGCAGATTCAGCCTGCGATCGAAGCGCTGCAGGAAATCCTGGAAATCGTCGTAATCACTGGGCATGATGTGCGTCTGCGTGAGCGCCAGCGAAACGTCGGTGATGATTTGATTGTTTTCGAATTTCGCGCGGATGTCGAAATGGCCGAATGCGCCGCTTTCGGAAATATCGTCGGGCAGTGCCACTTTGGCGCCTGGCGGCAGCACAAGCGTGACGCGGTGCACGAAGCTGAGCGGGGCCATCAGAATGAGCGGGAGCCGGCGGCTCGTCGATGATGCAAACCGCTGAACCGTCCGGCTCGCGCTGACTATCGGGTGAACCAGCCAGGTTTTGCCTTCGGTTTTGACGATGTCCGAGAACGATGTCGTGGCCTGCATCGTGTAGCGCACCGGCGCTTCGAGGTCTTTCAAATCCGAGAACGTGACGCTGTTGACGTGTGTGCCCGGCACGCTTGAAGACATTTCGCGCTCCAGATTTTCGCGCTGCAGATTTTCGATTTGGTATTGCTCGCGATAGGCCGATGCGATGAATCCCGTATATTCGACCTGATCGGTATAGGGCACCTGGTCACCCTTGGTAAGATCGTAGACCCAGGTGTGCTGCGATCGGTTGTCTTCTGCCTTTGAGAGCGGCGCTTTTTGCAGCTTGTAGGAACCGTCGCTTTTAACGATGAACGTCCAGGCATCCTGATCCATCACCGGAAGCTCACTGGTGCCGCTGAATTCGGCGGTGCCGTCGAGATAGAGATCGAACTGCGGCACGTAGGCAATGGCGTGATCGAAAAGGTATGGACTGGCGCTTTTCATGTTCATGTCGCCGTTGCTGCGCGTTCTGACCAGGACGAAATCGGTGGGGATGCCGGCTTCGGTGAGCATGACTTTGAGCAGGCTTGCCTTGTCTTTGCAATCGCCGAAACGCCGCTCGTAAATCTGCGAAACGGGGTAGGGTTTGTGGCCGTGAATGCCGAATTCCAGCGCGACATAGCGCGTCGATTTGACGACGAAATGATAGATATTTTTAACTTTTTGCAAGGGATCCTGCACGCCGTCGGTGAGTTCTTTCACTTTTGCGCGAATGGCATCGTCGATTTTCCACTGTGGCGAGGCCAGATCGATATACCAGTCGGCGAGCTGCTGCCACGAATCGAACGAGGTGATGAACAGAACCGGCTTCGTTTCGGTCGTTCCCGGCATATTGGTTTCGTCGATAAACCGCGGCATGTCCTTTTCTTCGAAAGACAGCGTCGTGATGCCGTTGTCGGTGACCGATTGCGCGGGCGACGAGACAGTGCCGTCGGGACTGTGGCGGATCATCTGGATGTGCATCGATTCCGGCGCAATCACTGTATATTTGGACCACTGTTTGACGAACTGGTTTTGCAGATAATAGACGTCGCCAAAGAACGACACGCTGCTGGAGGCGCGCTGGGTTTGGGTGCGTTTGAAGCGGTATTCGACGCGGTCGCCGACGGCCAGATCCGGCACCTGGATGACGAGCTGGCGCATGTCGTAGTACATTTTTACCGATTCATCGGCCATATTGTATTCCGATGTGCTGTACAGCCTGCGCACACTGCCGTCTTTTTTGGTCGTCGTGACCGAAATGATCTCGATTTTTTCGTCGGTTGGCGAATAGTTAATCGGCATGGCGCGCATCGATTTGAGCCCCTGTTCGTCGAGGATTTCGAAGGCGATCTGGTTAAATGTCGACGAAAGGCCGCTCGGCAGAATGCGGACGACTCGGCTGTCGAGCAGCGATACGACGCCGACGGCATCTTTCGAATGGTTGCCGGGGATATCCTTGACGATAAACGGCGTTTCGAATGATGCATCGGCTGCGTTGGCGTTTTGCTGGTTCGAAATGAACCTGAACATGGCCGCCTGCTCGGCGAGTTCGTCGTTCTGCGGCATCAGCTTTGATGCCATTTCGAAGGCTTCGGCGACTTCGGCAATCTTATTGGTGCGCATGCAGTGACGGGCATATTTCACCCAGCGCTGCGGTGAATTCATGCGCTGCGACAGATACAGCATGTACCAGCTGTCGGCGTCGGCCGTGAATCCGGCTTCGTTATAAAGCGCCAGCCTTTCGGGCTTTGACTGCTCCTGGTCGACGCCATACACCGAGACGACGTCCAGCCAGAAATCCCACATAAAATCGTCGTATGGATGCAGCTTGAAAACTGCTTCGACTTCGTGCTGTGGT
>JAEEGL011139825.1_pt1 | contig 20283 bp, 19 predicted proteins | sample 9134231 | NCBI WGS metagenome assembly JAEEGL01 (sample SAMN16246548, study PRJNA631951) | gut metagenome | biome: gut microbiome; feature: rumen; material: fiber-attached | host: Bos | place: Iran: Karaj | collected 2018-10 | reverse complement strand
TGCTTTTCCCGTTGTTGTAGGAAACGGGGCCGTCTGACGCCTCATATCCGTACTCGTCGGCGTTCTCGTCCTTGTTATGGCACGACTTGACGACCCACATCGTCGTCACACTTGCTGCGACTGCGAGGAACAAAAAGAAGATCAGCCATTTTAAGGGTCCTCTATTTTCCGGCTGTTCACCGGTTTTATGAGGAGCCGTGTTCTCATTGATGGTTTCCTGTTGTTGCATTTTCTCCGCATTCTCATTGAATGCGCCCGTGTTTTTCATTTCTTCTTCCATGATGAATGGTTTTTTGCTGTTTTGAACTGATTTTGATTAAAATTTCGGCGGCAAAAATAGTTCATCCGGCAATTCCGCGCGCACGGCCGGGGCGTCTATTGTATGAAATGGCGGGGGTGTTGTATGAAATGGCGGGATGGGAGGAAATTCACAATGTAAAATGTACAATGGGCAATGTACAAATTCCTATGATTTTCAATTTAAAATTCCCAAGATTTTCAATTTGTAATGCTGTAACATAAAAGATTGTGCAATAGGCAGAGTTTTCTGCCAGAGGGATGACTGTTTCCTTGTAGTCTGATGAAGTGTCAGTATTTTTGTGTACTTTCGCCAAACCATATCAACATATTGGAAGCCGCTATAAACGATTAATAATCAAAAAAGGTGATAGAAAGCGAGAAGTCTGTTAGCATATTTATAGAAAACAATAAATGTAAGACTCAATGCACCCAAAGCCCGACCTCAACCTCATTTTCGACGGTTTCTTCCACGTCATCATCCAAGAAGCCAAAGAAATCGTAACCCGTGAAAGATTCCACAGTGTTCACTGACCGGGCAGTTCCAACGACGGTTACGGAATCGGGAGAGTTGGGGCAGACAAAGGCTATGGTATGATATGCGTCTTGGTATTTGATGAGAAAGGCCTTGAAGAAGCTGTCGGGAATTCGGACGTGGTTCGGTCCTATCGTCTCAGGTGTGTGGGAAACGAATATTGGTCCGCACACGATTTGCACCGAATCGTTAGAAAACGGAGCATATCCGTTTGGTTTGGTCAAAAACGGCAAAAAACGGATATTCTTTGCTTGGGATGAGGATGCAGATGAAAACTATTAATCGTCATCAACCACATCTACCTCGCCTATTTCCGGCAGCAATGCGGCGGCCTGGTCCGTGAGCAGTGCCTCGACCTCCCGCAGTTTCCGTTTGATGGCTTTGGTGCGGGTGCCTTGAAGTTGCTCGATGGTCGCGGAAGTCGTTTCTATATTCTTTTTAATTGGCACACTTCCCAATCACTCGGAATCTCCCCAATCCACGGGATGCCGCTGTCTTTCATTTTCCGTTCCATCATTTTTCTTCGTTATGTATTTCGTTGTATTCCTCAATCCATTCCTTCAGCTTTGCCTGCAGCAGAGCCTTGTCGGGCAGGTAGAGCTGATAGGCCGTGGCGTAGATGTTGGCATCCTTGGGCAATGTCAGTTCCACGAGGGCGTCCTTCTTGCTCTCGCAAAGCAGAATGCCTATGGTCGGGGTTTCGTAATCCTGTTTCACGTAACGGTCATAATAATTGACGTACATCTGCATCTGACCGAGGTCCTGATGGGTCAACTTGTCGGTTTTGAGGTCGATCAAAACATAGCATTGCAGCAGGCGGTTGTAGAATACGAGGTCAACGTAATAATTTTCTTCATCAAAGGTGAATCGTTTCTGCCGTTTCTCGAAAAGGAAACCCTTTCCCAACTCCAAAAGGAATTGTTGTAACTTGCTGATAATGGCATTCTCCAACTTTGTTTCCGTATAGAGCTCGTCAGGTTTCAGTCCCAAAAACTCTAATGTTATAGGATTCTTGATAACATCCGACGGTTTTTCTACGGTTTGCCCTTCAAGTGCCAGCCTCATCACTTCGTCCTTGTTGCGGCTCAACGCCAAACGCTCGTAGAGGCTGCTGCCTACCTGACGGGCGAGTTGCTTTACCGACCACTGTTGCTGTGCCGCCTCAATCTCATAGAAACTGCGGGCTTCTATGTTTTCTATGCGCATCAGCACCAGATAGTGTGACCATGAAAGGGTGAAACGGGGCAGTTGAATTGGGGCAACGGTGTTGCTCCAATTTGTATCTTGCTTGTTTTCAGAAGGATTGTTATAATCTTCCAATTGGGGCAATGGCGTTGCCCCAATTTTTGCATTAGCGTATGCCTGATAGAAAAAACGGCATCGTTTCAAAGTGTCGTAAGTCCAATCTTCACCGTAACGGCTTATCAGCCGGGCAGAAAGGTTTTTCAGAACCTGTTTACCGTATGAGGCGCGTCCTCCCTGCTGCTCGTCCTCGTAAATATATCTGCCCACCTCGTAACGTGTTCTTACTTCCGCCATATTTACAGAGTTGGCGACAAATCGTCTCGACCGTTCTATCAAGATTGCAATCTTCTCAAAGAGAGCATTGATACGGACAGTTTCCTGAGTGTTGTTGTCCTGTGGCTTAACTATTTCCTTTTCTGTCATATTGTTTTCTGTTTTTCAATCCGCAAAGATACTCCTTTTTCGGATATGGCAGAAGGGATTCCGAAAAATTAAGTCACAGCGGTAACACATAACGAAGGATAGGGAAAAAACCATCATTCCTCATCCATCGCACCCTCCCCTCCCATATCCGGCAGCAGCGCGGCGGCCTGGTCCGTGGGCAGGGCCTCGACCTCCCGCAGTTTCCGTTTGATGGCTTTGGTGCGGGTGCCCTGAAGCTGCTCGATGGTCGCGGAAGCGGTGTCGATATTCTTCTTGGCCTTCTCAAGGAGGTCGCCGAATTTGGAAAACTCCGTCTTGACCGCGCCCAACGTGGTCCAGACATCGTTGCTACGTTTCTCGATGGCCAATGTGCGGAAGCCCATCTGCAGACTGCTGAGCAAGGCACCCAAGGTGGTCGGTCCTGTGACGAGCACGTTCCATTTGTCCCTCAGTTCCTGCGTAAGTTTCGAACGGCGGATGACCTCGGCGTAGATGTTCTCAACGGGCACAAACATGATGGCGAAATTGGTGGTGTCGGGAACGGAAATGTACTTGGTGCTGATGTCCTTCGCCATGGCTAAGATCGTGTTCTCGAACTGATTCGATTTCGATTTGATCACTGCGGCGTCTCCTGTATCTATGGCATCGACATACTGGTCATAAACATCCTTTGGGAACTTGGAATCAACTGGCAGATACACCGACCCGTGGGGATCATCCTTGCCGGGCAGCTTGATGGCAAACTCCACGCGTTCCGAACTGCCGGGCACGGTAGCCACATTCTCATCGTATTGTTCGGGCGACAGCATCTGCTCCAACAACGCCTTGAGTTGCAGCTCCCCAAAATTGCCACGCACCTTGACATTGGTGAGCGCGTTCTTCAAACCTCCCACATCGGAAGCGAGATTCTTCATCTCGCCCAACCCCTTTTGGACGCTTTCGAGTTGTTCGCTGACTAACTTGAAAGACTGTCCGAGACGGTCGTTTAAGGTTTTCTGCAGCTTCTCGTCCACAGTCGCCCGCATCTCATCCAACCGTTTCTCAGTGGATTGGATCAGGTCCAACTGCCGTTTGTCCATTTCGGCAAACCGCTCCTTTTGAGCCTCCACCATCTTTTCGGTGTTCTTCTCGAACCCTTCCTGAAACTTCTCGGACATCGTAGTCAGCTTTTCCTCGACGATGGAACGCAGTGCGTCAAGTTTGGTTTCCGTTGTCTTGATCAAGTCCGACTGGCGTTTCTCCATCTTCTCAAAACCGGCATTCTGCGCCTCAACCGATTTATCCGTATTGGCATCGAATGTTTTGAAGAATTGCTCGAACGATTTTGTCAGCGTCGTATTGGTGGTATCCTTCAAGTTTTCAAGTTTGGACTCCATGGTGCCCACAAACTCTTTGTTGCGTTTCCCCATGTCATCGAAGCCTTCCTTTTGGAAAGAATTGAGTTTTGCGACATTGTCACCAAATGCAGTTTGAAAGTCCGTAAAGGCTTTCTTTGTCTCTTCTCGCTGGTTTTTGGACGTTTCCGACGATTCTTTCCTCAACTGGCTGACATTTTCAGTGAATTCAGAGCGTAATTTGTTCACCGTGCCCGAAATCTCTTCGCGCATCTTCCCCACGTTGCCCGAGAGTTCCTCCCGCATCTTTCCCATATTGTCCACCGTTTCCGTCCGCATGTGCCCGACGTTCTCCGACAGCTCTTTTCGGATTTTGTCGATGTTGTCCGACAGTTCCTGCCGGGCGCTCCTGTTCTCTTCCGAGATTTTCCCTTCCAAGCGGTCGAAGTCTTTCGAAGAGACATCCGAGGTGGTTTCTTGTCTGGAAAAGACTTTGAGCATAACGATGACGGTGCAGATGGTGCAAACTGCCACCAATGCTAAAATGATGTATATGAATGTGTTCATAGCTAGATATTTGATGAATAATTGATGAATGTTGACCTGCAATTAAGAAGATCTGAACTACTTTTTGCCGAACATGTCTCCGGGATTTTTGCCAATTAAAGCGCCACCTACGGCTTCCAAAAGCCAGCCGAAACAACCAATGAGAATGTAAATAATCATAACTCCAAAATTTTGATGAATACTAACGTTGATTTTCGGCGGCAAAAATACAACGGATAGGTTCAGTGATGGTGAACGTATCTCATTTGCGTTAGGGCTGACCCAAGATGTAGTCCTTGTGCTCATTGGCATCAATCTTAGACCTCATTTTATTGGCCAATGCCCAAATCATATTGGCGAGTTGTTGTTTATTCACATCTCCAAAGTGAAAATTATTCGTGTTTGTACTTGGCAAAAAACTTGTATTTTCTTTTTGTCCTAGGATTATTATTTTCTACAACCTGTTCTATGGCTATGATTCCTTTATGTGTATCTTTAAGTATAACAGAACATTCACCACAATACCAATCACCATCCTTATCCCTGCTTGGCATATACTTATTTCCTTCATATTTTTTTCTAGCATGCTCTAATTCTATACCAACATCACCAAAGTTGTCTTTGGGCAACAATTGACATTTACTAAGGTTCTCTTCCTTGTTGTTATGATTCGAAATGTAATCCTTAAGCCAAACAACCACATCGCACAATTGCAGAGCGAGACTAAAAACAATGTACTTTGAATTAGCTGTCCTGAAAAACTCTTTAAGTTTCTGTTTGTCATTCTCGTCTAATTCAATAGTATGGGAATTAACATTTCCTAAATCCAAAACCGAACGGATCTCTTTTTCTATATGCTCAGGAACAATTCGTCCGTCATCTCCTCCGTATCTAACACCAACAATCCCAGCATCTTTACCAGCCAAGTACAATGAGGATTGAGTAAGATTTACCTCTCCTTTGGGGATGCATTGGTCTGGAACTAAGCCTATTTCATTACAAGCCCTAAACAAATGTTCTACAAGTTGACGAAGTTGATTGTAATGTACGATGGGATCGAAACCATCGGAACGAAAGTGAAGTGCCGACAGAACTTTCACAAGAATGTTTTTTGATGAATTCTCATCTATTCCTTTCATGCTGCTGAGTGCATCGAAAACATCCTTATATAAGATGGTTTTTATTTGAGTTGCCTCTGAATGAACAGCTATTTTAGGTATCCTTGCGTACAACGTTTCTCGATCAATATTTTTACTATAAAAATCTTTTTCCCAATCATCCCAATCCATTCTATGCTTTTTCACCCAATTCAATCTGCCAACTTCAGCACCACCTGCTGACAAAATGAACCAAGGGATAGTCCGTCTTTTTTCTATAGCATAATTGCTTAATTCCTTGATAACTATAGGAAGAAAATCTAAGGCATCATCAGGATCTTCCTCTCTTATCTTACACTTTGCATCAAGTATAATTGCAGAGTAGTCGTCATAATTAGCTATGAGATCATGTTTCGCTTTTTCCCAGCAAGTAAAAGGATGTAGCTTAATCTTATAATAATAAGCTTCTGTTGAATAAGGTTCATGTAATTCCGTTTTGTCTTCAACCCAAAGTACCTGTAATTCTTCCATATCAATTATTTTGTCTAAACATTTACTCTATTGAATTTCAAAACATAAGTTACAGTATATAAATCTTCAGGTGTTGAAATAATTTCAACTGAACCGCCAAATTTCTTCATCAATTCATCTATTTGATATGCGCCTATTCCGGAATGTCCTTCCGATGACTTGTTTGTATATCCATATTCAAAAGTTTTTTGAACATCAAACCCATCTGAAATGGATTCTCCATTATTAGAAACAGTAATAATCCAACAATTAACATCAACAATCTGTTGAGATATTAGAATCTTATAATCTTTTCTATCCGGATCGGTAAAACCATGAACAACTGCATTTGAAACAATGTTTTCAAAAACTCTCAACAATGCTTTGGGAGGGAACACTATTTTAGCCCAATATTCCATTTCTATCTCCTTAAGCGTGTTATTATATTCTTCATCGTTATATCCTTCGTGAATATATTCAAACCTAATGTCACTATGAGTTTTAATAAATTCTTCAATAAAAGCATCAGGCTCGATTTCTTCGGTTTGACCCCATTCAGGCTCATCGTCTGCTATATGATCAGCTTGAAGCAGTATCACTTTAAGTCTTTCGTTAAGAGCATCGAATACGTCAGCCACAGATCTATTATAGCTTTTACTTACGATATCGGTATCGAACAATCGGCCATCATTTTGATTCTTAAATCTATATAAAGTATTCCAAAGAGCAGAAAAAGCGGAAAGGTTTTGAGAGATAGCATGTTTTCTCGCATGAATGTTTTTCGAATACTCATTTTTCATAGATTCGATCACCTCTCGAAGCCCTAACTCATTCACTTTAGCCATTTGGGCTGTCTTTTTCGCTTCTTCGAACAAGTTCTTTTGTTCGACAAAGCTTCTTTGTTCGTCAAGAGAGGGGAACTCAATGAGTGCGTTCAGAACCTGATATTTGGAAAGTCGTGGAATGATGGCACCAGTATAGGCCTTAAGTCTTTTCGCCAACTCCATGCACAAGAAGCCCGGATAGATGGAACTATTTGTGATTCTATAAGCCACCACATCATTCTTTATAAAGATAGGATTGCTTTCCGAGGCCTCACAATAGGTAGGTTTGGGGGAACGAATCATTGAAAGCAGAATAACAGGCTCAACAACTTTTGACGTTCTTTCCAAATTACCCCCTTTTGTAAACATCTCTGTTTTTTTTTCATAGTTGATAACGTCATCGGACAAATCTCCGACGTTAACAACATAACCCGATTTGTCTTCAAATTTGCTTACAGTTGGGAGCTGCGTCATCACATCGCAAACCTTCACTACGGTATAACCCTCCCCGAAAACAATTTTTTTCTGTTCAACATACCATCGAAGATCCCATGAAGAATTGTTTTTGAGAATCTCATCTGCGGAAATTAAATTTTCGCAGTTAGTGTAACGGCTGATGATCCTTTCTAAATCAACAACATTCCGTCTGTTTTTATTGGTAGTGAAACAGTCTGATGCGTCCACAAAACGTATCTTGTCATTTTCCTTTCTGTTTTTTCTTAAAACAATGACAGCAGTTGCTATCCCTGTTGTAGGTAAAAACAAATTGCTAGGTAAACACACTACAGATTCCAACCAATTGTTTTTGGAAAAAGTTTTTCGAAGCTCTTGGGTTTTACCCCCTCGGGATAAAATCGACATAGGCACAATTGTGATAAGTTGTCCTTGTTCGTTTGTGAGTTTGTCAAAACGGTTCAATGCCCATTCATCCAACAATTCACCTGTGAAGCTGGTAGCTCCAAATGGTGGCATTGTTACAATTGCATCGAATGTGTCATTCACATCATCGAGCCACCATTTCAAATAAATGTATTCAGTATGATCTAAAACACCAGCTATTGCCATGCGAAACATTCCAATTTCCCATGCATGTCTGTTTCTTTCAAAAGAGATGAATTCTTTATCCTTGAGCGCAGTGGCAAAGTCCATTCTGCCACCAAAAGGGTCAAGAATTTTTCTCGGATCCTTATCCAAAAGGTGTCCAACTAACTCCACCAATTCGCAGGGCAAGTATGATTCATGACCCCATCTATAAGAATTAGCTATTGCAGAATCAAGAATACTCAATAATTCCTCTTCTGTAAACTCATGTTCCACCAAACTATGGGCAAAATCCGCCACAGAAGCAAAGTTTCCGTTAAAATATTCTTCATGTTCAGAAATGACTTCCCGTAATAAATTTCGGAAATTCTCATTTTTCTCTTTTTCGACAATGCACTTGTCATAACACAGACTTTCAGAAGGTTCAGTATGGGATTTACCATTTTCCTCTTGGGTTATTACTCTTCCTCTCGTCACACTTAAACCGTTCAGCTTTCTAAAATAGAGAAGCGTGGCAACAAATAAGACTGCATCGTTGTCTTTTCCTCTAAATGTGTCCAACATCGCCCAGAGGCTTTTTTTCACCAGTTCCATTTTGTCCTTTTCCATACGATTCACCATAGTTTCCGATTCTTGTTTGTCACTCATTTTTTCGGCGGCAAAATTACAACTTTCAGGTTCACTCATACTGAACCTATTCCCCGTACCTCTCCAATCCCTTCTCAATCCTTATCTTTATCTTCTCCCGGAACCATTCCGGTTCAAGCACTTCCATGTTTTCGCCGAAGGACAGGATCAGTTGCTCCAACTCGTAGTTCAGATACACCTCGATGGTGATGACGGCGCCGGTGGCATCCTCACCGACCTTCTTTTGCGTGCCATGGAGCGGCTTGGTGCGGACGTACGGCCACGAGACCGGGGAGACCCATAACTTGACAAGAGTAGGTTCAGCGTTTGAATCTTTGGACACCCCGATCATCTCGTCAAAATAGTCGGCGAAGTTGATGCCAGCGGGTTGGAACGGCTCATCCGTCTCTTTGATGTCCAAAATACGGTCGAGGGCATAGTTGGTCAACGTCTCATAACCCTCATTCCTGGCAATCAGGAACCACCGCTTGTTGTACTGTTTTAGATAATAGGGATAGACCACGTATTCCACCTCCTTGTCCTGCCTGAAACTTTTGTAGGTGATGCACAACGTCCGCTTTTCGCTAATGGCGTTGAACAGCGGCGTGAAATGGTCCAGCCCTTCCAAATCCATGTTCTCGTCAAACCCGACCACCTCATCCGTGGAAACCTCATCGATTTTCAACGAAGCCCCCAAACGGTCGGAAATCTCGCTGATCCAGTCGAACTGCGGCATCCCTTTGAACCGTTTCAGCAAACAGAGTGTCTGGATGAGCTGCGCGGTCTCCTCGGGTTTCAGCAGCGGCCTGTAAATGGAGAAATCGGGATCAGCATAGTGATAACGGATGTTCCGCCCCTCCCGGAAACTTTCCACATCCGCATTCGGGGCGTATATCCGTTGAATCTGTTCTATGTCGCCGCGAATGGTGTTCATTGCCGAAACAGGAGGGAAATCGTGCAATCCCAACTCCTCATTGCACAATTCCATCATCTCCGCCATCGAATACTTGCGGTTTTTGTCACTCAGACAGCGGTCAATGACCTTGATACGGACATCTGCATTTTTGGAATTCGGCATAACACGATACTTTTATGGCAAACAAGATTGCAAAAGTAGCATTTTTGTGATTCTTCTCTTGCGTTTTCTTTTTTTTTGCTACTGACTCCAAAAAAACGAAAAATGGAAAGGGATAGTCTGAAGGGTGAGGAAAGACTACTGGTTGAATACCTCGACCAATTCTGCCGTATTTGCATCATACTGTTTGGTTTGCAAATAACAAAGAGTCCGATCCAGACGGGACATTTCTGAAGATATTCTCAAAGCATTTACCAGCTTCTTGATTCGCGGCTCTTTGTCTGATTCGCTATCCTTGGTGACTTCTTTCAAACCTTCCAGTGTGTCAGGTAACCCATAATCCGATAGGTTCAGCGACAATTCTGCTGCGCAGGACAACAAGAAATCTTCCGCCGCCTTGCATACGAATATCAGATAGTGATGACGTGTTTTGTGTTTCATCAGTCTCAGATGCTCCGAACTTGCCAACAACTGAAAATCGGCATAGTCATACGTTTTTTTCTTGTCATCGTCAATGATTCCAATGGCGAAGCCATCAGAAAAGCGGCCAGTTTTCATGCCGACCATTACATTCGAACATCCATGCTTGTGATTTACACCATCCAGACACAACAACGTCTTCAAGATGTTCGTATCCACATAACACTCTGGGAATATATGATTCGCTCTCTTAGCCATTAAGTGTACGACTCTATGTTATAATACACATCTATCCCGTCATCGTAGATTTCCTGCACATCCTTTTCTGACGCAGTAACAACCGTTGAAAGCTTCCCTTCCCTCTTTTCCAAAAACAAGTGAAAATCCTTAAGGTCCTTTTCCAAGAAAGCAGTCATCATATAAGGGCTATGGGTGGCAACAAACAAACAGGCTCCTTGTTCTCCAATTGTCTTCGACAACAACCAATCCACCAAGCGGCTCTGGGTTGGGGGGAACAGATTGTTCTCGGGCTCTTCAAGGAAAATCTCTGCATGATCTGTTTCCACATATCTTTTGAAAATTTCTTGACACTCTGTGGCATATTCACGTTTTGTGAAATTCAACAAATACGGACCCACTCGTGCAATTGTGATGATTGAATGCGGCTGCTTTACTTCTAATTCAACATCATTGTTTTTCTTTCGCCCTTCATCCGTCTTCCCTGTCTTCACAAACAGTTCATTATACATTGTTTGAAGAAACCTTTCCCCAATTTTGATATTCGAATAGCTTTGTGCTTCCCTGACATTATTCTCATAGTCACTGATGAAGTTAAGATGTACATACAAAGGGATTAATGACTGGAGTCCACTTGATGTATTGGTAAGTTCAAGTGTAGTATCTTCGTCCACCTCCACTTGGTCGGTATTCTTCTTTTCATCGTACTTATATGAAACACCAAGATTAAGAATCTCTAATTGTTCTGTGTATGCTCTTCTTGCACGATCCCAATCGGCCATGAAACTTTGGATGTTATCATCATAAAACTTAACATCAAACCAATTTGGAATGGCTGCCACCAGATTGCGCTCTGCAGGGATATAGGAGACCTTCGGTCTTCGGTAATCCCATCTTCCCGCTTTCCACTCAAACTGAAATCCTTTGGTTTCGGCATCATACGAAAAACGAGTGTAATTCGACTCGTAGCCTATATACGAATTCTTCTTAAAATACCCTTTCAATTTATGAAATCTGACAAGCTCCTTGACAAAAAAATCCTCTTTCATGAATTCCTCCGCCGATTGAGCTAATTCTATCTTTTTTTCCACCCAGGCGCAATAGCAGGCAATCTTCAAAACGCAACTTTTGCCAGAACTTTGAGGTCCAACAATCACATTGACCTTTGCCAATTCAATTTCCACGTTTTGCAGTGGCCCAATATTTCGGATTACCAAACGTTTCATTCTGCCAGTTTTTTCTTTTTTTCGGAATGCAAAAATACACTTTTATCTCATATCTGACGGAAATTAATTTTTGACATGAAAAAACAAGCTTCCTCAAGAAACTTTGGTCATTTTGTGCGGTGACAACCTTCCGAAAGATAAATGTTTTCTGTGTGAACTAACTCCCCAGTGCATCCCCCCTCGCAAAAATTATTATTCATCTCTCCCGTCACAAACCGCATCGGCTTAATCATACACTTCAATTTTTTTCATGTGTTCTTTGTAAGCGTCATGCCATTTTGTTTCCCATTCTAATGTAATGCCAATCTCAAAAATGCTTACAGGGACATAAATTATGGTGCACAGAGGTGCATAAGATGGTTTGGTTGTAAAATTTCCTATCTTTGCCCCCTCAAAAGTACCCATAAAAAATGGTCATCCTCTTCAACAAACCCTACGGCGTGCTGAGCCAGTTCACCCCCGAGGCGGGACACCGTGCCCTCAACGAGTTCGGGTTCCCGCCCGGCGTCTATGCCGCGGGACGGCTCGACCACGACAGCGAGGGCGCCCTGCTGCTGACCGACGACGGACGGTTGGTGAAACGGCTGCTGGATCCGAAGAACGCCCATCCCCGCACCTACCTCGCGCAAGTGGATGGCGAAATCACCGACGAGGCCCTGCAACAGCTGCGGAAAGGGGTCGTCATCAAAGGGTACCGCACCCGTCCCTGCAAGGCCGAGAAGGCGCTGCCGCCGGAGAACCTCTGGGAGCGCGTGCCCCCCATCCGCTACCGCGCCAACATCCCCACCAGCTGGGTCCGTCTCACCCTCACCGAGGGCAAGAACCGCCAAGTCCGCCACATGACCGCCGCCGTCGGTTTCCCCACGCTGCGGCTCATCCGCGTCCAAATCGGCGACCTCAGCTTGGGAGAACTCCAGCCGGGCGAGTGGAGGATTGTCAAATAGAAACGAACGGCAAGAGCGAAACGACAATGAAAAAGCGTATCTTTGCCGCGCAAAATTTACCGTTATGAGAAGAAATGTCCTCACCCTGCTGGTCGTCGCCCTCGCGACCGTCGCGTTTGCGCAGACGCCGAAACACCTGCGCGTGCTCAACTACGTGCCCGACAGTTGCTATTCGCTTTCCCTGATGAACTTCGACACGCTGGCTCGGGCGCTTGAACTGGAGGCCCTGCATCGCGAAAACGTCCTCGAACCCGTTTACGACAGCCTGAAAATCTCCAAAAAGATCATACAGAGTTGGGTCAATCGGGACAATAAAGTCGGGGTGGATTTTACCGCGACGGCGGCTTTTGCGGACTCCCGCTATCTCCTTCTTCCGTTGAATAATGAAAAGAAATTCGAGAAAACGGTGCGCTCGTTGAACAAGTCAATGCCGCCTTTTGTGACGATGACCGCCCCTGACGGCAAGAAAGTCCGCTGCATGGCTTTGGATGACGAAGATATGGATATGGGCATGGCCGTGATTTGCACGGAGGATGTCGCCTGTGTCGCGTTGCTTGTCGATCTGAACGCTTTCTATTCGGCTATCATGGAATACGATTTCGACCGCGCACAAAGTATGGCGATGGAAACCCCCATGCAGGTGTGGGGCCGGCTGATTCGTTCGCAGTTCGCGAACAGCGAGACGGCGGAGATTATGATGAAGCAGGGTTGGGATTCATATAGTGCTTATAATCAGCGAAATGCTTTCAGATACATCGCCGCTGTCCTGTTGGAGGAACTGAGTGTCCCCTCCGAAGAGATCCAAAGGACTATCGGCCAGCTTGACATGGAAGTTTTTGCGCGGGGCGATGTTTCCCGCGACCGTATCACCGCCTTCAGTGAATTCCGTCAACGCACACCCATACTGGAATTTCAGGCTTTGAAGACCTCCCCGAAGGAGTTGAAACGGCTGATGCCATACGTGTCGGGCGACTATTTTGTCTTTGCTGTCAGTTCTGTGGAAGGCTTTGCCGATCTCGCGAAACCCTACATGGCCACCCTGCCGCAGTGGCGCGAAATCGCCCCGCTGCTGAACAAACCGTTCGTGATCACCCTGTCCGCCACGGATGATCTCATGCAGCTCTCCACCCTTGTGGACCACCCCGGCGAGGTGCGCGGCATGTTGGAGCGTTTCGTGACGGTCAGTAACCACATCACGGACTCCCTCCGCAAGTTTGAGACGGTTTCGGTTGTTGAGGTTGAAGAACCTGTCGAGGAATCCATCGAAGAGGTTGTTGTGGAGGAACCCGTAACGGAGACTCCGGAACCCGAAGGGCTGGACAATGCCCTTGAGGTGGAACGTTTGGATGCGCTTTTTGACGACAATGTGGCCATGGATTCCACAATCAATATGAAAACATTGGATTACAGAAAGATAAATGGCTGGGATACCTATATCATCACGACAAAAAAGAGAAACCTGGACTACGAGACGTTCACTTGGTTGGTTCAAGACGACTCCGTTTGCGTGTTTGTGAAGGACGACCTGCTGTTCTGTACGAAAAGCCTTGCCTCGTTGGGGAATCTTTCGCAACCTTTGGAACGCGAGTGGCCGGAGGAGTACTTTTCACATCCGTTCTATGCGCGGGTTGACTTCGGCGAGTTTTTGACCGCTGTCTTCGGTCCCGAGGCCATGCCCGTGCGCGACATGGTCTGCTTCGTCGATGAGAACACCTTCACCATGAACATTAACGCGGTGCCGGGTCTCCGTCACGGCGTACTCTTCGAGATGGTGAAATATGTCATGGAAATCCTGAAATAGCACGGTAACCGCACCAAAATTCCACTACGACTTAGATAAAGACAATGACTTTGGCTCTTGGCTGTTAGCCATTGGCTTTTAGCGGATAAAATAAAGCTAAAAGCTAATAGCCAATAGCTAATTTCCGGATGAATTCGTGGCCGTCGGTTGTTCTGAAATGCAGGAAATAGTTTCCGGCCGGGAGGTCGCGGATATCTAATCGGAATGTCCCGGTCTGCAAGGGTGAATCATTATTCGCGCTTACGAGACGGCCGCGCAGGTCGTACAAAGCCATTTCTGTGATTTCCATCCCGCCGTCCACCTCTACGGTGACGAAATCTTTCGCGGGGTTAGGGTAAACGCTTACGCGGTTTTCGTAGCTGTCAATGCCGACTCCTGTGGTCAATTGCACGTCCTGCACCAGTTTTTGGCCGTCCGCCACGGTGGTGACGATGGTTTTGGGCAGATAACCCTCCGCCGAGTAGGTGACGGCATACTGTCCAGCCTTGATGGGGCGGTGGTAGTCGCCGTAAGGCAGGGAGGTCTCCACATAGGAGTGGTCGAGGTCGTGGTTGGCGATATAGACGAGCGCCTCCAGCGGTTCGCCGGTCAGCGAGTCGGTGACCGTGCCGTGGATGCCGTTGTCCGCCTCGGCGATGAAGTTCAGCAGCGCTTGTCTGATGTAGCCCCAGTAATTCGGTAAGGAGTTGGTGGACTGCACTTTGTTGTCGCCGACCTCGATGGTGACGTGGCGCGTGCCGAGGTACCAGTTGTGGTAATCCTGCATGGAGCCGGTGATGACGTACCAGTCGCCGCCTTCCGTGACACCGTCGTTCTCCTCGTTCATGTAGTTGGAGTTGTAATGCTGGCACGTGTCGGCGAATTGGTGGCCGACGAGTTCCCACCAGGCGGCATCGGCGTGGCTGTGCTGCCAGCTGGACCACGTGTCCCACGGATAGTTGAAGACCTCCGCGCCGCCGTGGAAGTTGGCGGCCAGGGTGAAGTCGTGCGCCTGCATGAACTGCATCATCGCCTGCACCTCGGGCTCGTCCTCGTTTTCCTTCGTCGGGTTCTGCCCAGCCTGCGGGAACGAACGGTTCAGATCTATGCCGTGACGGTTCGAACGGATAGATACTGGCGAGGTGTTGATCTGGTTGTCGGAGGTGTAGTAGGTTCCGTCAGGATTGTGCAACGGACAGATCCAAATGTCGATGCTGTTGACCAAATCGGTGACGTATGTATTTGAGTTATATTTCGTTAGAAGATAGTCGATGAGCCGGAGCATCATATAGTAGCCGAGCACCTCGTCACCGTGGATGGTGGAGGTGTAGAAGACGGACGGCTTGCCCTCGCGGTCGTTGAGGTTGTTGCTGATGTGCGCCACCAGGATCTTGTGGTGATCGGGCGTGTCGTCCAGGATGGTGTCGATTTCGCACAGCTGCGGGTAGCGCGTGCGGAAGGTGTCCATCGCGGCGAGATAGGTGCTGTAGGTCGGGTAGCGGTTCCAACTGGCGGTCAGCTGCCCGTAGTTCTGCGCCATCTGCACGTAGGCACGGGTCTGCGGCACGGTCGTGAAGGGGATGTTTTTCGACAGGAAGTTATCGAAGTCTTTGTACGACAGACAGATGCGCGTGTTGAACGTGTTGTTGCCGGTGCGCTGCACGCGGTCCACGGAAAATTCGTGTGACAGGGTGTTCAGCGTGGCGGCGTCCACCACGGTCTCGATGTAGGTCTCGGGATAGGTGAGCGTGGTGTTTTGCGCCGTGGCCGTGACTGCGAAGAGGATGGCGAAGAGGGTGATGATCCCAACACGGTGCGCAGGGTTGACATGTTTCGGACTTACAGCCCTTTTGGAAAAACGGTTCATATAAATCATAATCTTTCGTAATATCTTAAACTCTAAACTCTAAACCCTAAACCTTTAACAGATATGCCTTGAGGTCCGCGGCTTTCTTCGGGCCGATGACCTTGGCGAGGTCGGCTTCGGGGGCGGCTTTGATTTTCGCTATGGTTTTAAATTCTTTCAACAATCTGGTTTTAAGTGTTTTACCGATGCCGGGGGCATCGTCAAGGATGGAGGCGATGCTGGTCTTGCTGCGGCGTTTGCGGTGGTGGGTGATGCCGAAGCGGTGCACCTCGTCGCGCACGTGCTGCAGCAGCTTCTGCGCCTCGGAGCGCTTGTCGATATAGACGGGCACGTCATCGCCCACCTTGTAGATGTTTTCCAGCCGTTTGGCGATGCCCACCATCATGAGCCGGTCTTCGATGTGGAGGGCGATGATGGCGTTCCAGGCGGCGTGGAGTTGTCCTTTGCCGCCGTCGATGACCACGAGGTCTGGCAGCGGTTTCTCCTCCTCTAACAGCCGGTGATAGCGGCGGTAGATGACCTCCTCCATGGAGGCGAAGTCGTCGGCGCCGACCACGGTTTTGATGTTGAAGTGGCGGTATTCGCTTTTGGCGGGTTTCCCGTCGATGAAGCAGCTCATGGCGGCCACGGGCTCCTCACCCTGGGTGTTGGAGTTGTCGAAGCATTCGATGCGGCGCGGCAGCGTCTTCATGCCGAGGGCTTCCTGCAGCGCCTGCAGCACGCGGATGTTGCGCCGCTCGGGGTCGGCGAGATCCTGCCGTTTCTTCTTTTCCAGCATGTAGAAATGGGCGTTTCGCGTGGCCAACTCCAGCAGTTTGTGCTTGTCGCCGCGCTGTGGTACCTGCAGATCCCAGTCGTCGGGGGCGATTTCCGGCGTGAAAGGCACCAGCAGAGTGGGGGAGAGGCCGCCTAAACGCTCCCGGATTTCCAGGATGGCCGTCCAGAGCGCGTCCTCGCGGGTGGTCTCCAGGCGGTTGTCGATTTCGAGGGTCTGCGCTTGCACCACCGCCCCGTCCAAAACCCGTAAAAAACTGACGTACATGCAGTTGTCGTCTTCTTCCATTCCGAAAACATCCATGTCGGTGAGCGACGGGTTCACGACCACCGACTTGACAATGAAGTTCTCTAAGGTGTCGATTTTGCGTTTCACCTCGGCGGCCTGCTCGAATTTCCATTCATCGGCCAGACCCATCATCTCCTCGCGCAGCTGCCGCAACACCTCCTTGCGGTTGCCTTTGAGGATCTGCATGGTCTTATCGACGTTTTGTCGGTATTCCTCGGCAGTGATGAGGTCGCAGCACGGGGCGGCGCACTTTTTGATTTGGTATTGTATGCAGGGACGGTCGTTGTGCTTCAGGATCTTGCAGTTGCGCAGCGGGAACATGTCGTGGATGAGGTCGAGCAGTATATTCATTTGTTTTACAGAAGAATACGGCCCGAAAAGATGCATGGTGGCGGGGTCGGGATGGCGCGTGGGGAAGACCCTCGCGAACGGTTCCCGCGTGACGGCGATCCACGGGTAGGACTTGTCGTCCTTGAGCATGATGTTGTATTTGGGCTGGAACTCCTTGATCATGCTGTTCTCCAACAGCAGCGCCTCCCATTCGGTATCGACCACCACGGTCTGGATGTCGCGGATCTTGGTCACCAGCATCCGCACCTTGGGGGAGTCGTGATCCTTGTTGAAGTAGGAGGAGACCCGCCGTTTCAGCCGTTTGGCCTTGCCGACGTAGATCACTGTGCCGCTGTCGTCGTAGAAGCGGTACACGCCGGGCTTCTCCGGCAGTGACCGGAGGATCAACTTGATGTTGTCGGGGGTCTCGTTCATTGTTTTGTCGCGCTGCGAGGGGATGACGGATAGGATTCCCGTTATAGTTCGGGGTATTTCCGCCGCACGTTCTCGGCAAGGAACCGCGCCACCTGGTCGGTGGTGAAGCCCGACACGTTGATGACCATGTCGTAGTTGCGGGCGTCGTAGCGGGAGGTGCCGGCGAAGGATTTCGTGTAGTTCTCGCGGGCCTTGTCGGCGCGTTCCATAATCTCGCGGGCGCCTTGCTCGTCCACGTTTTGCCGTTCCATCAGCCGTTTGACGCGGCATTCGGGGTCGGCGATGATGAGCAGTCGCATGGCGTCGGGGTTGTCCTTGAAAATGTGGAAGCCGGTGCGCCCCACGATGATGCAGGACTCCTGTGACGCGAGGTCTTTCAGGAGCTGTTCCTCCTCCTGGTAGAGCTGTTTCGAATCGACCTCGAAGGATTCGTAGGCGATGGCGGCCGTGGTGCCGAACTGCTTGTAGAAGCGGCAGAAGTCGGCCCACCAGCCTGGTTTCGTGGCCTTGATCTTTTCGACATCTTCCTCGGTGAGGTTGTATTTTTCGCGGATGGTGGCGAGGATCTCCTTGCCATAGACTTTCACGCCGAGCAGTTCGCCCAGTTTTTCGGCGATCTCCTTTCCGCCGGAGCCCGCCTCGCGGTTGATGGTGATAACAAAGTTGGACATATAAGGTTAAAGGGTTTTATATGGGGTATTTCAGTCGGATGTTGTTGACGAGGAATTTCGCCACTTGGTCGGTGGTGAAGGGGGTGACGTTGATGACGAAGTCGTAGTTGCGGGCATCGTAACGGGAGACGCCGGCGAAGGTTTTCGTGAAGTTCTCGCGGGCTTTGTCGAGTTTCTCGATCTTTTTGCGCGCTTCTTTTTCGTCAAGGTTGTTCTTTTTCATCATGCGTTCCACCCGATGTTCCATATCGGCGATGAGGAATATCCGGATAGTGTCGGGGGTGTCTTTGAAGACGTGGAAGCCGGTGCGGCCCACGATGACGCAGGATTCTTGTTCGGCGAGGTCTCGCAGGGCTTTGGCCTCGGCGTAGTAGAGCTGCTGGGAGTTCACCTCGGAATTTTCGTCGGCGGTGGAGGCGGTGGCGCCGAACTGCTTGTAGAAGCGGCAGAATTCCGTCCACCAGTTGGGCTTTGAAGCTTTGATTTCCTCCGCTTCTTTTGGCGTGAGTTTGAACTTTTCCAGGATATGGGCGAGGAAAGTCTTGTCATAGAGCTTGACGTTGAGTATTTCGCTGACTTTCTCGGCGATTTCGTGACCCCCGGTTCCCGCTTCGCGGTTAATGGTGATGATGAATTTGGGCTTTTCCATATTCAAGTTTAGGGTTTAAGGTTTAGAGTTCAGGGCGCAAAAATACAATTTTTTTGGTGTTTGAGAATATCCCATTATTGTGTATTTTTGCCGCCCGAAATAATCCATAAACGTTACTCCCAGTACCCCTATTAACCCACTAACCTTCTAACCCACTAACCTTCTAACCCATTAACCATTATTATGAACTACGGCAAGCTATACCTCATCCCCACTCCCATTGCGGAGGGCGCGTTTGAAACCTTTTTCCCGACGGTGAACGCGGATGCGATCAACGAAACGGACTACTACATTGTGGAGGCGTTGCGGACGGCGCGGCGTTTCCTGCGGTATGCGGGCATCAAGAAGCCCATTGACGAATTGACCTTCTTCGAGCTGAACGAGCACACGCAGGGGGTGGAGATCAACGATTTCCTGCAACCTTGTCTGGAGGGCAAGAACGTGGGGGTGATGTCGGAGGCGGGGGTGCCGTGCGTGGCCGACCCCGGTCACAAGGCGGTGGAGAAGGCGCATCAGTTGGGCATCGAGGTGGTGCCGTTGATCGGTCCCAGCTCGCTGATCCTTGCGCTGATGGGCAGCGGCATGAACGGACAGAGTTTCGTGTTCCACGGGTATCTGCCGTCGGAGCAGTACGACCGGGAGAAGCGGCTGCGGGAGATCGAGGCGGTGGCGGTGAAGACGGGGCAGACGCAGATGTTCATCGAGACGCCGTACCGTAACAACCGGATGACGGCCTCGATCTGCAACGTGCTGCAGCCGGCCACGCGGGTCTGCATCGCCGCGAACCTGACGGCCGAAAATGCGCTGTTGAAGACGCAATCGGTGTCGAAATGGCGGAAATATTTCGAGAAAGAGGAGAACCAGTTGGGAAAAGTGCCGTGTATATATCTAATTAACAGATAGATAAAAAATTTCATCGAAAGTGTCGGGGATAAAGAAAAAAGTGTATTTTTGCGCCGTCATTTTGGATGACACGTTCATTGGAAAATGTGCTGCCATGGTGGTGGAATGGTAGACACGAGGGACTTAAAATCCCTTGCCCGCAAGGGCGTGTGGGTTCAAGTCCCACCCGTGGTACGACAAGCGGAAGTAGCTCAGTTGGTAGAG
>JAEEGL011967522.1_pt1 | contig 20285 bp, 17 predicted proteins | sample 9134231 | NCBI WGS metagenome assembly JAEEGL01 (sample SAMN16246548, study PRJNA631951) | gut metagenome | biome: gut microbiome; feature: rumen; material: fiber-attached | host: Bos | place: Iran: Karaj | collected 2018-10 | reverse complement strand
GAAATAGTTGCCTATATAGGCGAAATGGAAAGCAGAAGGCAACAAAATCAACTGAAAACCGGGAAATAGTTGCCTATATAGGCGAAATGGAAAGCGGAAGGCAACAAAAACAGCTGAAAAAGGGTAATTTGTTGCCTATATAGGCGAAATGGAAAGCAGAAGGCAACAAAAGCAGCTGAAAAAGGATAATTTGTTGCTCCCGTGGGCGAACAAAGTGGAACGAACGGCGAAAACCAAGGAAAATCTAATTTTCGCTGTTTATCTAAGGCAAAAGGGGAACTGTCGTGAGGATGAGATTGGGAGAGGGAAAGCCAGATGGAGCTATGGGATTTATATGACAGTGAGAGAAAACCGTTAAATCGCACGCACGTAAGGGGAGAGGCGTTTGCGGAAGGCGAGTATTACGTGTGCGCGGAGGTGTGGATCAAGAATTCCAAAGGAGAGTTCCTCATCACAAAGCGGCACCCCGATAAGAAGGCAGGAAATCTGTGGGAATCTACGGGCGGCGGCACCCTGGCAGGGGAAAGCACGAAGCAATCCGCGATCCGGGAATTGCAGGAAGAGACGGGCATCCAGGCGAAGGAGTCAGAGTTGCAACTTATCGCTACCTATCAGCATAAAAATTATTTTCAGGATTTGTTTCTGCTAACCAAGGACATAGAGCTTTCAGAGGTTGTCCTTCAACCGGAAGAGACCATAGACGCAAAGTGGGCATCGGAAGAAACGATCCTGCAAATGATCGAAAACGGCGAGTTTGTATACTCGGTTGGGCAACGCTTTAAGGCCTATAAAAAAGAGTTTTTGTCTTAAAATGCATGGGGATGGAGGTTTTTTATGGAGATCGTCAGGAGCGTATATACGGATTTAATATTTCATATTTTCGCACACATGAAAGTGGATAATGCTTCAGACATATATGATGAGGCGTATATTGCGAGCGTTGAAAAGGAATTAGGACGCAAAACGGTGATACCGGAAAGCGTTACCGCGTATTATTGTGCGAATTTTGAGAGATTGGCTTTTGTGAATTTCCTGCCGTATTTTATGGTCAAGAGTGTGGATGAAGTGTGTTTCATGATACGGCAGGTTGGAATGACGACGGAAGAGGACGTGGCAAAGTTTATTGATCCTTTTTGCGACGTGATAAAAGAGCTTTCGGCAGATTACGTTGATTACTGGGAGCGAAAAGCTAAGAAACGGCAGGCTTCCTTCGAAGAATTGAAGTCTTACGTCAATGAACAGGCATCTGTGATGAGCCGGTTTTTTGAGAATTTGCATGGAATGACAAACACAAAACTCATGGTCATCATTTCTGAGGGTTTAAGGTGTAACGGAAGGGCAACCATCATGGGAGACACATGCATAGTAACCTTGCCGATGCCGAGCGAACAGTATTCCATGCCGCAGATTTTCATGCAGCTTGTTCATGAGTGCACCCATATGATTACGGATACCCTGCTTGCTTCCATACGGATGGATGATGGCAGTCATGACGTTGCCGAATACCAGGTGATGCTCTTCGATCTGTGGCTGTTTGAGCGGGACGACAGTAAATTACGTGACGAATACGTAAAATGGCTCTCGCAGGAAACGCTGGACGAATGCGATCAGAAGCTTTCTGAGGAGCAAAAGAAAAAGCTAAGGGCTTTGTTATTTTAAATCAAAAAGGAGAGCGTAAAGATGAAGCTGGAAAAGCTGGTTGGAGACCGATTTAAGGAGAAACCGTCCGACTGCGTTGTGGACAGCCATGCATTGATGGTGCGGGGCGGATACATAAAATTTGTGGCGAATGGAATTTTTTCTTCCTATATGCCGCTAAAGAGGATTACGAGGAAAATTGAGCAGATCATCCGCGAGGAGATGGATGCGATCGACGGTCAGGAGGTGCAGTTTCCGGTGGTGATGCCGGCATCGATCTGGCAGGAATCCGGACGCTATGAAAGCATTGGCGCGGAAATGGCGCGGTTCCAGGACCGGAGCGGCAGCCCACTAGTGCTCGGCATGACGCATGAAGAGGCAGCAGTGCATCTGGTGCGGGAATATGCGCAGAGCTATGCCAAGTATCCCTTCATGGTCTATCAGATCCAGACGAAATTCCGCGATGAAGCCAGACCCCGGGCGGGCCTCATTCGCGTGCGTGAGTTCACGATGAAGGACGCTTATTCCTTCCATACAAGCCAGGAGGATCTGGAGGAATATTACCAGAAATGTCATAAGGCCTATGAGAGAATTTATGCAAGGGTCGGTGTACCGGAGGTGATCTCGGTGGCATCGGATTCCGGCATGATGGGCGGAAGCGTTTCCCATGAGTTTATGCTGCTCACCCCCATTGGGGAGGATTCCATTGCAATCTGCAGTGAATGCGGTTACAGCGCAAACATGGAAGCGGCGGAGTGCATCATCGAGAAGGAGACGGCGGAATCCAACACCGCGGAATGCATCATTGAGAATGAGACGGCGGAATCCAACACCACGAAGGACTCTGCGACGGAAAAGCTTACCAAAGTCCATACGCCTGACATGCATACCATCGAGGAGGTTTGTAGCTTCCTGGGGAGCAGTCCGGAGAAATCCTGCAAGGCGGTGGTCTATCAGAGGAATCAGGATGATTCCTACGTGATCCTCTTTATCCGCGGCGACTTCGAGGTCAACGAAACTAAGCTGACGAATTTCCTGGGATGCGAGATCCACCCTGCGGAGATCACCGAGGAAAGCGGGATCAAGGCTGGCTTCATCGGTCCCGTGGGACTGTGCGACGGCGTGACGGTGCTTTATGACCGATCACTGGAAGATGCATCTGGACTCGTATGCGGCGCAAATGAGGTGGATTATCACTACGTGGGTCTTGCCATGGATCGTGACGTCGCAGGTGCAGAGTACCATGATTTTGCCAAGATCAGGGACAACGGAATCTGCCCGCACTGCGGAAAGCCTGCGATCCATATTTCGAGGGGTATAGAGGTTGGAAACATCTTCCAGCTTGGAACAAAGTATACAAAATCCATGAACATGACCTATACGGACCAAAACGGCGAGATCAAGTATCCGATCATGGGATGCTACGGGATCGGCGTCGGCAGGCTGGCGGCATCTGTCTGTGAGGCGCATCACGATGAAAACGGTCCCATTTGGCCCAAGGCCATCGCACCCTGGCAGGTTCATCTCTGCGCGGTCCGCGCGGACCAGGCGGAGGTGAAGGAAGCTGCTGACCGTCTCTATGCGGAGCTGGAGGCAAGGGGCATGGAAGTGATCTATGACGATCGCGAGGTCAGCGCCGGCGTCATGTTCTCGGATGCGGACCTTTTGGGCGTGCCTCTGCGGGCAGTGGTCAGCCCTCGGAATCTCAAACAGGGGATCGTGGAGATCACCTCCAGGGACAAAACTCTCTCCGAAAAGGCACCGCTAGAGGACGCTGCCTCCGTTATCGAGAATTTGTTTAAAACCTTATAAAGTCTTTCCCAGATCAGCGGCGTGAAGGGGATCGGTTAAAATTTGATCAAAATATCTTGACGTAAATTAGGTAATATGTTACATTGTTGACAAACAGGTAACATATTACCTTTTATTTTGCGATAAAGTGAGGGCGCGCAAATGAATTATGATGAAGCGATGAACATGAGCAAGGTGGAGTTTGGGCAGATGCCGCCGCAAGCGTTTCTGTTAGGACTCCTCAGTGCGTTCGACAACCGGTATCAGGCCTCCGCGGACAAGTATTTCCAGGAGATCACGTGGAAACAGTTTTTTGCGATCATCTGCATCAATCTGTGCAAGGAGCCACCCACGCTGAATGAACTTTCGGAGGTGATGGGGAGTTCGCACCAGAACGTGAAGCAGATCCTGCTAAAGCTTGAGAGTAAAGGGCTTGTCTCCATGATGACGGATGAGAAGGACAAGCGTAAGCAAAGGTTCGCAGTCACAGACAAGTGCAGGAAGTTCATGGCGGAGAATGACAATAACGGCGAGGTCAGCGCGCGGATCATAGGGCAGATTTTTGAAGGCGTTGATGAGAAAAGCCTGGGCGTAACCATTGAAACAATTATGAAAATGGAAAGGAATTTGAAAAAGATATGAAGAATTTGATCGTTTATACCTCTCAGACGGGATTTACCAAGAGATATGCCGAGTGGCTGGCGGAAAGAATGAATTCGGACCTATTTGACCTGAAGGACGCGCAAAAGAAGGATGACAGTTTCTTTCAGGATTATGAGACGATCACCTATGCAGGATGGGCCATGGCGGGGAGCGTTGTTAAGGTGAAGTGGTTTTTGGACAAGGCGGCGGCTTGGAAAGAAAAGCGTCTTGCGATCATCATCGTCGGCAGCAGCCCGAATGACAATCCTGACATGGATGCTTCAATCAGGACGTTCCTTTCGGAGGAACAAAAAAAGTATATTGAAGTCTTCTATTGTCAGGGCGGCCTGAATTATGACAAAATGAAGGCACCATCAAGACTGGCCATGAAAATGTTTGTGGGTGCCCTCAAGAAGAAAAAGGACGAGAAGTCAAGGCAGATGGGAGAATTTCTGTCGAAATCCTATGACATTGCAGATGCCAAGTATCTCGATCCCGTGGTAGCCTATCTTCAGGGGGAATCGGAATGAAATATGACAATATCACCAAAGCGTCATTCGTGAGGCGTCCGAACAGATTCATCGCGGAGGTTGAGGTAGAGGGCCGCAGGGAAATCGTTCACGTTAAGAATACTGGCAGATGCAAGGAACTTCTGCTGCCAGGCCGGGAGGTATGGCTGACGGCGCCAGGGACCCCGGACAGAAAGACAAAGTATGATCTGGTGGCAGTTAAGAAGGATAACGGGATCCTGTTTAATATTGACAGTCAGGCGCCGAACAAGGTGGTGAAGGAGTGGCTGGAGGACCAGGGATGTGATAAAGTAATACCAGAGTATACCTACGGTGCTTCGCGGATTGATTTCTTTATGGAGCGGGGCGGCGAGCGTTATCTGATGGAAGTGAAGGGGTGTACGCTGGAAGTGGACGGGACCGGGTATTTTCCTGACGCACCCACGGAGCGAGGGGTCAAGCACCTGCGGGAATTGATGGCTGCGTTAAAGGACGGCTACAGGGCAATTTTGGCATTCGTGATCCAGATGGACGGGGTATCCGTGGTGAAGCCAAACACGGCCACGCATGCAGAGTTCGGCGTAGCCTTGGAGGAGGCGAAGGCTGCGGGGGTGGAAGTGCTGTTCCTGAAGTGCCACGTGGAGCCAGATTCCTTGGTGATCACGGACGGAAATTTCGGCAGTTCAAAAGGAAAAGGGACGAAGGTCTAAGTATTCAGTATGATCTGGAAAGGGTATGGGGAAAGCGTATGAAGATGGAGGAAGAGAAGAAATTTATCAGGGATAATACCGTTACCAAAGACGAGTTTTTGGCGCAGTTTGAAGATAAGACAACGGAGATCACCGTACTGATCCGGTCTGCATGGAAAAAAGGTGCCAGACCATTCCCGCTTTTTGGCAAGGAAGCCTTGGCAAACATTGATTACATGGTTCCGTGGATCAAGGATGCCGAAGGAGCACTGGGTTCGTTCGGATCGGTCTATTGGTTCACGAAGAAGAGTATTTTTGGCTATCCCTATAAGCCTGTTTTCAAAGAGGGATTCATATACCGCCTCCGCGTCAGGCCGGGGCGTTTTTCGGACCGTCCCAAGTTCCGGTATTTTTTCCTGGAAGAAATTCTGGAAGAGGACGTGGATCTTTCGAAAGATGACGGCATTTATCATAACGCACTGGATGACTATTACAAGGATTGTGAAGACAAGGCCAGGGAGATGCGCGTTTACGTCACAAGGGACCTTGACGTATCCAAGGCAGTGCAAAAGGCGCAATTTCATATTGCGAGAGCCGTAACGGGAATTTCCGCGATCCGTTTTATGGAAAGCGGGAATGGGCAAATGATCGAGGGGCTTTTGGAGATTCCTTATGATAACAGGGAACACGATGGAAACAGAAATCTGAAACTTAAAGCCGGAACCATCTACTGGATAACGGCAAGAAGGCGTACTGGCCGGGATAAGGAAAACACTTTTATCCTTAAGCAGATCCTGGAGGAAAACGTAAAAGACGAGGAGTTGATCAAACTTGCTGAGGAAGCACGGACTCCCGGCAGTTGGCACGTTGACGGTCTTGATGATTTTTACGTAAAAAATGGTGAGGCGGAAGGACACGTTCTTTGGGATGATTCAGATGAGACAAGTGGCGTTGACCTTGTACTGATCTGTGACGTGGATAATCCTAAGACTGCCGTCGGTGCCACGCCGCACCTCTTGAAAATCCTTGCAGACAAAGAGGCGTTCAAAACAAAACTGTTTGACGCCGTGGTTGAACACATGGCGGATGAGAATGGAATGATCGATACGTGGGAAGGCGAGAGCGAAGGTGACGTATCCCTTACCACGGAAGAGTTCGTCAAGAGATTGAGCATTGACGTGATCCTCTTAAATCCGGACGGAACGGGTTACGTTGAGGTTGGTCTTGACGAAATGTTCACCGATCATTGCCTTGAAGTGAATTTCAACGCGGATGGATCTTTTGAGGTACAAGGACTGATGGGGTAGGCATGGTTGGAAAACCAAGGCGGACAAAACGGAGCAAGATGGGACAGGAATTCCGGCGGGGCAGCGCGTATGATGGACTTAAGGAAGGGGAATAACGATGGATTGGGTGAGAATGATCAATCAGGCAATCTCGTTCATGGAGGAACGGCTGACGGAGAACGTCACGCTTGCAGACGTGGCAAACAGCGTGAATCTTTCCGCATTTCATTTTCAGAGGGCGTTCTCGCTGCTTACGGGAATGTCGCCGACGGAGTATTTGCGGAAAAGGCGTCTTTCGCAGGCTGGCGTTGAACTGGCGGACGGAGAGAGCAAGGTGATCGATGTTTCGTTAAAGTACGGATATGATTCTCCGGAAAGCTTTACGAAGGCATTCACGAGATTTCACGGATCTTCGCCCATGCAGGTAAAGAACGGGAGCTCCATTCGTTTCATGCATCGTTATACCGTCCAGATCAAAATTGACGGAGGTTGCATCATGCAATACAAGATTGAAAAATGGGATGCCGTGGACTTGCTTGTTCATGCCAGGGTTTTTCACGCGGAGACAAGCGAGCAGGAGATTCCTGCTTTCTGGGATGCGTATTATGCTGACGAGGAACTGCGCAAGATTCCGGGATATCTCGGGGTATGCGCGCAACAGAAAACGGAGGGCGATGAGTTTCGCTACGGGATCGGATGTAAGGCATCAGACGTGGAAGGCGTTCCGGAAGGGTTTGAGATCCTTCACGTCCCGGAGAATACCTGGGCAGTCTTTAAGTGCGTGGGCCCCATGCCCAAGGCGATCCAGGATACTTGGGAAAAGATTTACAGGGAGTGGTTGCCCGTGGCAGATTACGAGCTTGTGCCCGACTATGACATTGAGAATTATCTGCCCGGAGACCCGTCGTCAAGGGATTACGTCAGCGAAATCTGCATACCCGTAAGGAAACGATTTAAAAGCGAAATGAAATGAGGCTAAGTATCGCGAAGCGATTTGACCAAGGAGGAGAAGAATGGATCGTTCCGTTTTGGAGTGGCTGTTGGAGGAAGATACGCCGGAGGTAAGGCTCAGAACGCTGAAGGAGTATGAGAAGTTGCCGGATGATGACGTGAAAGTTATGGAATGCAAAAAGAAGCTGTTGCAGAGTAAGACGTACGAACGCGCGTTAAAGAAGCTTCATAAGGACAAGCCCTGGGAGAAATATGATGCCATCATGGCCTTTGCGGAATGGGGTTTGACCAGGAGTGACATAGGCAATGACATAGACGATGAAGTGTTTGGGCTGATCGAGAGCACGGGATTCAAGATGCTGTGCGGCGAACCGCTTTTGCTCCGGAACCTTGTCAAACTGGGGTATGATCAGGAAGAAATCGTGAAAAAAGAAATTGATCTCATGCTGGGCAAGATCAAGGAGGACGGAGGCTTTGGATGCATCAGCACCAACAAGAAGATTAATGATCCGAAGAAGCCGCATAAGAGCTGCGCGCGGCTTACGGTGGAATATCTCTTGCTAGTTGCGGAGTTGCATCTTTTGGGATACAAGGTGGAGTGCGAGAGCGCGCTGGTGCACTATTTTACAAAGCGAAACGTCTTTTACCGTACGGATGACGTGAAAACGCCCATGGTGGACGTGATGCTTGGCACCTTCTATCCTTATGACCCGATCAAGATTGGATCACAGAGCATCCTTTATGCGCTTAGGGTGTTGGGATGCGAGCCGGATTCCGAGGCCATGCAGGCCGGTTACAAAGTGCTGGACCAACACCGGCTGGATAACGGCAGATACGTTCTGACGGCGTCCAAAAGCGTGCCTGCGTTTAAGGTCGGAAACGTTGGGGAAGAGAACAAGTGGGTAACGCTGTATGCTTGCATGGCAAGGGAGTAAGGACATATAAGTCGGCAAACCGCCTGGGATAAAACCTAGGCGGTTTTTTGTTTCGGATCTTTGTATTTGAGCCGGTTGAGTCGTTGCGGAAACTTATAATTTTGTGATAAGATGAATTAAATGGCGTGGATTTTTCGTAAGACATAGAAGAAAGCATGGAGAGACGGAGCATGGACGAAAAACAGTTGCTTGAGATATTGAAGACGCAATATGGGATGGAAGATGCTTCCGTGGAATTTCTGCGGGAGGGCGGCGGGCATACGTACGTCGTAAACGCGAAGCAAGAGAATGCAAAGCAAGTAACCATGAAGCAAGAAAATGCGGAGCAAAAGTATCTTGCAAAGGTGATTGGCGACGCGTTTGCAGATACGGCAAGGCAGTCCGTATCCGTCATGAGATACTTGGAAGAAAATGGATTTCCAGTGCCCAAAACCATCCTGACGAAGGATGGAGATGCATTTTTTGAAATGCACGGGGACTTATTCGTTCTCATGGAGTTCATCGACGGTGATGAGCCGGACATGGAAAAACATGCAGCGGAGGTTGGCGAGTTGGTTGGGAGATTTCATCAACTGATGGAGAAATATCCCAGAGAAACCGTCACGCGCGGCAAGGAATTTTTTATCGGACGGTACCTGGAGTTCCTTCGGAAAAAGGGATATCCTCGGCTGGCAGATTACGAAGAGTTGGGAGATCGCCTATGGGAAAAGGTCGGAAGACAGTCGCTTGGAATTTGCCACGGGGATCTGCACAGGGGAAATCTTATGCAGAGCGCGGATGGAAAGATTTACTTAACGGATTTTGACACCATCTGCCGGGCTCCCATCATGTTTGACCTCATGGTCGCGTGCGACGTGACGAATTATTTTAATCTGCAGCCGGAGGACGTGGAAACCACAAAACAGGTGTGGAAAGAGTTCCTGGCTGGTTATTCGAAGTATCACGTGCTTAGCCCTGAAGAAATAGGATCATTTCCTGATTGGGTGTCGATCAGGCATTTTCAGCTTCAGGCCACGATACTTGAAATCTATGGCATCGACTGCATCGATGAAGGCTTTATCGATTCACAGTTAAGTTGGCTTCGCAAATGGAAACAGGAGGTTTGACATGCGGGATGCAAAAGTCTTTCAAAATGGATTCGGAAGTAAATTATCTGGATGGAGAATAAGAAAAAGACAATGATGAAAGACAAGCAAAAGATCCTGGTTTAAGCTTGAAACAAAATGGGGAGGCTGCACTTATGAAGCTTGTGTTAAATGGCGGAGGGGTCGGAGAGGCCGTTGCATCGGCAAGGCAATTGTTGAATGGCATCATCGATCATACAAAGAAGATTTTGTACGTTCCGCTCGCGTGGCCGGATCCGACGTTTGAAGGTTGTCTGGAATTCATGACGCAGGAATTGTCCGACGTGGAGAAAGCCGGGATCGACATGATAAAAACGCCGGAAGAGTTGATGGAGAAGGATTTTATGGACTATGCCTGTCTGTACGTTGGCGGAGGGAATACTTATAAGCTGTTGAATGATCTGAAGAGTAGCGGGGCTTTTGGGAAGTTGAGAAAGTATCTTCTGGAGGAGGATGGGATCGTTTATGGCGGTTCCGCCGGCGCCATTATCTTTGGCAGGGACTTGGACTCCTGCAACCTGGATGACGCGAACGAGGTCGGATTAATTGACAATGCGGGCTTTGACTTGATCGGCGGTTATTCCCTGCTGTGTCATTACACAAGCAGGGAACCTGAGCGGACGGAGCAAAGCAGGCAGTATTTGTTGGAATTGTCGAAATCGAAGCCAGTATATGCGATCCCGGAGGAGGATACCATTTTCGTGGATGACGGGAAGATAAAAATCATGGGGAGCAGACCCTATTCGGAGTTTGTTGACGGAAGGGAAATCGTAAAGAGTCTTTAGGTTGGAATTGACCGTGTTTTCCAAGTTTGATACACTGGAAATGATGGGGATATTTCCGAGGAGGTATGGGGTATGGGACTTGATATTTATGCGGGAACGCTTACAAGGTATTATGCGCGGAATTGGAAGACCGCCGTCCAGCAGTGGGGCGAGAGAAATGGGATTCAAATCAATATGATCCGGCAGAATGAAAAGGCGGACGAGGAAGTTGTGCCTCCGGAGGAAATCCTGCAGGACGTGACGGCCTGGCGGGATCAGCTGATCATGAATCTTGGCGACAATCTTAAGGAAAAACCTTCATGGAAGGAAGACATTGACGAGACGCCTTATTATACGGACAAGCCGGATTGGGATGCCTTGGCGGCGCTTTTGCTGTATAGCGTCTGCAAGTTTACCAGGCAGGAGGTGCCGGAAGACTTCCCAAAGAATTATAACGTTTTCGATTCAGAGATCTACAAGGGATTTAAGGAGAGGAAAACCATCGCATTTTCGTTATTCGACTGCGACGGATGGTGGCTTCCGATCAACGATGCGTTCATGTTCCAATATACTTTGCCGACGGGTCATCAGCGCGTGCTTGCAACGTTAGGCATGCTTAAGGTTGAACTGCAAGCGATTAATTCCCTGGAATGGAACGCAGACGAAGAGACCATTCTGCGTTGGAGTGATGAGGAGGGTTATCCGACGGACGCTGTTTGGGGAAAGGATAAAAAGCCGCAGTTCCTTGAAAAGCATGACATTTACGACACCGTCTCCCTTGCAAAGTTTGCTTTTTCCATCCTTTGGCAGGCTGTGAAGCATTCCGAGGAGCACGGAACGCTGATCATATACGATTTTTAAGTGAGGGGAATTACAAATGACAAAGTGGATCATTGTTGTTGACGATGACGTTGCGAATTTGAAGATCGCAGGTCATGTTTTGAGCAAGAATAACATTCGCGTTACGGCGCTCAAGTCCGGCAAGGCTTTTCTGGAATATGTGGAAGAAAAAGGCATGCCGAATCTGATTCTTTTGGACGTCAAGATGCCAGAGATGGACGGCTTTGAGACTCTCATGAGATTGCGTGAGCTCGAGGAGAGTAAGGGGCTTATGAAAACTCCCGTGGTTTTTCTCACGGCGGATGAGGACGTTGACACGGAGACCAGGGGCTTTGAGGTTGGCGTGGCGGATTTTATCCGTAAGCCCTTTAATCCCGAGGTTCTTCTAAGGCGCATCGACAACGTCATGTCAAGCAATCAGGAGATGCGGGATCTCCGGAGCGAGGCCTCCATGGACAAGCTGACGGGGCTTCTAAACAAGGCCGCGACAAGAACGGAATTGTCCAGGATTTGTTCGAACGCCACGGGTTGTCTGATGATGATCGATCTCGATTCATTCAAGCTTGTAAATGACATCTACGGTCACGAGATGGGTGACAGGATTCTCATCACGTTTTCCGATCTTATCCGCAAAAGCCTTCCGGCCGAAAGCCAGTGCGGGCGCATCGGCGGTGACGAGTTTGTTGCCTTTTCGACGGGTGTGACGACAGAGGAGCAGGTAAAAGAGATCGCGGTCAAGTTAAATGACGACTTGGTTGCCGCGGCAAAGCGACTGATGGGAGAAGACATGGTGATCCCGCTGGGAACCTCCGTGGGCGCGATCTTTGTTCCGAGATACGGCAACGATTACACGTCCCTTCTTAAGCTCGCCGACAAGGCTCTTTACAACGTGAAAAAATACGGCAGGCACGGTTATGAGATTTACGATGAAGACGCATTTGATGAAGGCGATAACGTGGAACTGGACATCAAGGCGATCTCCGAGATCCTGGGGGAGCGTTCCATTCCGGACGTGGCGCTTCAGCTAGACAGGGAAGCATTCGCGTACGTTTACCGTTACGTGATCAGATATGCGATCCGGCACAACATTCAGGTTTGCAAGGTTCTGTTCACCTTGAACCCTGCTGACGGCGAACCGGATGCCGCGTATGCCAATCTTGTGGATGAATTTGGAACTCATATCAGAAAGTCCCTTCGCAAGTCGGACATTTTCATGAGAAACAACAAAAAACAATACTTTGTGTTTCTCTCTGACGTGAGGGAGGACTCCTACAGGAAAGTGGCGGAGCACATTGTTGCCGGCTGGGAAGAAAAGCATAACGGGGAGCTGCGGATCACGTATGCGACTGAGTTTGTCAAGGCCAAAAACGAAGGTACAAGATTATGATAAAGAATGACGCGAATGATAATGTCTTTAATTCTTCACATCTGACAGTCCTGATCAGCTATGCGATCTTTTCAGCCGTCCTCATAGGCGAATCACTGATCATGGGCTGGGAATTTTGGATGATCCTTTTGATCGCGGTGAGCAACGTCGTCTGCTGGATTCTTCACATCCAACATGACATGCCGGATAACGTAAGGATTTGGATCTATTCCGTTCTCATGTCATGCACTTATTTCTTTTATGGCATTCATCTGACCAGCACGTTCGATCTCGCCCTGGTCATGGCTGCCATCATTCTCATCTTCACGATGACGGGCAAGAAAGGCCTGATCACCCTCTGCCAGTTCACTTACCTGGTGACTATGATTTACGAAATTGTCCAGATGGTGATGGCGCACGAAGTCTTCGATGCCTTGATGATCACAAGGCTGATTCTGCATTTCTTCATGGTATTGTTTATCAGCCAGTTTGCAAAAACCTTTATTGACAAGTGGTATCAGGTATCGCTCCGCTCCAGCGACGAAGTCGCCCAGCTCACGGAAGCCACGGAGAGACTGAACGATTTCCTTGCCAACGTATCGCACGAGATCAGAACGCCCGTGAATGCCATCATCGGTCTTACCGGCATCTGCATTGAAAAATCCGTGGATAAAGAGATCACGGATGAGATGATCAACGTGAGAAACGCGGGACATAAGGTTGCGGAGCAGATCAGCGACATTTTGGATTATTCCGAGATTGACAGGAACAGGGCCGTTCCGAACAATGAAGATTACATGCTTTCTTCCGTGCTGCAGGATCTTGTAAACGACGTGAAGCAATATAAGTCCAGGAACGTGGAGCTGATCATCGACGTGGATCCTTCCATTCCCGCAGTGATGAATTCCGACGTTTCCAAGCTCAAGAAGATTCTTAAGGCCTTGATCTCCAACGGTCTGAAATATACGCAGAAGGGCGGCGTGTACGTAAGGATCACGTCCGAGCCGCAGGAATATGGCGTGAACCTTTGCATGGAAATAACGGATACCGGCATCGGCATGTCGGAATATGAGCTGGAAAGAGTTTATGACAGCTTCTATCAGGTGGACTCGGGACGCGCAAGAATGGGCGGAGGGCTTGGCCTTGGCCTTGCGATCACCTCCGGATTCGTATCGCTTCTCGGCGGTTTCATGACCATCGAGAGCAAGCAAGGCGTTGGCACGACGGTACACGTAAGCCTTCCGCAGAAGGTGGTCGACGCGACCAGCTGCATGTCCGTTGCAAATCCCGACCAGCTCTGTCTCGGCGCATATCTTAGATTCGAAAAGTATGCCACCCCTGCCGTCAGGGATTATTATAATTCCATGGTTCTTAACATCGTTAAGGGACTTGGCGTCCAGATGCACCGCGTAAACAATGCGGACAACTTGAGGCTTTTGCGAGAGACTCTTCATTTGACGCACCTTTTTGTGGCGGAAGAGGAATATGACAAGAACGTGGAATTGATCGAAGAACTTGCGAAGGAAATGGTTGTGGCGGTGGTTGCCAACGGCGATTTTGTGCTTCCAAAGAACAGCAACGTCAGAGTGCTTGAGAAGCCGTTCTATTGCTTCCCCGTCGTCTCCATCCTGAACTCCAGCCTCGGTGACAAGAAGGAAGCGGAAAAGAAGCTGCGCTGTGACGGCGTCAGGGCCCTCGTTGTCGATGACGAGTCCATGAACCTTGTCGTTGCAAAGAGCATCTTCAGACGCTACGGCATGAAAATCTGGACGGCGACCTCCGGCCAGGAATCCATTGAAATCTGCCGTGAGAGAGTTTTTGACATTATCTTTATGGATCACATGATGGCCGGCATGGACGGCGTGGAGGCCATGAAGAGGATCCGGACGGACGTCACCGGATTAAACGGATCCATACCGATCGTTGCGCTTACCGCGAATGCCATGAGCTCCGCCAAGCAAATGTTCCTGGCGGAAGGGTTTGATGGGTTTGTCAGCAAGCCCGTCGACGTGGAAGAGCTTGAGCGCGTCCTGAAACAGGTGTTGCCGAAATCTGCCATATCCTTTGCGAAGGAATATAAAAAGGACGTGCCTGACGAGGCCACGGAAATCGAGGAACCGGCGGAAGAGGCCGTCATCGAAAAGGACGTGATCGAAAAGCTGAAGGAGAGCGGGATCGATACCGACGCAGGCATTAAATACTGCATGGGCGACAGGGATTTTTATCAATCGCTCCTGGCCCAGTTTGCGTCCGAAGCGGCGGAGAAGACGGCTTCCATGAAACAATTCTTTGGCGAGCGCGACTGGCACAATTATGAGATACTTGTCCACGCGTTGAAAAGTACTGCCAAGATGATTGGCATGACGGAGCTTTCTGAGAAGGCAAAAGCGCTTGAGATGGCCGCAAAGGAAGGCAAGGAAGACTTCATCCTTGAACATCACGAAGAAGTGATCAAGCGTTATTCCCGCATGGCTGCCGACGTGAAGGAATTGCTGGATGCCGGCTTAGGGGAGGATGACGAGATCCTGGAGTTTGAGCCGCAAGATGAAGACTATTTTCAATGATGGAGGTGCGTAACAAGTGAAAGAGTTATTTGATTATCTTTTCAAGCCCTTCAAACACGATCGCGAAGCCGTAAAGTCCGCATACTACGGGTCACTTAGGCCAACGCACGTCATGCTGTTGATCACCTTCATCATGTGTCTGCTCTTTTTGCTTCTGTCGTTTGTCAGACCAGATCTGTTTGGAGAGACGGTTTTCTATCACCGCATTTGCTATGCGATCCTTTTTGCCGCAAGCATCCTGTGGTTTATCTACGCCAGACGCGCGGCGCTGGATTATGAGAACCGATATCGCACCGTGTTTGTCGTGAATGCCGTGATTGGATCGTTCACGTACGCGTGGGCCATTGGGCTGGCATTCGTGAATCTGCTGGTCAGAAAAGGGATGGACACGACGATCTTTATGACGGTATCCCTTATCGTTCCCCTCTGCGTGTACCTGAACCCGCTGGAGTACATTCTCATTGCGCTTTTGTCCAATGCCGCAATGATCTTCCTGCTATTTTCGGCACCGGTTTTCGGTTGGGAATATAGCTTTACCAATTCCGTAAATTTCGTCGTTTTCTCGGTTTTCCAGATTGCCATGGGCGTGACCATGCTCTATACCAAGTACCGGCTTCACAAACAGCTTGTGACGGCGGCAAGGCAGCATGACGAAATTGAGATGCTCAACAAGGCGCAGAACCGTTTCTTTTCGAACATGAGTCACGAGATAAGGACGCCGATCAATACGATCATAGGCCTGAACGAGATGATCCTTCGTGAGAACGTAAGCGAAGAGGTTGCAGAGGACGCCGCCAACATCAAGGCTGCCGGTAAGCTCCTTCTCAATCTCATCAATGACATTCTCGACATGTCAAAGATCCAGTCCGGCAAGATGCAGCTCACCTATGCGCCTTACCGTTCCGGCAACATGCTCTCGGACATTGTCGGCATGCTGTGGATCAGGGCAAAGGAAAAGAAACTGGAATTTCACGTTGACGTATCGCCTGACGTTCCGGCAGAGCTTGTGGGCGATGAGGTCCGGGTGAAGCAGATCCTCATCAACGTGCTCAACAACGCCATCAAGTACACCAAGGAAGGCACCGTTTCACTCACCGTCCAGTGTGAGAAGAAAGAGAACAAGGTCTGCAACGTGATCTACACGGTTTCTGATACGGGCATTGGCATCAAGACGGAGGACATCCCTTATCTTTTCTCTGCATTTAAGCGCGTGGACGAGAACGCAACGCGTCACATCGAAGGTACGGGACTGGGGCTTTCCATTGTGAAGCAGCTGGTGGATCTCATGGGCGGAAAGGTCACCGTCAACAGTGTTTACACAAAGGGTTCGACCTTCATCATCGAGATCCCGCAAAGGGTTGAGCGGGAAGGAAACGTGGGAGAATATGATTTCTCGAAGATTGACGTAAAGACAAGGCCGGAGTACGTTCCCAAGTTTGAAGCGCCGGAGGCCAGGATCCTAGTGGTTGACGACAATGAAGCGAACCTTATGGTCGTGTCCAAGCTGCTTCGGGACACGAAGGTGAGGATAGATACGGTGCGCAGCGGCGCCGAAGCGCTGAAGAGAACGCTGAACGTGAAGTATGACGTGATCTTCATGGACCACTTGATGCCTGAGATGGATGGCATTGAATGTCACAGAAGGATCAAGGAACAGACGGGAGGCAGATGCCGTGAGACCAGCGTCGTGATCCTGACTGCCAATGCGGACGAGGAAAGCAAGGCACTCTATGCGAAAGAGAATTTTGACGGTTACCTTTCAAAGCCTGTCAGCGGCGAGGAACTCGAGAACGAACTCTATCAGTTCCTGCCCAAGGAACGCGTGCGGATTACGGGACACAGGACGGATCTTGCGGAAGAAACCATTTCCTGGATGAATGCAAACAAGCAGCGTAAAAGCGTTGTGATCACCACGGAGAGCGTGGCCGACCTGCCTGGGGAAATCATTGAAAAGTATGGGATTTCGGTGTTGCCCCACAGGGTAAAGACTGCGGACGGCGTCTTCAAGGACGGCAAAGAGATAGAAACGAGGGGCGTGTTAAAATACATGGAGGATCCGGCGCACTCGGTGATGCCCGTGGGTCCTGCCGTAAAGGATGCGGAGGAATTCTTCGCAAAGCTTTTGGCCTATGCGAATAACGTGATCCACGTCTCCATTTCCAGCAAGATTGAGAACACGGGTTATGGTGCCGCGCTGGAAGCCTCAAAGTCCTTTGACAACGTGTTTGTCGTTGACTCTGCCCATCTCTCCAGCGGTCAGGGGCTTCTGGCCATTGAAGCCTGCAGACTGGCGGAGGAGGGAAAGAGCGCCGAGGAGATCATTCAGCGGCTTTCTGAGGTTCAAAAGAAGATCCACACAAGCTTTATCGTGGATAATCTTGACTTCCTTGCGCGTACCGGTCAGGTCAGCAACCGCATCGCCAACATAGTGAAATCCCTTATGGGCAGGCCCGTCCTGCGACTTAGGAAGGGCAAGATGGGCGTCGGCAGGACATTCTTCGGCTCCCGCGAAAGTGCCTGGAGGGCATATATCAATTCCATTCTTTCTTCCGGTAAGGCCATTGACACGCGGATTCTTTTCGTGACCTACGTGGGACTTGGCAAGCGCGACGTGGATTGGATCCGGGCGCAGATCGAGAAGAAGATGAAGTTCGACGAGATTATTTTCAAACAGGCGTCCCCTGCGATCGCCGTAAACTGCGGTCCCGGCACGTTTGGATTGCTTTACCGGGAGAAGGATTAAAGAATGCAAAGTCTTCGTTTCCAATATTTTGACGGAGGGGTGTCAAATTGAAGCACATAGTGATTATCGAGGATGACGCAGCGTTAAATCATGGCATCGCCATGGCGCTAAAGAGGGATGACCTCGCGTTTCATCAGTGTTTTCAACTGAAAGATTATAAGGAGGGAGAGAAGGCGGACCTGATCATTTTGGATGTCAATCTTCCGGACGGAAATGGCTTTGATTTCTTAAAAAAGCTCCGACAGACTTCGCACGTTCCAGTGATCATGCTCACGGCAAATGATTTGGAGACGGATGAAGTTAGAGGCCTTGAACTGGGCGCGGACGATTATGTGACAAAGCCCTTTAGTCTGATGGTGCTTCGGGCCAGGATCGAGAAGCTCCTTCGCAAGGCGGAGACACCGAAGAAGGACGTTTACGAGGACGGTGACTATTGCTTTGATTTTGAAAGAATGGTCTTCACGGCAGGAGGAAACGCCGTGGAACTCAGCAAGACGGAGCAAAGGCTCCTTCGCCTGCTGGTGCAGAATCCGGAACAGACGCTTACGAGAGATTTTCTTTTGGACAGAATCTGGACGGATGGCGCGGAATACGTGGATGAAAACGCCCTGTCAGTGACGGTGGCGCGTCTTCGGAAGAAGCTGAATGCAAATGATTGGATTCAGACGGTTTATGGAATAGGATACGCGTGGAGGAGAAAGGAATGATCAGCCAAAAGAAGCTTCTTGAGCGGCTGGACAAGATGCTGGAAGAAGGAATCAACGGCACATTTGCGGAGTCGTCCTATGACGAGAGCGAGCTGTCGAGGCTGGAGGCCAAATGGTATCGTTATCTGACCTCATCAAAGCTGGCGTATCAGAAAACGAAGGAGGAGCAGGGGCGGATTCAGGAGATGGTTTCCGACGTCTCCCATCAGACAAAGACGCCGCTTGCGAACATTCTTCTTTATGCGGATCTTTTGCGGGAACAGAACCTGGATGAGACGAGCAGAAAGCTTGTGGATGAGATCCGGCAGCAGTCAGAGAAGCTGGATTTTCTGATCCAGTCGCTGGTGAAAACTTCGCGCCTGGAGGCCGGCACGATCCAGCTGACGCAAGTGAAAAATGACCTTGGGCCCATGGTGGAAGCGGCGCTTGGGCAGATTCGCCCGAAGGCGGACGCAAAGAAGATTTCGCTTTGTTATGAGAAACCGGACGGCGGGAAGGTTTTGTTATGCGAAGAGAAGCCGGATGGCGGGAAGGTTTTGTTATGCGAAGAGAAGCCGGACGGCGGGAAGGTTTCGTTATGCGAAGAGAAGTCAGATGCCGGGAGGGTTTCGTTATGCGAAGAGAAGTCGGATGCCGGGAAGATTTCGCTCCGCGGCGAGAAGCAGGCGTGCGTTGCGAAATATGATCCCAAGTGGACGCAGGAAGCCGTGTTTAACCTTCTGGACAATGCGGTGAAGTATTCGCCGGAGGGAAGCGAGATCACTGTTTCCATGCAGGAATACGAGATGTTTTCCTGTATTAGCATTTCTGATCAGGGCATCGGTATCCCAGAGGAGGAACAGCCCCTCATCTTTGGGCGCTTCTACCGCGGAAGCGAAGTGCGCGAGCAAAGCGGCGTTGGCATTGGCCTCTACCTCACCCGCCAGATCATCGAAGGCCAGGGCGGCTACGTCACCGTTCGCTCTGAAATGGGACGAGGCACCACCTTTCAAGTATATCTGCCGAGATGAATTGCATTGAAGATTTTTTCTTGAAGTTGTATTGATAATCCCCCCTGCAGCTCTTGGAAGCTTTGCAGGGGATTTTTTCTTGAACGCTCCCGGAATTATACCAAACGCTCGGGAAATCGGGGTTCAGAGAAGTTGTCGAGCTTGGAAAATTGGGGTTTGCGTGTTCCTACAAGCGGTGCGTGGATGTCGCATAAGGCGCGGTGGGAGCTTGCTCACACAAGCGCATTTATGCCGACAGACACATAGCGCGACAGCGCGACATGAGCAATGCGGCACTGCCGCATGCGAATGGACAGCTCGACAACTTGGGGTTTGTAGAGGTGGCTCCCTTCGCAAAATTGGGCAAGAAGAATGCTTGAAACAGCGGAAAATCAAAAATTGTAAATCTCGCTGTAGAATACCAAGCAAGCAGAGGAATTTTGACAGCGGGAAATCAGAAATTGTAAATCTCGCTGTGGAAAACCGTGCCGACAGAGGATTTATGACAGCGGGAAATCAGAAATTGTAAATCTCGCTGTAGAAAACCGAGTAGACGGAAGATCTTTGACAGCGGGAAATCAAAAAATGTAAATCTCGCCGTAGAAAACCAAGCAGGCACAAGATTTTTAACAGCGGAAAATCAAAAAGATACATATCTCGCTGTGATGAAGTGGGATTTTGTGGAAACGGGGCATCGGAAATCAAAAAAATGCTGATCCCGATGCTCAGTGTGACAACTTCAGGTTT
>JAEEGL010471154.1_pt1 | contig 20285 bp, 24 predicted proteins | sample 9134231 | NCBI WGS metagenome assembly JAEEGL01 (sample SAMN16246548, study PRJNA631951) | gut metagenome | biome: gut microbiome; feature: rumen; material: fiber-attached | host: Bos | place: Iran: Karaj | collected 2018-10 | reverse complement strand
TTTGGTGATTTTTCAATAAGCTTATCAAATGCCATTATAGCCTCATCAAAATGACATACATCTAGTTCATGCTGAGCCATTTGAAGTAATGCTATAAGATCATCATCCTTATTTTGAGGAACTGTATATGTGTTTTGACAATAAGGACATTTAACAATACCACCCTTTGCCTTATTTAGCTCTTCTCCAAGTGGAGCTCCACATACAGTACATATAAACTTTTGTAATTCCATAAAAACCACACTCCATTAAATAAATTAAAAAAGCTCTCGTTGTAATACCATATTATTCCTGAGAGCTTTTCTAAATTCAATATTATCTAATTATTTAACAAACATATTTCTAATTACTGATATTAGATTACCCTTAAGTAGCCATCTAGACATACTAAATTTAGTTGTGTCCATTAATTGGAAATCCTCAGCTATAAAGCCTGTTGTACTACTAATAACATTCTTTTCAACTAATATATCAAGTACGAAGAATACTACAGATACTAAAGCTGCGAATATTAATAGATATAATGCCATACCAAGTAATCCATCAACAACTCTAATAAAGCTATTCTCTCTTAATGCATTAGCAATAGCCTTAAGGATGATAAATACGATAGTCATACCAACAAATAGAATTGTAAATGCAATTAAGCGCATATAGAACATAGTTGCCTTATTGCTAATAATAGTTGTAAGGAGCTCACCGTTATATTGAGCTGATGCTGTCACAACCTGGTCACCATATCCAGAAACGAACATTCCAGTAAACCATGATAACCAATCTGGTAAATGTAAAGCTCTAGAGAATACAACCTTGGCTGTAGCCTTAGAGCCAAGCTCTGTCATTGAGCTAACAATAGATGCATTTACACCATCATTAATATTCTTATAGAAAAAATTATAATCCTTTAACATTTCTGATAAATTACCAGCAAACATAATTGATAAACCAATTAAGACTAATACACATAAAATTGTAATCATCTTATTCATAAAGCCACGCTTAAAGCCTATGAACATAAATAACAAAGCTAATAATATAATTACAGCGTCTATTATTCCGAAAAATCCCATGTACATGTGAATCACCTTCTTACCACAATATATTATAGTGTATATTTAAAAATTTCTCAATGATAAATGAATATTTTTTATTTTTATTAAAAAATAAATACTTGTAAGAAATTTTAAAAAATAATTGAATATAAATGACAATTATTGTATTATTTTAATAACGTAACTGTATTGGAGGCGAAAGAGATGGATGAAAGAAATCCACTAAAGCTTGAAAGCCAATTATGCTTTCCGCTTTACGCATGCTCAAAGGAAATAATAAAGCTTTATAAGCCATTCTTAGATAAGCTTGATTTAACATATACACAATATATAACTATGATGGTTATGTGGGAGTATAAAACTATCACAGCACATGAGCTTGGTGAAAAGCTATACCTAGATTCTGGTACACTTACTCCGATGCTTAAAAAGCTTGAATCAAAGGGTTTCATTGAAAGATCAAGATCTAAACGCGATGAAAGAAATCTTGATGTTACTATAACTGAGGCTGGTATTAAGCTAAGAGATAAGGCTGTTGAGGTACCTTCAAGATTATCTCAATGTCTTCCACTAGATGCTGATAAGGCACTAGAGCTATATAAATCATTAAATGAGCTTTTAGCTCTATTAAAGAAGTAATACAAAGAGCATTATATGCTCTTTTTTATATCTTTTAAGCTGTTTTTGTTATATAATATATGAGGTGATTATAATGAATTATTTTGATGAATTTCAAAAGCTATTAATTTCATATGATATAGATGCTTATATAGTTCCTACATCAGATTATCATAATAGTGAATATGTAAGTGACTATTTTAAGGTACGTGCCATTCTAACTGATTTTACTGGTAGTGCAGGTACATTAGTAGTTACTAAGGATAAGGGCTATTTATGGGTAGATGGTAGATACTTTATACAAGCAGAAAAGCAGGTTAAGAATGCTAAAATTGAAATAATGAAAATGGGTCAGCCTGATGTTCCTACTATCAAGGAATTCCTAGTAGATTTCTTCAAGGATGTAAAAAGAAAAAATCTAGGATTTGATGCTAGAGTTGTAACAACTAAGTTCGCTGAGGAAATCAGATTAGCTCTTGGAAATGAAATAAATCTTCATACAGATACTGATTTAATTAATGAAATATGGCTAGATAGACCTAAGCTTCCATTCTCTGTATTATATAGACTAGATAATTCTTTTGCTGGTAAAACATTTGAAGAAAAGATTATATTAGTTAGAGATGAAATAAGAAAGCATTCTGCGGATATGCTAATACTAACACAATTAGAGGATCAGGCATGGCTATTTAATCTAAGAGGAAATGATGTATTACATACACCAGTATTCCTAGCATATACTATTATTACTAAAAACCAGGTAATGCTATTTGTTGACACAAATAAAATAGATTTAACAATCCAAAAATATCTTGATGAAAATGATATTATTGTTAGAGAATATAGTGATATTTATAATTATGTTGTAAGTATCGCAGATAAAAAGATAATGATGGATTTAAGTAGAGTTAATTATCAGCTATATCTATCATGTGATTTAAAGAACGATATAATAGATGCAGTTAATCCTACTCTTCTTCTTAAGGCTATAAAGAATGATATTGAAATTAAAAACATCAAGGAAGCTCACATCAAGGATGGTGTAGCAATTGTAAAATTCATGCGTTACCTTAAGGAACAATATGAGAAAGGTGCTGATTTAACTGAAATATCATTATCAGATAAATTACAGGAATTAAGAGAAAAGGATAAGGGATTAATCGAATTATCCTTCGATACAATTTGTGCATTTAAGGACCATGGTGCTATGATGCATTATAAGGCAACTGAGGAATCAAATGCTAAGGTTGAAGGAAATGGATTCCTACTTGTAGATAGTGGTGGACATTATCTTGAGGGTACAACAGATATCACAAGAACATTCGCACTTGGTAAGCTAACTGAGGAAATGAAAAACAACTTCACTACAGTATTAAAAAGTGTAATTGCTCTATCTACTGCTGTTTTCCTTGAGGGATGTACAGGACAGAACCTAGATGTTTTAGCAAGAACACCTATTTGGAAAAAATTAATTGATTATAAATGTGGTACAGGCCATGGTGTAGGACATATTCTATCAGTTCATGAGGGTCCAAATGCCTTTAGATGGCAAACACCTAACGCTGTTATCGAACCAGGTATGATAACTACAAATGAGCCAGGTATCTATTTAGAGGGTAAGTATGGTATTCGTACAGAAAATGAAATGCTTGCTGTATACAAGGAAAAGAACGAATGGGGTACATTCCTTGAATTTGAAACTATTACCTACGCTCCAATTGATCTAGATGCTATTAAGCCATTATTATTAACTAAGCCTGAAAAGGAATGGTTAAATAATTACCATCAAATGGTATTTGAAAAGCTAAGCCCATATCTTAAGGGTGATGATTTAGAATTTTTAAAGGAATATACAAAAAAGATATAATCACAATCGATTATATCTTTTTTTACATTATTATTGCATCAGTTATAGATATTTCATCACAGCTGATTATTTTTGTCTCGTTATCATTCTCGATAATTAGATGTCCATCCTTATCGATATCCTTTACTAAATACTCTACTTCCTTATAATTAATAGTCTTACCGATTACATTGCTGTATTCTCTATACATATTAATTATTGTATTAGTATTTACGGTAGTTAAATATTTAAAATATTTACAAACCTTAAATATTAATTTCTTCATATCAGTGATAAATTCACCAATACCAATTCCATTTACACCAGGATAGTCATTCATATTAATTCCAATACCAACGATAGATGCCTTAAACTCACCCTCGTAGACATCCTCAATTAATATACCAGAAAGCTTTCCTTCATATAAATAGATATCATTAGGCCATTTAATCTTAGCATTAATATTATAATCATTTAATGCAAGTATTATAGCAAGAGGTGCGATTATTGCAGAATTATATTTTTCCTTAAATAAAATAGAGAATGTTAAATCATTTTTTGATTCCCATCTTCTATCATATCTTCCTCTTCCCTCAGTTTGATTAATTGCCCATAGAATTGTATTATCCTGATACTTATCATATTCATTTTTTAAATGAGTATTAGTAGATGGTATTTCATCAACTTGAAGAAGTGAGAATCCATCCTTTTCTTCTATTCTTTTAATATCCATAGGCTTATTTTAATTCAGATAATGTCTTTTCAAATGATTCGATATCAGTAATAGCATAAGATTTAACATCAGTTAATGTCTTTCTTACAAAGCCCGATAATGTTTTACCAGGTCCGATTTCAACGAATGTATCAACACCATTATCCTTTAAATACTTAAGTGTATCCTCGAAATATACAGAATTACAAATTTGCTTCTCAAGTAAATCATTTAGATTCTTTGATTCTTCCTTACCTGATACATTATATACAACCTTGTAATCTGGAGTTTTATTTTCAAATTTGTCTAATACCTTTCTTAATTCCTTTGATGCAGGGATTAATAAAGATGAATGGAAGGCACCTGATACATTAAGAGGGATAACTCTCTTAGCACCAGCCTCCTGTAATAATGGCATAGCATTGTCAACACCCTTATTGTCACCAGTGATTACGATTTGACCAGTACAATTGTAGTTAGCAATTTCACAAATTCCATCAACACCCTTGATGATTTCAAGAATCTTTTCTCTATCCATACCAATTACAGCTGCCATTTTAGTAGTACCTAGAGGTAATGCATTTTGCATAATCTTACCTCTATTTTTTATTATTTCAATTGCATCATCAAGCTTCCAAGCATTTGAAAATGCTAAAGCACTATATTCACCAAGTGATAAGCCACATACATATTCAGGAATGATATTATTCTCCTTAGCAAGCATTGCTAGGCTGTATGATGTTAATAGCATAGCCTTTTGTGCATATTCAGTTTGATTTAATACCTCAGCTGGTCCATTAAAGCATAAATCTCTAATCTCGGGAAATTGATCATAAATATTTTTTACTACATCATATTTATCATAAAAATCCTTACCCATACCAACTGCCTGACTACCCTGTCCGGCAAATAAAAATGCAATCTTCATAATTCTACTCCTTATAATCCGATACTTCTAAATTTCTTGTATCTATTATCTATTAATTCCTTCTTATCCTTATTAGATAATTCTTCAATCTTATTAGCTAGCTTATTCTTTAAATCCTTAATAAATTCATCAGAAGGTGTTTTAACTCCACCAAGTGGCTCTAATATTATTTCATCTACAATATCCATTTCCTTTAGGTCATGGCTTGTAAGCTTCATAATATTCGCAGCCTCCTCAGCAGTCTTTCTATTCTTGAATAGAATAGATGAGAAACCCTCTGGAGATAATACTGAATAAATAGCATTTTCAAACATAAATATATAGTCTGAAATAGTTAAAGCAAGTGCTCCACCAGAGCCACCCTCTGATAAAACAATCGCAACTACTGGAACATTTAGCTTTGAGAATTCCATTAGGTTAGTAGCGATAGCTCTAGCCTGTCCTCTTTCCTCAGCACCCTTACCAGGGTAAGCACCTGAGGTATCAACTATAGTAATAATTGGTCTATTGAACTTCTCAGCTTCCTTAGCAAGTCTTAATGTCTTTCTAAAGCCCTCTGGAGAAGTCATACCAAAGTTTCTTTTAATTGAATCATTAAAATTAGTACCCTTTGCTTGGGCAAGGATAGTTACTGGAGTATCGTTTAATAATCCGATACCAGCAATAATTGATTGGTCATCAGAAAATAGCTGATCACCATGTAGCTCTATAAATGTAGGGAAAAGCTTCTTGATTAATGTAGAAGCCTTTAATCTATTTTGACCTCTAGCAATTATTACTCTATCCCAGTGAGATAGATTAGAATATGTTTCCTTCTTTAGCTTATTTAATTCCTTAGTTTTAGCCTTAAACTCTTGAGATTCAGGCTCTAATGATAGAATTAATTGCTCTAATTCAGCAATCTTTAATTGATTCTCTTCTAAATTGCTCATATTAGTTATACCTGTGAAGCTTTAATAGCAATGCTAAAGTTTGCTTCATATCCTTTCTATCAACAATTTTATCAATATAGCCCTTTTCAAGGTTAAATTCAGCAGTTTGGAATTCCTTTGGTAATGTTTCCTTAATTGTTCTTTCAATTACTCTCTTGCCTGCAAATCCTATTAATGCATTTGGTTCAGCAAGTGTAATATCAGCAAGTGATGCAAATGATGCACTAACACCACCAGTTGTAGGATCTGTTAATACTGCAATATATAAGCCCTTTTCACGAACCTTAGCGATAGCAGCACTAGTTTTAGCCATTTGCATAAGAGAAATAATACCCTCCTGCATACGTGCTCCACCTGAGCATGTAAATATAATAAGAGGCAAATTCTCTTCATATGCCTTTTCAGCAAGTAATGTTACCTTTTCACCTGTAACACTACCCATTGAACCCATCATGAAATAGCTATTCATAACACCGATTAATACAGTAATGCCATTGATTTTACCCTTAGCACATACGATAGCTTCATCAGTTTCAGTTGAAGCTTTAGCTTCCTTTAGCTTATCCTCGTAATCAGGGAAATCAGTATACTTTTCCTCAAGGTTATCAAATAATATTTGATAATCTCCATCAAGGATTTGGCTTAATCTTTCCTTTGGTGTTAATCTAAAGTGGCTATTACAGAATGGACAAACATTAAGGTTTGATAATAAATCCTCTTTTACAATTAATCTACCACAGCTAACACATTTAGCCATTAAATCATCTGGTACCTGCTTTTGTAAAAGTGGTTCATCCTTTTTTCTGATATTTAGTTTATCAAGTGCTTCATTAAATTCATTTAATTCTTCTTTTCTTTTATCGAAGACGCTTTGCATTTTCATCAAGCTCCTTTATAAAACTCTCAACAAATGTAGTATCATAATTACCCAAAATGAATGTTGGGTGATGAAGTAATACATAATGGAATTCTGTAGTAGTTTTAACACCATCAATGATTAATTCCTCAAGTGATGCTCTCATTCTTCTTATACATTCAAGACGAGATTGACCACTTACAACAAGCTTTAAAATCATTGAATCATACCAAGGTGAAATAGTATAGCCTGTATAAACAGATGTATCTATTCTTACTCCTAATCCACCTGGAGTATGCATAAAATTAATCTTACCTGGATTTGGTCTAAAGCCATTATTCATATCCTCGGCAGTAATTCTACATTCTATTGCATGACCGTATAGCTTTATATCCTCCTGCTTCATAGAAAGTGGAAGACCATAAGCAATTTTTATCATATTCTTAACGATATCTACATGAGTTATTTCCTCAGTTACTGCATGCTCAACCTGAATTCTTGTGTTCATCTCAATGAAATAATAGTTTTCATTCTTATCAACGATGAATTCAATTGTACCTACACTATCGTAGCCTACATACTTACATGCCTTAATTGCAGATTCGTATAGATTATTTTTTAATTTTTGACTAATAGATTGGCAAGGTGCTTCCTCAAGCATCTTTTGGTTTCTTCTTTGCATTGAGCAGTTTCTTTCAAATAGATGTACTACATTACCATGCTTATCGCACATCATTTGAACCTCAACATGCTTAGGACCAACGATGAATTTTTCTACGTAGATTTCATCGTTACCGAAGAACTTTCTTGCTTCATCCTTAGCTTCCATATATAAGTTATCAAATTCCTGTGATGAATTAACTCTTTTGATTCCCTTTCCACCACCACCAAGTGATGCCTTAATTAATACAGGGTATCCAATTTCATCAGCGATTTTGTGGCCTTCTTCCATATCAACAGCCTTATATGAGCCTGGTACGATAGGTACTCCAGCCTCTCTCATACTCTTGATAGCCTCTGCCTTATTACCCATTTTCTCCATTACCTCTGGATTAGGGCCAATAAATGTCATACCACACTTTTCAACCATTCTTGCGAATTGTGAGTTCTCTGATAAAAAACCAAAGCCTGGGTGTATAGCATCACACCCAGTTAAGCAAGCTGCGCTAATTATGCGCTCCATATTTAAATATGATTCGCTAGATGGTGCCTCACCGATACAAACTGTTTCAGTGGCAAGCTCCTTATGTAGAGCATTCTCATCACCCTTAGAGTAAACAGCAACAGTCTTAATACCCATTTCCTTACAAGCACGGATAATTCTAACAGCTATTTCTCCTCGGTTCGCAATTAATATTTTTTTAAACATAATTAATCACCTATTATAAATAATTTTTGTCCGTATTCTACCATTTGGTTATCATTAACTAAAATCTTCTTAATAGTTCCTGATTCCTTAGCTGTTATTTCGTTCATTACCTTCATAGCTTCAATAATACAAAGCTTATCACCCTTGTTAACCTTTGCACCCTCAGTAACAAATGGCTTACCGCCAACTGATGGAGCACTATGGAATGTACCAACAAGTGGAGATGTTACATATTTATTGTTATCTACTGCCTCAGGAGCATTTTGAGCCTCAGGCTGTGCTACTGGTGCTTGTGGCTGAACAAATGGTACCTCTAAATTAGGAAGCTTCTTAGAATCAAATGTAACTCTAATACCATCCTGCTCATATTCCATATATGTAAGACCAGATTCCTTAAATATTTGTAATAAATCCTTTAAATCCTCAAACTTCATATTATCTACCTACCTTTTTCTCAACCAAATTAACTAGGTCGCTTACAGTCTTTAAATGCTCAATTTCCTCATAAGCGATTACAACTCCATAGATTTCCTCAAGCTGTAATGTAAGCTCAACAGCATATATACTATCAATACCTAAGTCCTCTCTTAATCGAGCTTCAGGCTTTACTTCTTCCTCGTCAACGTTTGCACATTCAACAAAAAGCTTTCTTATTTCCTCAAACATATTGCTATCTCCCTTCGCGTTCGTTAGTCCAAAAATTGTTTAAAAATATTTTGTAAGCACCCTCAGTAAATGGAGGCTTCTTTAATAATTCATATGTTTCATTTGATAGCTCTAAATTAGTACCAAATTCATATCCTGCGTCTGTAAACTTTGATAAATATTTATTTATCTTAGCTTCATTGTTCAAATCCATTAATGTTTTTAGCTGTGGAGCAAATAGCATTGTATAGTTACCCTTTCCACAAATACAATCATATTGCTTAATAAGTGGCTCATATACTGGACCAAATTCTGTATAAGCACATGATGTAATAATAATGAATTTTTGATCTCTTGGGTTTCTAATTCCATGGAATGATTCACCATTCTCTGGAGATTTTTGACCCATATAGGTATTCATCATTGATAGCATTCTATCAGTAAATACCTTCATTGTTCCCGGCATACCGAAGAAAAATAATGGATAAGATTCAATGAAGATATCACATTCCTCAATCTTTTTCTTAATCATAGGAATGTCATCAGTTTTAATTACACATTCTCCTTCAGTTCTTCCCCAGCAGGAAAGGCATCCTGTACATGGCTTTATGTTTAAATCAGCCAAATTGATATATTCAACCTCTGCATTAGTAGCATCAGCTAATCCTTTGACAAATGCCTTAGTAACATTGATTGTCGCAGAATGCTCTTTTTTGGGGCTACCATTTAATATTAAGATTTTTTTAACATCAGCTGATTCCATAAAAACCTCTAATTATTCGTAAATTTTACTCTTTTCAACACTTGTAAATGTCATTGTTCCCTTTGCTCTAACCTCATCGTCAACCATAACCTTAGCATCGAATACGGCTAAAGGACCAATTAGCTTTGTTTTATTAACTGTGATTGTTAATCTGTCTCCTGGAATTACAGGCTTAACAAATTTGAAGTTATCAACCTTTAATAAAACATAAATAATATCAGGATTTGAAGCATCAGTATCAAATACTAAGCTACAAAGCTGAGCACAAGACTCAATAATTAATACACCTGGCATAATAGGAGCATCAGGGAAATGTCCCATGAAGTATGGCTCATTTACTGATACATTCTTAATACCTGTTGCACTTTCACCTGGATTAAGCTCTAATACGCGCTCAATCATTTGGAAAGGAGGTCTTTGCTTAATTCTCTTGTTGATTTCATTAATATTCATCATTATAGTGATAAACCTCCATCAAGTGTAATAATTTGTCCTGTAATATATGAAGCATCATCTGAAGCAAGGAAGGCAACTAGATTAGCAACCTCCTCAACCTTACCACGTCTCTTTAGAGGTATAGCCTCTACATACTTAGCCATAGTAGCGTCATCTACTGCTTCAATCATATCTGTTTCGATAAATCCTGGAGCTACTGCATTAACTCTAACACCACGAGAACCCATTTCCTTAGCTAGAGTTCTAGTGAATTGGTTAACTGCACCCTTAGTTGCACTGTATACAGTTTGACCAGGTAAAGAATATGTTCCTGAAACACTTGACATATTTACGATAACTACGCCATTCTTTCTATTTCTCTTAGAAATAACCTCTTTAGCACAATAAAAATAACCCTTAATGTTTAAATTCATTGCCATATCAAGATTTTCTACATGTAATCCTAAAAGTGGTTCATCTCTAACGATACCAGCATTGTTTACTAATAAGTCAATTTGCTTATATGTTTCATGTACCTTAGCTACCATTTCCTTTACTTCCTCGTAATTAGAAACATCAGCCTTGTAGATCATACCATCTCCGCCATTAGCCTTAATGATATCTAATACCTCTTTAGCCTTTGCTTCATTAGAAGCATAATTGATAACTACTGTATATCCCTTTTCAGCAAGCTTGATTGCACAAGCTCTACCAATACCACGAGATGCCCCTGTAACTATTGCAACCTTCATAATATCCTCCAATAATTATTTCTCTAATACTACTGCTGTGTAGCTTCCACCATAACCGTAAGCTACAACTAAAACCTTATTTAAATCCTTTGAATTAACTGTACACTTTGTGACATTCTTACCAACTAGGTATGCATCTGAAGAAGCTAATTCACCAGATAGCATTAATGAAGCATGTGCAAATGCTAAGCTAGCTGCAGCACTTCTTGCCTCACCGATATGCTTCTTAACGTTAACAATTGGCATCTTGTCTAGGTTATTGAATACCTTAGCTAATGCTACTGTCTCTTCGTTATCGATCTTCTTATCACCATTTGCAAAGCCGAATACACAATTAATATCTGATGCTTTAACATTTGCATCCTTAAGTGCATCATTGATTGCTACTACTAAAGCTTCATTTGAGCCCTCAAGTGTAGTAAAGTCAACACTGTGATGAGCCATACCATAGCCTAATACGTGAGCATAAACCTTAGCACCACGCTCAGCTGCCTTCTTATCATCCTCAAGTAGGATAGATACAGAGCCATCAGATAATGTATAACCATTACCATTAGCATAAGGCTCGTTAACCTTATCTGCAATCTTACCTTCCTTAGAGTAGATTTCATTGATAATTTCAATATTTTCATCAGTACCTGTGGCAAGTACAGCCTCTTCAGTGCTCTTCCTTAGGATATCCATACCATAAGCTACTGAAGCAAGTCCTGATTGGCTACCATTTGTAATAGTAACATTGTAGCCCTTTATACCAGAGCAGATTGATAAATAACCACCTGCTGCATTATATACTGTGTTAGGGAAATTGAATGCTGAACCATTTGCATTACCCTTTAATGTAATATTCTCTTGGAAATTTAAGCAAGTACCTAATGCACCCTCGCAAGTACCAACTACAATACCAATCTTTGTTGCATTCTCATCAGTAATTTGATAATTACCATCCTTTAATGCATTCATACCAGAAACAACCTGAAGCTTAGATAGATTATCATGCTTTCTGAATGTCATACCTAAACCAAATTCATCATAATCAGCTCTTTCAACATGTGATTGAATTGATGTAGTCTCTGGAGTAAATGAATTTACGTTGTTTACATAGTTATCCTTACCATTACCAAGTGGAGAAACAATTCCTAAGCCTGTAACAGCAATCTTGTTTGTATTATTCTTAACTACTACTGAGCCTTCATTCTTAGAAAAAATAATTGATGCATTATTTCCACCGAATGCGAATGAGTTACTCATAACAGTTTCAAGCTTCTTTTCCTTTGCTTCGTTATATACGAAATCAATATTACCAGCCTTAACCTTTAGGTTTTCAATGTCCTCAGCTGTATATCTTAATGTAGGTAATACTACATTGCTTGTTAAACACTTAATTGAGAATACTGCCTCGATAGCACCTGCAGCACCTAAGCAGTGACCAACCATTGCCTTTGTAGATGATACAGATAAATCATTATTGCTACCATCGAAGATTGTATGAAGTGATAAGAATTCTGCGTTATCGTTCTTAGCTGTACCAGTACCATGAGCATTGATATAGCCGATTTCATCCTTCTTAACTCCACTTGATGTGATTGCCCAATTGATTGCGTTCATTTGGCCCTCTCCATCCTCTCTTGGAGCAGTAATATGGTGAGCATCACTTGATACACCAGCACCTAATACCTCACAGTACATCTTAGCGCCACGTGCCTTTGCATGCTCATATGATTCAACAACTACAACACCTGAGCCTTCACCAAGTGTTATACCTGTACAATGATTGAATGGTGAACAAGGATTTGCATCAAGTGCATGTAATGCTAGGAAACCAGCATATGGAACACTTGCGAATGAATCAGTACCACCAGCAAGTACGATATCAGCCTTACCGCTTCTGATTAAATCACAAGCATAAGAAATTGAAATTGTACCAGCAGCACAAGCATTTGCAACGTTAGTGATTACACCACCGCAGTGGAATACTTCAGCAACGTCATTTGCAATTCTTGAAATTGGCATCTTAGCAATATCGCTCTTATCACGGTTGTTTTCATGATAATGTGCAATTGAAACTGCACCACCAACACATGAACCCATGATAACAGATACTCTACTATCATTTGCGAAATCCTTAAGACCACTGTCAGCCATAGCCTCTCTTGCAGCCTTAATAGCAAATTTAGATACTCTATCCATATCCTTTGTGCCTTCGATAGAATCTAAATCAAACTTCTTAACCTCTGCGCCAAGCTTAGCGTAGCAGTCCTTTGTATCTACTGAAGTTTTCTCCTCAATACCAGAAACACTTCTCTTTGCATTATTAAAACATTCTTCTACATTGTTACCAATTGCACTGATCATACCTAAACCAGTAACAACGCAACGATTCTTAATTTCAGTCATACGATTTCTCTCCTTAAATATCTATTAAAAAAAATTTATTGCAAGCTTAAACAAGTTTGCAATAATTAAATACTACATATGAGCTACGATGTAAGCTGCTAATGAGTCAATATTTTTGAAATTTGTTTTGTCAATTCCAGATGTTTGAACACCGAATGTTTCATCGATGAATGCAACTAACTCGATTGAGTCAATTGAATCTAGACCAATTCCCTCATTGAATAGAATTGTATCATATTGTAATTCATCTGCGTCAACACCTAATTCGTTAACAAAAAATTCCTTTAATTGTGCTTTTACTTCCATATCAGTCATATATAATTTTCCTCTCTTCTCTAATGAATTCCACCCTATTATATCATTATAGAATAAAATGTCAAGTAAACTTTTCTTTTTCAACTAGGTATATTACATATACCTATGTTTTTTTGACATTTTTTTTGCATCTTGACTTAAAAATATATAATTTTATAATTATTATTGGTGATAGCAAAATGAAATTAAAAATTAAGGATTTAGCTATTATGGCCATAATGGAAGCATTACTAATTGTATGCTCAAAATTTGCATTTAATATTGGTCCAATTCCACTAACATTACAGACATTTGCAGTGTTCATAATTCCACTAATATTAGGTGTAAAAAAATCAATTATTGTATTTTCATTATACATAATTATGGGTATAGCAGGCCTTCCTGTATTCAGTAAGGGTGGAGGCTTCAGCTATGTGTTTGAGCCATCATTTGGATTTATTATTGGCTTCTTTATTTCATCAATCATAATAGGTATATCATCTAATTCAAATAAAATATATTCCAAATATATAACTACTACTATCGGATTGTTAGTAATCAATATTTGTGGTGTTATATACATGTATCTAATAATGAATTATTATCTAGGAATCGATAAATCATTTATAGATGTAATTTCCTTAGCAGTACTTCCTTTTATCTCAAAGGATTTTATAACAGCATTTTTAGCATGTATTATCTATTCTAGATTATCAATTATTTTATATCATAGAGAAAAAACAAATATCTCAAACAATATGAATATGTATGATATTTAATTTCTTAGATTATATGATATAATAGCACTGATAATTATATAGGGAGGAAAATATGAAAAAGATTTACGAAGGTAAAACAAAGAATGTTTATTCTCTTGAAAATGGTAATGTATTACTAGAATTCAAGGATGACTGTACTGGTAAGGATGGAGTATTCGATCCAGGTGAGAACCAAGTTGGTTTAAAAATTGAAGGAATTGGTAGATCAAATCTAGAAACATCTATTCACTTCTTCGAGCTATTAAAGAAGGAGGGAATCAAGACTCACTACGTTAGCGCAAATATCGAAAAGGCTACAATGGAGGTTTTACCTGCAAAGGTATTCGGACATGGTCTTGAGGTTGTATGTAGATTAGTTGCTACAGGCTCATTCATTAAGCGTTATGGTGAGTATATTAAGAATGGTACTCCTTTAGAGGGTGGCTATGTTGAATGCACATTTAAAAATGATGCTTTAGGTGATCCACTTGTAACAAAGGATGCTTTAGTAGCTTTAGGTGTAATGACTGCTGAAATGTATGATTCTATTAAGGAACAAACATTAAAGATTACTAAGGTTGTTGCTGATGATCTAAAGACTATGGGCTTAGATTTATGGGATATCAAATTTGAGTTTGGTTATAACAATAATGAGGTTATCCTAATCGATGAAATTGCATCTGGTAATATGAGAGTTTACAAGGGCAATAAGATTATGGACCCAATCGAGTTAACAAAGGTTATTCTAAAAAAATAATAAAAAAAAGAATTCTTAAGAAAAATCTTAAGAATTTTTTTTACGCCTTATATGTATCCTCTAAATCTAATGATGCTATAGCATTTAAGCTTAGATCAGCAAAATCATTAGGGAATACCTTATTTTGATAATAGCCTGCTACTGCTATCATAGCTGCATTATCTGTACAATATTTAATTGATGGGATAGCAATATTGAAATCCTTGCCCTCATCCATAAATCTTTCCTTTAAGCCCTTATTAGCTGATACTCCACCTGCAACAATAATATTATTTACACCATATTCCTTTGCAAGCTTTAATGTCTTTCTAACTAATACCTCTGTAACAGAATCCTGGAATGATCTACATAAATCATTAACATTAATTTCCTCACCACGCTGATTAGCATTATGATTTAAATTAATTACAGCGCTCTTAAGTCCAGAAAATGAGAAATTATAGCTTCCGTCATCTAGATACACTCTTGGTAAATGATATGTATCATTACCTAAATGAGCAAGCCTATCAACATGTGGGCCTCCTGGATATGGTAAGCCTACTACTCTTGCTACCTTATCATAGGCCTCTCCTACTGCATCATCTAATGTTTCACCAATTATTTCAAATTTAAAATGGTCCTTCATATAGATTAATTCAGTATTACCACCAGAGACTAATAGTGCAATTAATGGGAATTTCATCTCATGCTCAATAGCATTAGCATATATATGGCCAGCTAGGTGATGTACAGCAATTAGCTTTTTATTATACATCATCGCGAATGTTTTAGCGGCATTTACACCAACAAGTAATGAACCGATTAATCCAGGGCCATATGTTACGGCAACTAGATCAATATCCTCAGGCTTTACATTGGCAACCATTAATGCCTCCATAAATACCATAGTGATTTGATATACATGGTGACGTGATGCTACCTCAGGAACAACACCACCAAATTTTTCATGTATTTTTATTTGTGAATTAATAACATTTGATAAAACCTCCTTGCCATCTCTAACTACGGCAACTGATGTTTCATCACAACTTGATTCTACACCTAATACTAGCATTTTATCACCTACCAATACTCTTAAATGCTACTCTAATAACCTTAGATAAATCATTAGGATTCATCTCTATCTGTAATCCTATTTTTCCACCAGAAAAAATAATCCTATCATAATTTAATGCACTCTCATCTACAATTGTAGGAAATACCTTCTTCATACCTATAGGTGAGCAGCCACCTCTAATATAACCAGTTATTTGATTTATATCCTTAACATGAATCATATCTAAGGATTTAACACCAAATTCCTTAGCACATTTCTTTAAATCTAATTCCATTAATACAGGTACGACAGCAACATAGTTCTTCTTATCATTTCCAACTAATACTAATGTCTTAAATACCTGGTTAGGGTCCTGATTAAGTAGCTTAGCCACATTCTCGCCATCTACTGCAACACCCTCTTCATGTGGATATTCATATGTATTATATTTAATTTTCTTGCTATCTAAAATTCTCATTGCATTTGTTTTATCCATATTAATAATCCTCATGATATCCATAGTAGCTTCCTATTACATTAAAGCCCCATTTTTTATACATATCCTTAGGTGTATCATAATTATCTACCTCTAGGAATAAATCATGTATACCCATTTCCTTTAGCATTAAAACAGCCTTCATAAATAATGAGCTTCCATAGCCCTGTAATCTATATTCCTCTAAAACAGAGAAATTCTCAAAGAATGCTGAATCTAGGAATATATAAACATCTAATACTCCGATAAGCTTACTACCCTCGTAGATTAGAAAGCTTTTAAATTCCTTTTTATTTAGAATAACATTACCTCTAAATTTACCATTTAGCCTAGCATATTCCTCATCATATTGTAGATCATCATTGTAGGTATATTTAATGTAATCATCTAAATATTCCTTAGTTAATTCTCTTACATCATTATGCTTTACATCAATTCTTATATTACAAATATTTGTATGCATAATACCACAATATGATTCAATCATATCTATGAAATAATCATTATGTCTATTCTTAATGATTAGTTCTAGGAATTTTCTATTGTTATCCTTTTTGATTTTTTTCATAATTCTATCAAGATTATCCTCATCTAGAATTACATATTTGTTATAATCATATTTTTCCTTAAAGTCATCATTTCTATATGAGATATAATCCTTATGATTTTCTATTTTTGCAAAATTATCATAATAGCTTTTTGATAAATCCTCATATGATACTAGTAGCTTTTGCATCATAAGAGCATTTTCTCCATTAGAATAATAATTCTTTCTAACATGAATAGTTTTATATCCTATTTTCTCATAGAATTTAATAGCATTAAGGTTAGATTCTCTTACCTCTAAAACTGAATTATTAGCACCCTTTAGATATAATTCATCCAATAGGTGTGATATTAATTTAGTTCCTATACCCTTATTTTGATATTCCTTATATACACAGAAATTTAATATTTCGATTGAAATACCATCAAAAGATGAAGATATATATCCAATTATTCTATTGTCCTCTAGATAAACATAATAATAGGCCATCTCTGATTTAACAGCTAAATTAAATATTTCACTACCTAGTGTTGTATTTAATACCTCAGTTTCTAGCTTTATTATTTCATCTATATCCTCATTTTTAATTCTTCTAATCATTTAAGTTTCTCTCCGCTTCTGTTTCTCTTAAATAATTAGGAATTAATAAATCAGGGTTTTCTACCTTAGTTTTATTATTTAAACAGTAGATAGGATCAACCCTATAATCACTTTCTGTAACAATATTATCGTAGGCATTATTCTTTAATTCTTCAGTATTATATAATGCCTCCTCGATAATATATTTATTATTATCCATATCATATAGCATACCGAATGAATTACCACGTCTAGCATCAATTATTGCTAGAGTCTTACCCTTAGAGCCTGATGCCATAAGCTTTAGTGTAGATATTGTATATAGTGGTATATTCATAAATACTGTTATCATCTTAGCTACTGTTACAGCCATTCTAACACCAGTATATGAGCCTGGACCATATCCACATACTACCTCAGATAAATCCTTAGTAGCTATATTATATTTTTTAAGTAGCTCATCAACCTTTGAAACGATATTTTTAGCATGATCATTTTGACCACTAACATAAATATCCTCTAGTAAAGTATTATCCTTTACTAGGGCAACATATAATATTTTAGTTGATGAATCTAATATTAATGAATACATTATAGCATCTCCTCATAGCTTTTATATCTTCCGATACCCTCTATAGATATCTCACGCTTATTCTCATCTAGTCTTTTTAGGTTAACCTTTAAATAATCATTAGGGATTAATTCTGATACCTGGTTAGGCCATTCTATTACACAGATAGCCTCAGATTCAATATATTCCTCTAAATCAAAATCATTGTTTAAGCCATCAAGCCTATATAGGTCTAAATGGTATAGCTTAACATTACCATTATATTCCTTAACAATAGTAAATGTTGGAGAATTTATTACCTTTTTGACACCAAGTGCCTCTCCAATACCCTTTGTTAGTGTTGTTTTACCTGCAGATAAATCTCCATCTAATAATACAACATCTCTAATATTTAATATTTGTCCAATTTTCTTGCCGAGATTAATTGTTTCTTCGGCGCTTGTAGTAATAAATTTCTTCATAATATTATCTCCAAATTAACCATTTAAAATTATACTCTTTTTGATTTATAGTTTCAACAAAACAAAAAGGGATTATAAAATCCCTTTCGATGGAAAAAGTAAATTATTTTGCACAGGCATTACATAAAGTAATGTAATCGTCTTCCTTAAGGGAAGCGCCACCTACAAGTCCACCATCAATATTTGGCATACTCATAAGCTCAGCAATATTCTTAGTGTTAACTGAACCACCATAAAGAATACGAATCTTTTGAGCTACGTCCTCTCCGTAGATACCAGCCAATAAATCTCTAATGTATTTACAAGCCTCCTCTGCTTGAGCTGATGTAGCACTCTTACCAGTACCAATTGCCCATACTGGCTCGTAAGCTATAACGATATTATCAGGGTTTGCGATTTCAACACCCTTGAATGCGTTAGTAACTTGAGTTTTTAAAACATCATTTGTTTTGTTAGCTTCTCTTTCTGCTAAAACCTCACCTACACAAACGATTGGCTTTAAATCATATTCGAATGCACGAACAATCTTTTGATTAATCTTTTCGTCTGTTTCATTGTAGTATGCTCTTCTTTCACTATGTCCTAAAATTACATACTCAACCTTTGTGTCCTTTAGCATTACAGGTGAAATTTCTCCTGTATAGGCTCCACTAACGTTCTCATTCATGTTTTGAGCACCAACATGAATAACCTCACAACGCTTTACCAAATCACGAAGAATAATTGCTGGAGCACAAATAACTGCTTCAACACCCTCCTTTGGAAGCTTTGGTTCTACGCTTAAAGCGAAATGAATAGCCTCATCACGAGTCTTATTCATCTTCCAATTTCCGGCAAGAATTGGCTTTCTCATTTTTAAATCCTCTTTTCTTAAATTATTTTTCTAGGATTGATGCAATGTCATTAATTGCTAATTCTGCTTGATCGCCAGATGCCTCTATTACTACATTCTCTCCACTAGGGATTGCAAGTGACATTAAGCCTAGGATAGACTTAACATCAACAGTCTTGTCATGATAATGTAAATTAATATCTACTGCATATTTGCTTGCAGCCTGAACAATCTTAGCAGCTAAGCTTGCATGTAATCCAACTGTACTTTTTACAACGATTTGCTTTTCCATAAATAATCCTCCAAAAATTTGTTTGTTAATTACTTTTCATCAACGCACTTGATACCAGGTAATTCTTTACCCTCAAGATACTCTAATGAAGCTCCACCACCTGTAGAGATATGAGATACCTTAGAAGCATATCCTAATTGCTCTGCAGCAGCAGCTGAGTCACCACCACCGATAATAGTTGCAGCGCCTTCCTTAGTTAACTTAGCTAATAGGTCACATACACCAACTGTACCAGCAGCATAGTTCTTCATTTCGAATACACCCATAGGTCCATTCCATACTACAGTCTTAGCACCAGCTAATTCCTTAGCGAATAATTCTAATGTCTTAGGTCCGATATCTAAGCCCATATCGTCAGCT
>JAEEGL016111555.1_pt1 | contig 20286 bp, 13 predicted proteins | sample 9134231 | NCBI WGS metagenome assembly JAEEGL01 (sample SAMN16246548, study PRJNA631951) | gut metagenome | biome: gut microbiome; feature: rumen; material: fiber-attached | host: Bos | place: Iran: Karaj | collected 2018-10 | reverse complement strand
CAAAGAAGAAACAGTAATCAGAGGAACAACGGAGGCTTTGCATGGTTTTCAAAGCGATCAGATCAAAACCCGAAAAATGGCGCTATTTCAAAAGAGAGAAAAGGCCGGCAAAAGAGTCGGTCCTCAAAAAGTTGCCGGGAGAAGATTACGACTATGCCGCATACCGCCGCACCCTCCGGCGCGTTGCCAGACAGACACTGATCCTGACCGGCAAGGGACTGAAAACCGTAGCCGCAGCGGCATGGGGGCTTGCCCGTTCGCTGCGCAGACCCAAGAGGAAGATCAATGCCCGCTTTGTTGTCGGAAACAGAAAAACGCTGGCCGACATCAAGATCGGGATTAAACTCAAAAAAAACCAAACATAAAAAAAGGACTTGAAAGGAGCGTGCCTCAGGGCGCGGTTGCACCATGAAAAAAACATTGCATATCATTCCTCACTCTCACTGGGACAGAGAATGGTATCTGCCTTTTGAAAAACACAGAATGCGTCTGGTCGATCTGTTCGATACGTTGATCAAGGTCATGGAAGAGAACAAGGACTATACGTACTACCATATGGACGGTCAGTATATCGTCATCGAAGACTATCTGGAGATCAAGCCCGAGATGAGGAACAGGCTGTTTGCTCTCATTCGCGCCGGACGGATCCAGATCGGTCCCTGGTATCAGCTCCAGGACGAATATCTGACCTCAGGCGAGGCCAACGTCCGCAATATGCTCTACGGGATCATATTCTGCAAATCGATCGGTGCCAAGCCCGTGGAATCCGGCTATTTTCCGGATTCGTTCGGCAATGTTTCCCAGGCTCCCCAGATCGTGCGTGGTTTCGGCTTCGACAACGCGATCTTCGGACGCGGCGTCAACGACATGGGATCGGATAACGAAGTGGTCAAGCAGAACGGAGTGACCAAATCCGAACTCATCTGGCGTGCTCCGGACGGATCCGAGGTCATCGGCGTCATGTTTGCCAACTGGTATCATAACGCTATGGAACTGCCGACAGACCCGGAAGCGCTCAAGCAGCGCATCCGTCATATCGTCGCATCCACGTCCCGTTTTGCAACGACAGACCAATTGCTCGGCATGAACGGCTGCGACCACCAGCCCATCCAGACCAATTTGCATGAAGCCATCAAACTGGCCAATGAGGTCCAGGATGAAGTCGAGGTCAAACAGAGCAATTTCGGTATCTATGTCGATGAGATCCGCAAACACAAAGACGGACTCAAAGTCTTCGAAGGCGAGATTGCGGGCCAGTACGGCTCAGGCTACGGCGCCCTGATCAACACCGCTTCGACGCACGTGGATATCAAGCAGCTCAATCACGACGGACAGCATCAGCTCGAGCGGATCTCGGAACCCGAGAGCGTTCTGGCCATGTTGATGGGCGGAAAATACAAGTCCGAACTTTTCATATATGCATGGAGAAAACTCATGCAGTGTCATCCCCACGACAGCATCTGCACATGTTCGACAGACGAAGTGTACGACGAGATGCTGACAAGGTTCCACAAGAGCCGCGCTGTGGCGGATCAGTTGGGACAGGATTCACTCGAATATATCGCTTCCCAGATCGATACGTCCAAAGCCGGAGGCGACAAAGCCATCGTCGTGCTCAACCTGGAACCAGGTCTGACTGCGACTACAGTCGAGACCTATGTGGATTTTGAAAAAGACGAGAAAGTTCAGGCAATCCGAGTACTCGATGAACGCGGCAAAGAAGTGCCGGTCACGGTCCGCGTCGTGCGCAATCAGTTCACCTATACGCTCCCGGATGACAGATTCCGTCAGCCCAAATATGTGGACAGATTCTATGTGACTTTCCCGCTGATCCGCCACGGCATGGGCTACACGCTTTACCGTGTGGAAAAGGCGGAAACTGCGCCTGAATACAAGACCTCGATCCGTTACGATTGGAGATCGATGGAAAATGAGTTCCTGAAAGTGTGCTTCAACGAAAACGGCACATTCGATCTGACCGACAAGAGATCCGGCCGGGTCTACAAGAACCAGAACCTCTTCGAGCGGGTCCAGGATAAAGGCAATCTTTATAATTTCGGAACTGTTGAAGGGGACCAGCCCAAATACAACGAATGCGCCGATATCTCCGTATGCAGCGTGACCCCGTTCTCCGTGACATTCCGGGCAAAGATCTGTGTCGACTATGACGCCGATCTGACGACCTACGTCACACTGACGACCGGGATTGCCCGTGCAGACATCCGTACCGAGATCGACAACCGCGGAGAGAATCAGAGGATCCGCGCGCTCTTCGATTCCGGGATCGACACCAAGACGGTCCTTGCGGAAGGCCAGTTCGACCTGGTCAGACGGAATATCCAGCCTTTCGAGACATGGAAGAATCCGTGCAACACACAGCGCTGCCAGGCCTTTGTCGCACTGGAATCCGAGAACGGAAAAGACGCGCTGCTCGTGGCCAACCGCGGACTGTGCGAATATGAGATTTTGAGAGACGGAAAGAACACCGTTGCCGTCACGCTGCTGCGCTGCACCGGCGAGATCGGTGACTGGGGCGTCTTCCCGACACCGAAGGGTCAGTGCAAAGGCAAATTCACGCTTGAATACAGCGTCGTTCCGTATTGCACCTGTGACGTGAATGCCGGCTATCAGCTGGGCTATGCTTTCGCAGGGCCTGCAGCCGTCGCGATCGGCCAGGGCATCCATGAAGGACCGAGACCCGCAGCGGACACGTTCGTGGAATTCTCCAATCCCGCTATCCGCATCACGGCATTCAAGAAGACCGAATCTTCTCAGAATCATGCGATTTTGAGATTCTTCAACACGTCTGCCAAAGCTGAAGAACTGACGATCAAACTGCCGCACTTCCACAAAGCTTACCGCACCAACCTCAATGAGGACAGGGAAGAACAACTGGATCTGAAGCGCGGAAAACTGACCATGACGGTCCCCGCCAAAAAGATCGTAACGATCGAATTGTTTTAAAAAATGACCCGGCCGGGCTGCGTTCAGCTCGGCCGAGTCTGTGAAGATGAGGTTTCAAATGTCGAAAATCGTGATTCTGGATGCATCCACATTGGGCGACGACACGGATCTTTCACCGGTCCTTTCACTGGGCGACTGCCAGGTTTTTTCTGCCACGGTTCCCGGTGAGGCTGTCAGGCACATCGGAGAGAGCGAAGTCGTATTGGTCAACAAGGTCAAACTGACCCGAGAGATCCTTTCGAAGTGCCCGGGTGTCCGGCTGATCGGGACGTTCGCGACCGGATATGACGTCGTCGATCTGGATTATCTCAAAGAAGCCGGAATCGCGCTGTGCAACGTCCGGGGATACTCGACGGAATCCGTCCTGAATCTGACCGTCGGCATGGCGCTCCATCTCTCGCTCCATCTGAAAGCCTATCAGGATTATGTCAGCGACGGTAGTTATACAGACAGCGGTGTGGCCAATTATCTCAAGCCATCCTTCCATGATTTGTCAGGCAAGACATGGGGCATCGTCGGATACGGCTCGATCGGACGGCGTGTCGGAGAAGTGGCTTCGGCACTGGGCTGCCGCGTCATTTACACCAACAAGTCTGGAAAAGACTCTGACCCCGGCTACCGGACTCTTGATTCATTGTTGAAAGAATCTGATATCATTTCGCTGCATCTCCCGCTGACACCTGAGACCCGTCGTCTGATCTCCAAGGAACGTATCGGGGAGATGAAAGACGGAGCGGTCCTGATCAACGTGGCCAGAGGGCTGATCTGCGACGAGCAGGCGCTGACCGACGCCGTCCTTTCCGGCAAACTCGGCGGACTGGGTGTCGACGTATACAGCGAAGAACCTTTTTCAAAAAATCATCCGTTCAGCAGATTGCTGAACCATCCGAACGTGCTGCTCACGCCTCACATGGCGTGGGGCTCGATCGAAGCACGCAACCGGTGCGTAAGGGAAGTCTGTGAGAATATCGTTTCATTCTATGCGGGCGGATCCCGGAACCGGATCATATGAAAGAAAAAGGCACGAACGGATTATCGTTCATGCCGTATCGGGATGGGCCATCAGGGACTCGAACCCCGGACCAACCGGTTATGAGCCGGTAGCTCTAACCAACTGAGCTAATGGCCCGACAGGAACACATTATAATCGATCGACCTTTCTTTGTCAATAGACAGGCAAAGAAATCGGAGGCCTTATCACAGGCATTCGATGCGGCAGCGGTCGGTTACAGACACTTGAGCAAGACATTGGAGAGGTAAGAATATGGCTTTGTATTACGGCAGAAAAGCGATCCGACGGGTGCCCGGCATCGTGATCAAAGCGGCTCCGATCCCCAAACCCGAATTGACGGAGGGCTTCGGAACAAGAGAGCAGGTGGGAGCGATCTGTGCGCAGTCCGGATTCGATTCCGTGCTGTTCGTCACGGATGAAACGCTGTTCGGACTCGGACTTCACGAGAAGGTCGTTCAGTCACTAAAGGACCACAATATCCGCTATGCGATCTTTCATAAGATCGATTCCGAACCGACCGTCGATATCGTCAAAGAAGGGGTCAAGGCAGCCGTCGAATGTCAGGCGGACTGCATTGTCGCGCTCGGAGGCGGTTCCGTTTTGGACAGCTGCAAGATCATCGCGGCCGGAGCCAGACATCCTAAACTTCCTCTGCGTCACTACCTTCACAAATTTGCTGTTGTAGAGGGTGGATCCATCCCGCTCATCAATATTCCGAGCACGGCGGGGACCGGTGCGGAATGCACGGTCGGCGCCGTGATCAAGAACAAGCGCGGGACAAAGAACGCGACCGTCCTGATCGGACTGGACGTCGCGAACGTGATTCTGGACAGCGAATTGCTGATCGGAGCGCCGAAAAGCGTGACGAGCTGGTGCGCGATCGACGCACTCAGCCACGGGCTGGAAGGTCTGCTGGCCGACGTCAGCTCGACGGATGAGGATATCCGGAAGAGCCGTGAATGCGTGAAACTCATTTTTGAAAATCTCCCGATCTTGCTGGAAGAACCGAAAAACACGGACGCAAGACAGGCCACGATGCTAGCCGCCTACTACGGAGGCAGCGCCATCAATACCCAGCTGGCGGGATATGTCCACGCCTTCGCCCATTCGATCGGCGCTCTCTATCACATTCCTCACGGCAAAGCGATCGCCTGGTGTCTGGTCCCGATCATCAGTGCCCAGGAACATCTGCGGTACGAAGAGATGGCGGACCTGGCCAGATATTGCGGAATGGCGTCCGAGACCGATCCCGCTGAAACGGCCGCAGACAAACTGATCGGATCGTTGAAGGATCTGCTTGATCTCTGCGGGCTCGAAAAGGGATGCGAGTTGCTAAAAGAGAAGGATTACGACAAACTAACCAAGATGATCAATGCGGACTCGATCAATTATTCGCCTTCCAGAACGTTTACGGACGACGACATCAAGACGCTGCTCGATCAGATCAGAAGGGGTTACTGAGATGAGTTGTCGGACTCTCGAGTATTACCTAAAAGAATGGAGAGACAATGTTGAAAAGACAATCCACATTCAATATGATTCTCCAGCGTCTGTTAGAAAAAACAATCGTGCCGTTGATAGGTATCGAAAAATTGCCACATTAATAGGCGAACAGTATCCCGATAAGATTGAATCCTTCGCCGAATTTTTGAATGATGATAATGAGACAATTCGTGTTACGGCTGCCGTTTGTTTGATTTCATTAATGCCTCATACTTTGGCTCAATTATCTCAATCAAAAATCATAATAGATGAGCACATTTCTTTTTATTTGTCTGTACCCGAAACAGATATTGGATGGAAATGGTTTCTTTCCCAACCTTGGACTCAAGAATCTAGATGCACAGATTATCCTGCTGAGAATGAGAATGAAACCGACGGTGGGTAGTGTAAAAATATCATTGGATGGCTGGTGTGGTATGGTTTAAAAGTAGTGGGTATATATTGAAACTGCTCGACCAGATCAGGAGGAATTTGTTTAATGGGTTTATCACATATGTCAGTCCCGAGTGACAATGTTAAAGAGATAGAAGCAAATTTGGCTTTAGGTGGTTTTAAGAAAAAACGGAATTACTGGTATAAATATGGCAGCAATGTTATATTTTGCGTTAATATTCAGCATTCTCAATGGGATCCTAATGACTATTATATCAATATTGGCGCCAAGGATGAAGAAAAAGCCTTGACTTGTCCAACTCAGCTCCATTGGACTTGGAGACATCGTATTTTTGATGAAGACGGAAACCAAGTTATTGCCTCGGCAACTAACTAATTGTTGACATTTAACTCGACTTGTGGTATAATTATGGTACAGATACGAAAGGAATCATGTACCATGGATGATATAAAAATCGACTATAGAAAATCAAGCTCGGAAGAAGTTTTTGCCGTTAAAAAAACTATTATCAACCAGTGGAAAATCGGGAAAACTACGGCCGAGATTCAGAAGAACACAGGGATGTGCCTTAATACTATCCGAGCCACAATACATGACTACAAGATTGGCGGTCTTGCTGCGATTAAGCCAAAAAAGGAAGGGCGTCCTACGGGATCCTGCATGTCTTTGACAAAAGAGCAATGCAACGAGATTCAAAAAGCTATCATTGATAAAGATCCGGATCAGTTGAAAATGCCTTTTGCACTGTGGACTCGAAAGGCCGTCAAGGAACTAATAAAGGCAAAATATGGTATTGATATGCCCATTAGAACGGTAGGCGAGTATTTGAAAAGATGGGGGTTCACACCTCAGAGACCAGAAAAATGCTCCAGGCACCAGGACCATGCGGCTGTAAAGAGATGGCTTGACGAAGAGTACCCTGCCATCAAAGAACAAGCAAAAAACGAAGATGCACTTATCTTTTGGATGGACGAGACGGCCGTGCAGAACTGCAGCAATCTTGTAAGAGGTTATTCTCCCAAAGGCCAGACTCCTGTATTGAGACTTGAAACGAAAAAGATGCACATCAATATGGTTTCGGCAATCAACAATATGGGAAAAGTCTTTTTCAAGATATACAAAGAGGCTATGAATGCCGATTTGCTAGAGGATTTTTGTGAAAGGCTTGTAAAGGATCAGGGTGGCCGGAAGGTGTTGCTGATCTGTGACAATCTGAAAGTCCATCATGCTTATGTGTTTCAGGATTGGCTTGCTGAGCGAAAATCACAACTTGAAGTGTTCTACATGCCGTCATATTCTCCAGAATATAATCCAGATGAGTATTTGAATAATGATTTGAAACAGAACGTTGCACTAAAACCGCAGGCCAAAAATATAGAAGAAATACAAGAACATACTGAAGCCTTTATGGATGGGCTTCAGAAAAATCCAAATCATGTGAAGGGTTATTTCAACCACGAAAAACTTAAAACATACAAGGAATAAGGCAATACCTGATTCAACCATCAGTTAATTGCCGGTATAATAATATAGCGCCTTTGGTTGTGGCTCAAGTTATAAGTGATTATTTCTCCGACTATTTGAATATGCAACACAGGGAATTCTACAAAAAGCACCAAGCTGTTTTGGTGGGGAAAAGATGGGAAGTAAACTGAAGCCAAAAGGAGTTTATGATTGCCGTGAACACCATGACTCAATTCATGTTTCGTTTCAAAAGTTACAAGGTTCAGAACATATGATGAATACATGAGGTGGATTGTACCATGAGATGCTATAGAATATCGAAGTATGATCCTCAGAAACGAAATCTCAAAGGATTCTATCAAGCGGAAGAGTGGACCAGTATTTCTGATATTGGAAGGATATTTGCAGGGGATGAGTTGACACTTGATGAATATCTTAAAACTGAAAAAAACTATCTGTGCTTTTTGAGGCAGCTTGTTGAACAGCTTGGAAGAAAAAAATTATGGCTTAGAGGGTTAGAGTGTTATCAAGAATGTTCAACGAGCTGGGAAAACGGGCAGAGAGTTGATAATAACGATGAGTATTTGTGTTTTGCTCAAGATTGTTTGAGAGAACAGTGCTGGGGAAAAATAATTGGCAAAAGTTTTTTTGTTCACTTTGGATATGATTACTACGTTTATATCGCAACAAATATGGACTTTAGGATACTTCATCAAATAGCAAATAGTAACGATTTATATATTGAAAAAATAAAATCGCCATATATCGAAAAGAAGGACTATTTACTGTTTGCCTTTCCAGTATTGGGCGGTCTCAAAAAAGATATATCGGGCCATATCCACTCAAAATCGTAAGCTTAGACTGGTCCGAATTTGTATCAGTAAGAATGTGCATTATTTCAAATCGGACTGGTACGGATTTCAATTAGTGGGTATATATTGAAACTGCTCGACCAAATCAGGGGGAATAGTGAAATGAATTTAACACAGGAACAGATACATCAAACAGTTGAAAAACAGAGAACTTTTTTCAGAACCGGCAAAACGCTTGATATCAAGTGGCGCAAGACCCAGTTGAAGAAACTAAAACAGGCCGTGATCGACAATCAGGACATGCTGGAAAAAGCACTGTACGAAGACTTGGGAAAGAGTCGTACGGAAGCCTATCTCTGCGATATCGGACCCGTGATCGTCGAGGTCAACGAGATCTTGAAAGGACTCAATAAATGGAGCCGTCCGGAAAAGCACTTCAGCGGACTTATGTGTTTCCCAAGTACCCGGACGACGGTATATAAAATGCCTTACGGCGTGTCTCTTGTGATCAGTCCATTCAATTTTCCGGTACTGCTCACGCTCGGCGTACTGGCTGCAAGCATCTGCGGAGGCAATACAGCCGTCATCAAAACCAGTTCCAAATCCAAAGCCTGCACGGCTGCGCTGAAGCAACTGATCGCAGACACGTTTCCCGAAGAATACGTGACCCTGATCGACGGCGGACACGACGTGGCGGATATGTGTCTTGCGGAGCGATTCGACAAGATCTTTTACACAGGGTCTCCGGCCGTTGCCAAACATGTGCTCGAGGCCGCGTCCCATAACCTGACTTCTGTCGCTCTTGAACTGGGCGGTGAAACAGGGAACTGGTGCATCGTCAGAAAAGACGCCGATTTGAAGGACGCTGCGAGAAAGATCGCATTCTTCAAAATCTGCAACGCGGGGCAGATCTGCATCAACATCAATCAGATCGCGGTCGCGGAAGAAGTGGCCGGTGCCTTCCTTGCCGAACTGAAAAAGGAAATCGTCCGTCAGATCGGTGAAAAGCCGGAAGAAAACCCTGACTATCCCAAACTGATCTCCGGATCCGTTTTCGAAAAATGCAAAAAGCTGACCGATGAGTACCGGGACAGAGTCGTGTTCGGTGGAACAGGCAACGAGGAAACATGCCGGTTCTCTCCGACGATCCTGTATCCCGTCAAAGCAGATGAGGAGATCGTGCAGCACGAACTGTTCTGCCCGATCCTGCCTGTCGTTCCTTTCAAGGACGAGGAGGTCGACAAGATCCTCGACCTGATCGCGGAGCGCGAACATCCGCTCGCTATGTACGTTTTCACGTCCGACATGAAATGGGCGAAATCGGTCATGTCGACGCTGCAGTTCGGAGGCGGATGCATCAACGAGGTCTGCGTCCATATGATGGTCAAGGGCGTTCCGTTCAACGGGACCGGCCACTCCGGTATGGGCGCCTACCACGGCGAATGGGGATTCCGCGAATTCACGCATCCTCAGACTGTACTGAAGGGAAGGACCCGTTTCAATCTTCCGCTTCGCGAACATCCTTATTCGGGTGAAAACGAAAAGAAAAAGATGAAATTGCTCAAAATGTTCGAAAAATAAAAAACGGTCAGGGACAAGCCCCGGCCGTTCCTATTCAAGATTTTTTTCGAGATCATCCAACTGCCGCCGGATAATGCGGACCGTCTCACGGTATTGCGGATCCATGAGATATTCGTTCTGGAATACATAGGCATGCCACATGCGCGTGATGAGATGATACAATCCGCGGCGCAACCGGGCTTCGGGACTCTGTGAGAGCACTCGCCCGTAGGCGGCCCGGAAAGCGGGCTCGTCGTGGATGATCCGGCAACCCGAGAATTCAAGATCCGGATCTGCGTAGATCGCACGGTCCGCGTCAAGAATGGCCCAGAGGCGCCATGTCCCGTCCGTTTTGGAGATGAGCATATTGCCTTTCCAGAGATCGTTGTGGACCAAGGATGGCGTCCGGATCTCATCGAGCAGAGGCCCAATTGCTTCGAATGCCCGATGGATACGCCGGAGGTCTTCCGGTTCGAGTACCCGGGCGGGAACTCCGACTGTTTCCCAGTCTGATAGTTCTCCCTCCATCGCTTCGCGCCAGGTTTCATATCCGGCTCCGTGGAGCACGTCCGCAATGCGTCCGAACCGGGCCGCAGAAAGGGAATGCAACTTTGCGACTTCTGCACCGATCGTTGCGCAGATTTTCTGGTAGCTGTCCGGGTCCAGATCGGCTTCGGACATCGGAATGCCTTCCAGATAACGGACGATCATATAATCTCTGTCTACGACCGTTCGGGACAAATCCAGCGCAAGCACGTCCTGAACCGGAATACCGACCTCTCGACACCTGCGGTAAACTTCCGCTTCGGCTTCCATGAGATGCTGCTCGAAAGGCATGAGCAGATGACGGTTCACGGCGCCGAGGCGCAGGACCACCTTCCCGTTTTTGCGGGTATCGACGACATAGGTCGTGTTGAACATGCCGCCCGACAGCAGACGGAAACCGGTCGCTTCATCGTTCAGAGAGCGGCGGCACAGTGCCTGCAGCGTGGCCTCGGATTCAGTTTTGAAAACAAGAGACGACATCGGACCACCTCGAGATCACGGGAAAATGATTACTGTCCGTTTGTGATTATATCATTCATTTTCCCTTAACACAAGTTTTTGCTCTCGTTTGTCCGGTTCTATGCATCATACTACCCGTTTTTTTACGACAAAATGATTTCAGACTTTGACCTTTCAGAGGAGTCGATCATGGAAAGAAAAATGTTGCGTATTATAGCTTTGTTCCTGGCGGTTTTTTTACTGTTGGCATGTTCGGTCATACAGACCGGTGCCGCCGAAAGCGGCAGCGCGGAGACTGCTTATGCCGGGCTGAGTGCCCGGGAACTGGCCGTCCGCGCAGCGGCCGAGGGTACCGTGCTGCTCAAAAACGACGGGACGCTGCCCTTGGAAAAAGGGGAAAAGGTGGCTTTGTTCGGGCTGAACCTTGACGCAAACTTCTATGCGGGAGGCGGCGGTTCGGGCGGCAGCAATACGACCGACATCCTGACATATGCCCAGGCTCTGCGAAATGCTCAGTCCCGGGGAGATCTTTCGCTTTATGCGCCTCTGATGGATTATTATGCCGGCCGGACCACCGGGGAAGTGCCTCCGGATGATATCTTGGACGGAGCTTCCTCCTTTACGGATACGGCGATCGTTTTCATCGGCCGATGGAGCGAGGAAGGCGTCGACCGGACCACGACCAAGGGAAGTTACTATCTCTCGGCTACGGAAGAGAAACTGCTGGACGCAGTCGAGGCGCGCTTTTCCCATGTCATCGTCAATCTGAATCTATGCGCAGTCACCGACCTTAACTTTACCCTGGATGACGCCGTGTCGGCAGTGCTGTTATCCTGGATGCCCGGTCAGTACGGCGCCGAGGCTCTGCCCGGAGTGCTGACAGGCACCTTCAATCCTGCCGGGAAACTGCCGGACACCTTTGCAGATTTCTACGAGGCCTATCCATCCTCATGCAGTTTCGGCGGTGAATATGTAGAATATGAAGAGGACATCTTCGTAGGCTACCGCTATTTTGAGACGATACCCGGAGCATCCGATCACGTGCTGTATCCGTTCGGATTCGGTTTGTCCTATACGACCTTTGAGATCAGCGGCGTGGAAATCGAGCCACACCCCTACGGAGGATGGGCTGCGGTCCGCGCGACCGTGAAAAACACGGGAACGGTAGCGGGCCGGGAAGTGGTCCAGGTCTATTTCGGGCATCCCGAAAAGACAAAGATGACCTATGCGAAAAAGGAACTGATCGGCTTTGCAAAGACCGGCGAGTTAGAGCCGGGCGAGAGCGAACAGATCGAGATCCGTTTCTTATATGAGGATATGGCCGCATATGACGATACCGGCGCGGTCGCGAAGTTTTCGTACGTTCTCGAAGCCGGAGAATATCCGATCTATCTGGGGACAGACGTGCATTCATCCGCCAAGGCGGGCGGGATTATGATCGACAAAACGACGGTCACCCGCCAGTGCCAAAGTGCTGGCGTCGAAGAGATGCGACTGACGCAGCGGCTTCTCTCTGACGGGACCTATGATGATATCGAGACCTACTATGAAGATGACGTGGATAGCAACGTGCCCGAGACCGTGATCTTTGCGAACAGTTCGAGCGTTCTGCAAGCCGAGAATTTCACCTCGCTGGTAGGCAACACGCAGTATTCGATCTCCAACGGCTCGCTTCACAATATGAACCACGGCGGGACGCTTTTCTACGATCTTTCCGTCGAGGAGGAAGGCGAATATGCCGTCTGGGTCCGCACGGCCCAGGGCTCCCTGACCGGGAAGAACTGTCTGCAGTTTTCAGTGGACGGCGAAGTTGCAGACAACATCGTTTTCGATATGGATGAGACCACAGGCGACTGGGAGTCCTACAAATATTTTGATATCGGGACCGTTTTCCTGACGCGCGGTTATTGCGAGTTGGAGATCAAGGTGACAAACGGCGCCTGCGGAAATCTGGACCTGTTCCGGTTCATCCCGCTGGATGGCGACGCACAGGATGAAGACACGTTCGATCTCTCCTCGGTTCCTGCCAAATATGCGGTCCGGGGAACGGGCAAGACCACCCTGGCGGCCCGCGACTATGTGTCGACCACCAATTCGTCTTTGGCGGTCAGCGGTTCGGGATTTTTGCAAAACCTGCATCTGGGCGGAACTATCACTTATACTTGGTACGCGGAATCGAGCGCAGACTATTTGCTGACGCTCCGGCTGGCCTGCGGCGACAGCGGCACCGCCGGCGCGATGACCATGAGCGTCAACGGGGAAGTCCAATCGGATTGCTCGCTCTCGACTGTCGGAGGTACCGGGAGCTGGGAGACCATGCGCGATTTCGATGCAGGCATCATCACGTTGCACGCGGGCAAGAACACGGTCGTGCTTCAGCCCGGCGCGGGTTTCAACTTGTTATCTTTTACATTGGAGCGGATCCCCGGCGCGCCTGCATCTGCTTTTGAGGATAAAGAACAGGTAGCGGATAAGGACATTCTCTCCTTCAAAAAAGTGGCGAAAGACCCGTCGCTGATGCAGGACTTTCTTTCTCAGCTGACCGCGGGTGAACTGATGTCGCTCGTTCACGGAGGCGGGAGTTCGTCGACCTGGGGAGATCTGTCCCGGTACAACGTGCCCAGGGGAACTGTTTCAGACGGACCTGCCGGGTTGCGTTCCGGCACATACTGGCCGGTAGCCACCATGCTCGCGAGCACCTGGGATCCGGCGCTGCTCACTGAGATCGGGCTGCGCATCGGGCAGGAGGCCTACGAGCGGGATATCGACATCTGGCTGGCTCCTGCGCTCAATATCCACCGCAATCCTTTGTGCGGACGCAATTTCGAATATTATTCCGAAGATCCTTATCTGTCCGGCGTGATGGCCGGGTACGTCGTGAGGGGCACTCAGGCTCAGGGCGTGGCCGTGACGATCAAGCATCTGGCAGCGAACAATTGCGAGGCTCACCGTAACAGTAGCGACAGCCGCATGACCGAGCGGGCATTGCGCGAGATCTATCTCGAAGGCTTCCGGGTCGCCGTGAAGATCGGAAAACCGTGGGGCATCATGACCAGCTACAATCTGATCAACGGACGTGAGACCGCCGAAAGCGCCTCCATCCTGACCGGCATCGTCCGGGGCGAATGGGGATACGACGGGCTCATCATGTCGGACTGGTGGAACGACAGCAGGGAGGACGACGAACTGCTTGCCGGCAACGATCTCAAGATGCCCGAGGGCAATCTGGGCGAGCTGACGTCGGCTTTTGCAGCCGGAAAACTGGACCGGAAGGTTTTGGAAACTTCAGCCGCTAGAGTGCTGACCCTGATGCTCAAGATCGATCGGCTGCACCGCGCGGTGGATTCCGGGTACAGGCACGTCAAGGCGACTTCCGTCCCATTGTGGGAAGAGGTCTGGCCGGACGACACGCCGCCGGAGACCGAAACGGATGAGACCGACCCGATAGAATCCGAACAGGACACAGTGACGGAAGCAGTTCCGAAGAAGGGCTGCGGCGCGGTTTTCGGAACGGGCACATTGATGCTGCTACTGGTATTCGGGCCGGGTCTGTGCGCGGTTTTTCACAAGAAAAAAATCTGACAAAAAAGAAAACTTGGTATCAAGTTTTTCAGGAGGCAATCCATGGGCAAAAACAGGCAACAAGCGCAAATCGAGCGTGTCAGTCCTGATTTGAAAAACGGCCTGACGGTCGAGCAGGTCGCAGAAAGAACTAAAAAAGGATTCGTCAATCACGCGGACGACCCAAACGAAAAGAATCTTCTGCAGATCATCGCCAGCAATTCTTTTACATTTTTCAACATCGTTTTATTTACGATCGCATCCGTTTTCATCTTCTTTATCATCTTTCTGAATGCGACCGGACACGCGGACGTGGTCAACGACTATTTCGGCTTTTCCAAGTTCGTATTCCTGATCCCGGCGATCATGAACGTCGTCATCGGTTCGTTCCAGGAGATGCAGAGTTTGAAGGTCATCAAAAAACTGCGGATCGTGACCGATACGAAAGCCCGGGTCGTCCGGGACGGACAAACGCTTTCGATCGATGCCGAAGAGATCGTTCTGGATGATCTCGTGCTGGTGTCCGCGGGGGACCAGGCCTCGGCAGACCTGACCCTTTTGGAAGGTGAAGTGTATGTCGACGAGTCCATGCTGACGGGCGAAGCCGATCACGTCAGGAAAGGCGTCGGAGACACGATCCTGTCCGGCTCCTCGGTCATCGTGGGCGAAGCCCGGTGTCATGCCGTCGACGTAGGCAACGATACCTACGCGGCACGGCTGACGAAAAGAGTCAAAAGCACGGCACATCATAAATCCGAATTGATGAGTTCGATCATGAAGATCATCAAGATCGTGACGATCGCACTGGGCGTGGCCTTGGTCGCGGTGGTATCCACGATGGTGGTCAAGATCGCGATGACAGGGACCGATCCTGCGATCTGGGACGGGATGACATTGTCACTGACCGATTCGGTTTCCTGGTCCATCATTGCGGTGACCTGCGGGACGATCGGAATCGGCATGATCCCGTCGGGATTGGTCCTGACTGCTTCCGTGGCTTTGATGATCTCGATCGCTCAGCTCACGAAGAAGCAGACGCTTATCCAGGAACTCTATTCTCTGGAAAACCTTTCCCGGGTCGACGTGATCTGCCTGGATAAGACCGGCACGCTGACGGACGGAACGATGAATGTAGTGGACGTCAAGGCATTTGTCCCGATGGAGGAAGTCGAGCGGCACGCCCGCGTGTTGATGGCGGCCCAGGGAGAGCGCAACGCCACAGCCGAGGCGATCTATCAGCGTTTCGGGATCGATGAAAATGCCGAATATGCGGAAAAGATCCCTTTCTCGAGTGCCGTGAAATATTCCGGACTCGTATATAAAGACGGCAGCCGCCTTCTGATGGGCGCGCCCGAATACCTGCTCCCCAAGGAAGACGGCAGGCTCTCGTTTGCCGCCGACTGTGCCAAAGAAGGAAAACGCGTGATCGCGCTGACGCTGGACGGGTCCCTGATCGCTTTCTTCGTCATTGAAGACCATATCCGCGATACGGCTCCGGACACCTTGAAATTCTTCAGAGAAAACGGGGTCACGGTCAAAGTCATTTCCGGCGACAACCCGCTGACTGTTTCCAAGATCGCCCAGCAGTGCGGCATCCGGTTCGCGGACCGCTATATCTCGCTCGAGGGCGTCTCGCTGGAAGAGATCCCGAATCTGGTGGAAGATTATACCGTTTTTGCCCGGGTGACTCCCGAGCAGAAAGAAGCGCTGGTCAAGGCCATGCAGGAAAAAGGACACAAGGTCGCCATGACCGGCGACGGCGTGAACGACATTCTAGCCCTCCGGCGCGCGGACAGTTCCATCACGTTCGCCAAGGCCACCGAAGCGGCCAAGTCCTGCTCGGACGTCGTCCTTTTGGACAACGATTTTTCACACCTCAAGGACGTGGTCGGAGAAGGCCGGCGTGTTATCAGCAACATCCAGAAGACAGCCGTCCTTTACCTGATGAAGTCGATCGCCGTTTTTATCTTCGCTTTCGCGCTGATCCCGTTCGCGAAAGGGCAGCTGCTTCTTTCGGTGGAGAACATGTACATGCTGGAAGCGACGGTCATTTCGACAGGCGGTTTCCTGCTCTCGATCGAAGCCGTCCGAAAACCGATCAAAGGCTCTTTCATGCAGAATATCCTGACGCAGTCGATCGCCGCAGGCATCCTGGCTTTTCTGGGGATCATTTTGCCGCTGTTGCTCTATACCGTGCCTCAGTCTTTCGGTGCGGAACCTTTGATCTCCGCTCAGAATCTGCGAACGATGATGACGCTGCTCATGACGATCGCGGGATTCGTCGTTGTTTTTGCCATGTGTCTGCCTTTCAACAGATACCGCATGCTCACCATGGGCGCCCTGATCGGGATCTTCCTGGTCCTCGGGCTGACTTTCCCGATGTCTTATATCGGCGGTCAGACGATCGGACCGGATATGCTCCACTATGACGCCGCGGCAGGGGAGACGCTTTTGCAGTCACCTTTGGTGAAGCAGATGTTCCAGCCCCAGAATTCGGAAGTCATCCAGAATCTGTTCGCCGACCGCGACAATTTCATGATCTTCCGGCTGTTCCTCTACGTGGCCGTTCCGATCTATATTCTCATTATGTTCGCACTTGAAAATTTCAACCGGCGCAATTACGGCAAAGACGTCAAGAAGCACCGGAGTTTCCGGATCGGACGCAGACTGCTGCTGTCATCCGGATTCGTATTGATCCTTCACGCCATCCTGAGCGCTGTGGAGTGGATCTCTTCGTCTTTTTCAGAGCAGATGATCGGCTTCAGCGACAAATATCAGATCGGCATGGGCTTTTCGATCTTTATCAACACGGTATTTATCCTTTTCAATATTGCCATCGGTTATATCGGTTACAAGGTGTGGAAGGATCCGACCAAGAAAATGCTCAATGTCACGATCATCTCAGCAGGAATTCTGCTGGTCCTGACTGTGACCAATATGGTTCTGTCCGGGGCTGTGCTGTCACGGACGACGGACGTTTTGATGTCTATCGACAGTGTTCTGATCCTGGTCGCGACGGCACTTTATATCGTCGGAGCCTTGATCGTCCGTTCCCAGTATCATCTCGGATTGGACAAGGTCAGAGAATCTTGATTTCATTTGCGATAGATTATCCTTGTGATCCACGATGACTATTTTTGCCGGAGGTGACTGTCTATGAGAAGGCTCTGTTGGTGTTGGGCGCTATGCCTGCTGATCATGATCGCGATCCTGACCGGATGCGGGAAAGAGGGGAATGAAACGATGTCTGAAACAGAAAGCCGTCAGCTTGAAACAGAAACCGCTGCAACTGATCCGAAAGATCTGGAAGCTGCCCGCAGCGTGGAAGACTTGATCGACGAATTGCGTTTTGCCTATGCGGTCATCGATTCGGACGGACCTTCCGTGCAGGCGGCAAGGGAAGCATTTGACAAACTCACACAGACTCAAAAAGATCTGGTCGACCCGGAAAGACTTGCCAAACTGGAAGCGGATGAAGAGAAACTTCTTCACCGGGAACCGGAGTTGAAGATCCGGGTCACCGACGCGCCTTACAATGCCAAAGCGGACGGTGTGACCAATGACCGTGCCGCGATCCAGAAAGCGATCGATGATGTATCGGAAGCCGGAGGCGGCATGGTGATCATTCCGGCCGGGAAAACCGTTTGCACCGCCAATCTCATGCTGCGCAGCGGCGTGCATCTGAAGATCGAAGAGGGTGCTGTCCTTCTGCAGACAGGAGACGCGGATGCATTCGTCAATCCGCTAAGGAATTTCGAACCGCACGAACTGAAACTCGGGCAATATGTGGACAGCAATATCGAATGGGACGCGACGGCCTATTATAATTTTCCGTTCCTGTATGCCCGCAATGCGGAGGACATCGCAATCTCGGGCCCCGGAACGATCCGCCTGACGGGCGGGAACGATCCCCGCGGGCTGATCACGATGCAGGCCATCGCGATGGTGGAGGTCAACCGGTATGTCGTATCCGATGTGAAACTGATCGGTTATCAGGCTTATTGCATCAAAAACGTCAGCTGTCAGAACGGGCTGTACCACAACGTCAGGATCGATGCGTCCGAATCCATCCGGGGCGGTACTGACGGCATCTCGCTCGGCAACTGCCGGAACATGCGGGTGACCGGATGCAACCTCCTGACTGGCGACGACGGGATCTATGTCTGCTCTGCTTGGAGCGATCCCCGGGAAGGACTTTATTACACGAACGACAATCCTCAGACTCCGGAAAACATTGAGATCGACCACAACCACTGTGAACTGACCTGGGACGCGACCAAAGCCTTCTGCTTTATCGTATGGGGCTCGCAGTATCCGGATCAGGAAAAGATCCAGGTCAACAACATCTATGTGCATGACAACTATTTCCAGACGCTCGGCGCATGGACGGGGAACTGGGATCTGGAGACGCATCTGTTCGACTTCAACGGCTCGACCAACCCAATGAAAAATATCCGGTTTGAAAACAATGAGATCGGGCAGATCCAGGATAATTTCTATACGCTTCCGGTCAGTGATTTTTACGGGTTCGACTCGATGCGTTCAGTCCGGAACGGTGATTTCGAACAGGGCGACATCTATTGGGTCTCGCGTCTGAAAGGGAGCAGGGCGAGCGCAGGCGCGTCCGTGTCGCCTGCCGGACAGAACGGAAAAGGTTACGGCTTTATTTCGGATCTGGAAAAAGGCGATGCCGCCCTATATGAAGGGCTTTTCCTGGACGGAGACACGGATTATGAAATGAAAGTCACCGTGAAAACAAGCGGTGACCGGGTCCGGTTGTTCGTTCGCGACCAGATCACGCAAGAACTGATCGCCTCTCTCCCGCTTACGAATCTGGAATGGCAGCAGGTCTCTCTCACTTTCAGAGTTCCGTCATCCGGCAACTATCAGCTGGGGATCGAACGGGGAGAAGCAGCAGGCGGTTATGCCTATATCGACGACTTTTCGCTTGCGACCGTGACCTATTCGAACGATACGATTCTTACCTATGAGAAGCCGGACAGGATCCTTGAAGGGCAAAAAGGCGATTTCGGCCTTTGCTTCACACCGGTCATGGGAGGTCAAGTGACCCAGGTCCGTTTGTATGTGCCTGCAGGAGACGACGGTGTCCATAGCGTGAAGATCCTGGATGGCACGACCGGTGAACTTCTGGCAGGTCCTTTTGACTGGAACGTCACTTCAGGATCTGCGGACGGCTGGCAGGTCTTCAAGCTGCCCAAAGCATTGTCCGTGAAGACCGGAAAATCTTATATCCTCACCATTTCAACGACTGAGCGCGGGCTGCTGCCCGTTGCCGAAGGCCTGTTTGAAAAAGGGTTGGAGAGACCTTTCGGCACGGTTTCTGAAAACGGCGGACGGAAAGATAATGCCGGGTCCGCGGACTGCTATTTCCGCGACGTCGTGATAGACCCCGGATTCGAATCGCTCCTTGATGACTTTGTTCCGGACGGGACCGGTTCGTGTCAGCTTCAGGACGTCCTGGGCATCAAGTTCATCGCGGAATCGGACGGGACGATTCCCATGGTCCGCATGTACTGTCTGCCGGAAATATCCGGGGTCCATGTGGTCACGCTTTGGGACTATCAGACGAAAAAAAGCATCGGCGGGCCCTACGAATGGGACGTGCAAGCCGGACAGACAGGCTGGCAGTATTTCATGCTTCCGGAACCTGTTCAGCTGGAATACGGGAAAACCTATGCGCTCGGCATTTCGGTAGGCCCGAATTGTATGTACGTCAAGGGCACAGACCAGCTGACAGAATCCTATGAAGAGGAACATATCCGGTTCCTGCCCAACGCATCGCTGTATTCGGGCAACTACAATTCGGGGCTTGCCCAGATGCCAGGCAACACGGCGAACGGAGGCGGAAGTTCCAGCAATAACTATTTCAGGGATATCTGTTTCGTTCCGGATGACTGATCGGTATTAAAGACGATTGTTGAATAATTACAAAAGAGGCTGTTCACACCGCACGGGTTTGAACAGCCTTTTCACCATTGTGATCATTATTT
>JAEEGL011760319.1_pt1 | contig 20286 bp, 15 predicted proteins | sample 9134231 | NCBI WGS metagenome assembly JAEEGL01 (sample SAMN16246548, study PRJNA631951) | gut metagenome | biome: gut microbiome; feature: rumen; material: fiber-attached | host: Bos | place: Iran: Karaj | collected 2018-10 | reverse complement strand
TGCGGCTACAGCCTTAATGCCTTCACTGAGTTTGAAGACCCACTGGATGTGCTCAAGCATCTGCTCATAGGCTCCGAAGGCACCCTGGGGACGATCATCTCACTCACTCTCGGCACGGGAGTGCTGAAAACGAAGCGTGCAACGACCATCGTTGCCTTTGACGCCTTGAATGACGCCATGCAGGCACTGATAGAGATGCATCATGCCTGTGACCTGTATGCCGGCGAATTCCTCGATGACGTCACATTGCGGAGCCTGGCACAATTGCCCGGGTTCCCCCAGGATTTCAAGCCGGTCGGGGAGATATCTGATAACTGCGCGCTGCTTGTGGAAGTGCGCACGGTCACTGATGAAGAGCTGGACGAAGCGATCCTTAAATTAAAAAACACCCTTGCCAAGCATCATCCAAAGGCCGTTTTGGATTTTGTGACGGAGCAGGAAGCATGCGAAAAGCTCTGGGATATCCGCAGGGCCGTATTGCCAGCCATCGCCGCCACAAGGAAGATCGGAGAGTTCGCATACTCCGAGGATTACTGCGTGCCGCTGGAATCTCTGCCGGAAGCGTGCCACAGCTTCATGGAGATCCTGCGTGAATATGGATTCTATACGTCTGGCGTTCATGGACATGCCATGCATGGAAACCTGCATTTCGTCATGCCCATGGAGCTTGCCAATAAAAAGATCGTCCAGAATTTCGGCGAGCTGACCATCAAAGTGAAGGATGTCGTCCTTAAACTCGGCGGTTCTTTAAAAGCCGAGCATGGGACAGGGCGATGCATGGCTCCCTTCGTGCGCGAGGAATGGGGAGAAGACCTGTACGGTGTCATGAAAGCCCTGAAAGGGCTGCTCGATCCCAACGATGTTCTGAACAGAGGGTGCATCTTTAATGATTCTCCCACATGCCATCTGGAGAATTTTAAATTCGTCGGCGAGATCGGTCACGGAGTGGACAGATGCATGGAATGCGGATTCTGCGAGACGATATGTCCTTCAGCCAAACAAGGATTCTCTCCGAGGCAGCGCATCTACGCCCTACGAACGCTCACCAAGATGAAAGACAGCGGGCTGGGGGCAGATGCAAAGGGGTATGAGAAATATTTCCATTCAGCTGCCATAGATCTTTGCGCTACAGACGGACTTTGCACGAAGCTTTGTCCGTTGGGTCTGGATGTTGCCGGCTTCGTGCGCGATATCCGCCATGAATATCTGACTGATACGCAGAAAAAATTGGCAGGATGCGTCCGCAGGAATATGGTCTCCGTAACATCCGCAGCCTCTGTCATGCTCGATGCGGTATCAGGCGTCCATTCTCTGATCGGGCATGCTTGGGCTGAACGGAGCGGCCGCATTTCCAGGATGCTCACCGGCATGACTATCCCTGATTTCAAGCAGGTCGGACTCAGAGGCGGAAGCAAACTGCCCAGGATATCCTGCGGAATACATGACAGGATCGTCTATTTTCCTTCCTGCGCTGTCCGGACAATGGGCTATCGTCCAGGTCTCGATCCTTTGATGGATGTGACGGTACGGCTTCTGCAGAAGGCCGGCTATGATGTCGTGATACCGGAAACATCCAGGAAGCTTTGCTGTGGGAAGGCATTCGAAACCAAAGGGATGAGGGAAGAAGCTGATGCGGCGGCTGCAGAACTCAGTGATGCTCTCCTTAAGTTTTCAGACAACGGAACCTGGCCTGTAATATGCGACACAAGTCCGTGCCTTGCGCGCATGCGGAAGACGCTGGATCCGCGCTTGCATATGTATGAACCCGTTGAGTTCACCCTGGCGTTTCTTGTCGACAGGCTTCATTTCATCCGCAAAAAAAAGAAGGTCGCCATACACCCGACCTGTTCAACGAGGTCAATGGGACTCGATGGCAAGATGTTTGAAGTTGCCGCAATGTGCTCGGACGAAGTCGTTGTTCCCAAGGGGATCTACTGCTGCGGCTTTTCAGGAGACAAAGGCTTTTCCCATCCTGAATTGAACGATGCGGCCCTTGCAGGCTTGAAAGATCAGGTTTCTGATTGCGAGGCCGGGTACAGCACGTCAAGGACATGCGAGATAGGCCTCACGAAAAACGGAGGCATCATGTACCAGAATATCATCTATCTCATCGATGAATGCACGGCGGGCAAGGTCTGATCCCTGACACTTCCTGCGTGATCTCTCGAACCTCGATATGAGGTCCCGAAAGATCTTCAGCGACGTCTGCAACGTTGTTTGCAGACGTCGTCATGTTTCAATAGGGATCTTTTTTGACAACGATCTTTTTATATTTTTCCTCCAGCTCGAGCTTCTCGACATAATTATACGCCGTCGCCTTGCTGACTCCGAGGATGTCCGCCATGCTCCCGCTTCCGGCGACCTTTCCTCCCGCGGCACGGAAGGCATATTCGATGTAGGCGTTTTTCAGGCTTTCCAGGCTGGGCATGGAAGTTTTGAACGTTGAGAGGATAAAATGAGGGAAGGAATCTATGTCTGTTAAAGTATTCGCTTTCTCCTGGCGGGCATCGTTTTCTTTATAGCTTTCACGTATGTCAACGGACTCGATCCCAGGTGCGACGACCCCGTCCTGGTTATTCATTTTGAGAAAGGCATAGCGCTCGATATAATTTTTCAGTTCCCGTACATTTCCCGGCCAGCCGTATGATGTCAGAAGCTTGATGTCTTCATCGCTGAAGCGCAGAGGGGGAAGGCTGTATTTCTGGGCGAACATGTCAAGAAAATGCTCTGCAATGAAAATGATCTCGTTGCGGCGCTCCCTCAGAGGCGGGATATAGAGCGGGAACACATGGATCCTGAAATACAAGTCCTGCCGGAATTCTCCGTTCTTCACCGCTTCTTCCAGATTTTTATTCGTCGCGCTGATGATCCGGAAGTCTGAAGACAGGACAGCGGTCCCGCCCACCCGGGAAAACGTTTTCTCCTGGAGGATGCGCAGGAGTTTCACCTGCATCGGCTGCGGTATGTCCGCCACTTCATCCAGAAAGAGGGTCCCGCCATCAGCGAGCTCAAGAAGGCCGACTTTGCTGGAGTTCGCCCCGGTGAAGCTCCCTTTTTCATGCCCGAAAAATTCATTCTCAAAGAGATTTTCAGGAATACTCGTCAGGTTGACCGCAATGAACTTTCCTTTCCTGCCGCTTTGTTCATGCAGCCGGTGCGCGATAAGTTCCTTGCCGACTCCGGATTCGCCCCGGATGCATACGGGCGTGTCCATGTGGGCAAGCAGAGCCACTTCGTGAAGCAGTTCTTTCATGCTGGCGGAGGTGGCCAGGAAAGCGTCGTTTTTATCGAGGCCTACCTTGTGTGCTGCGGGAGACGTGATCTCGAGCGGCTGTTCAGCATTCCTGCCGCGAGAGAATCGCATGGCAAGATCGCCTGGCAATATGGGAGAGCCATAGCGAAGGCAGACTTCCTGTGCTTCCCTGAAGCAGTTCTCCGCCTTCTTCAAGCTGCCTGCAGCGAGATGGCAACGGCAGAGCATCAGCTTGGTCTTGGCGATATGGATGGGAGAATTTTTCAGGACAGGGGATGTGAGCATGTTTTCCAGGGCGCTGCGTATGGCAGGCTTCCCCCAGCCGTTTTCCTGAGCCTGCAAGCGTATCTCACAGCGCTGCGCGATTATCCTGAGCAAAGCCGACGGTGAGCGCTGGGACATGGCGATCTCATTGCGGATATCGCCGTCAAAGGGATGCCCCATCCCCTTGCACTGCCATTCCGTCATCATTTCCAAAATGTTGGCCGAGGAACGGAATCCGACATAGATGATGCCATGGACGACGGAATCATGAAGATATTCTTTTAAGATGGCGAACGCTTTCCGGTCTTCACCATTACGGTAATAAAGCGTGGCCAGGGCCCTGACCGCCCAAAGCTCCGCATAAGTGACCACATACTTTTGTTTGCTGGCCAGGATCGACCGGCATGTTTCCTCTACGCCGTGCGGTTTGCTCTGGAAGGCACAGACGTATGCCGAAATTGCCGTCAGAGTCTGCACGTCCCTGGGATAGCGGCATTTACGCGCATGGGCTATCCCCAGTTTAAGAACATCGAGAGCAATGCCGTATTCTCCAAGATGGCATGCCGATGCAGCAGCGTAAACGTAGAGCAGCCTGCTGTACGTCCAGAGCTTGCTCTTGGGGCTGTTGTTTTTTTCATAGATGCAGTTGATGCTTTCCCTGAACTCTCCGTCAAAGAAATACCGTATGCTCATGTAGTCGGAAAAGTTTTCCTTCTGCATCGTTGTCAACGGGAAGAGCGAGGACGGACTGGGCGCGGCGGAAAAAAGAAAGGCCTCTCCCTCGCTGTCATGCTGGCCAAACAAAAAAGTGCTTGCCAATAACGCATCCTGCAGTACGGAATAATTGATGTCAAAGGACAGGTTATTGGCTTTGATGTACCATTCTTTTGATTCCAGCAGAAGGAAGGGGAATGAGGAAAAGATGATGAGCAGGGCATATGTTGCGTCTATAAAAGTCTGGCATTCCTTTTTATGGTCGGCAGAAATCTGAACAGACAGGAAACAATAGACGGCGATGCTGTAAAAGAAACGAAGATGGAAGTAATGATTGGCAGCCAAAAGCATCTCCGCAATCTGCTGCGCCTTGACGCACATGGCCTCGATGCGGTTGGCATCGCTGTCGGCGAGCATGCTCAGAAGCATATTGCCGCCTGTTTCGGAGGGCAAAATATCAGTTGGCTCGCTTTTGAACTCATCGGAAAGACGGACAAAGCCTTCTTTCTGCACAAGGACGCCGCTTTCCACAAGCGAAGAAAATGACGCCTCGAAGCCAGGCATGTAATGGAAGACATAGCGTAGGAAATCGACATGCAATTCTTCTTTGCAGTGCCCAAAAACAAACAATATGTTTTGACGCTGGGAAAGGGACTCTGCTTCCATAGGGATCATCTCTTTGTCATGAAGTGACCATTGCTCAAAAAGTTGCGGATGACGGTGTCATTATTCGAGCTTTATAGAGAAAGTGGCTGGATTCTAACGCTGGCGGAAGCGAAAAAGATGCCAAGGTTGGCTCCCATTGCCTGTCTATGCGGCAGCCACCTTAAAAATCGAGCGGAAATGCCGTGAAGGGGCAATTAACTTATACTGAATAAGCCTGTCATCCATGGCACGCTCTCCGGAGATGCAAGGTCAGGATGTTTTCGCTTCACAGGAAACATATTAGAAATCATAATTAAGTTTAAATATTAGACAAAAGTTTGAATGTCAATCAATTTGTTCTATTATAATATATTGAAATATAAATATATCCTATTTGGCACTAAAATTGCAAAAATTTCTCATATTTCTAATCCCGCATATTAGGCAAAGCCGCCAGGAGAACTCATGAGAAGAACACAAACTATGGATGGAAATACTGCCGCAGCATATATTTCCTATCCCTTCACGGAAGTGGCTGCCATCTTTCCCATCACCCCCAGCTCCCCCATGGCCGAGCTCGTCGACAGCTGGTCAGCCAAAGGGAAAAAGAATCTTTTCGGCAATACTGTCCATGTGATGGAGATGCAGTCCGAAGGCGGTGCTGCCGGCACGCTGCACGGGGCCCTGCAGGGCGGAGCGCTGACGACGACGTATACGGCATCCCAGGGGCTCCTGCTGATGATCCCCAATATGTACAAGATCGCCGGAGAGCTCCTGCCTGCCGTTTTTCATGTCAGCGCCCGTTCCCTTGCTTCCAACTCCTTGAGCATCTTTGGCGACCATCAGGACGTCATGGCAACGAGGCAGACAGGTTTCGCCCTGCTGGCTTCGTCTTCCGTGCAGGACGTCATGAATCTGGGTGCGGTAGCGCACCTTGCAGCGATCGAGAGCCGCATCCCCTTCGTTCATTTCTTCGACGGATTCCGCACTTCTCATGAGATACAGCGCATCGAGCTGCTCGAGCAGGAAGAACTGGAGGGCATGCTCGATAAAGACGCCGTTGAAGCCTTCCGCCACCGCGCCCTCAATCCGGACCACCCGCAGCTGCGAGGCATGACGCAGAATCCGGACATTTTCTTCCAGCTGCGCGAAGCCGTCAATCCTTTCATTGACCGGTTGCCAGCAGTCATCCAGAAATACTTCGACAAGATCAATGCTGCCACCGGGCGTGATTATCAATTTTTCAACTACTATGGACATCCGGAGGCAACGCGCGTCATCGTTATCATGGGATCAGGCGCTTCCGTTACCGAGGAAACCGTCGATGCGCTCAACGCGCGCGGCGAAAAAGTGGGCATGGTCAATGTCCGCCTGTACAGGCCTTTCCTGCCTGAAAAACTGTTGGAGGCGATGCCGAAGACCGTCAGGCGCATTGCCGTCATGGACAGGACCAAGGAACCAGGTGCTGTCGATCCGCTGTGCCTCGACGTCCGCAATGCTTACAGCGGTGTTCCTGGTGCTCCCGAGATCTATGCCGGCAGATACGGCCTTGCATCGAAGGACTTTACGCCTTCGCACGTGGCGGCGATCTTCCGGAATCTTGCCAGCGATTCTCCCAAGGATGCGTTCACTGTCGGCATAGACGACGACGTGACCTTCACGTCACTTCCCAAGGAAGAGTTCCACATCGCCACGGAAGGGCAGACCGCCTGCAAATTCTGGGGGTTTGGATCTGACGGCACCGTAGGGGCCAACAAGCTGGCCATCAAGATCATCGGCGATCATACCGATATGTATGCCCAAGCATATTTTGCGTATGATTCAAGGAAATCGGGAGGCACGACCATATCGCACCTCCGCTTCGGGAAAAAGCCCATACGTTCTTCCTATCTCGTTGACTATGCGGATTTCATCGCGTGCCACAACCAGAGCTATGTCGCAAAGTACGACCTGCTCAGGGGCATCAAGGAAGGCGGCACGTTCCTGCTGAACTGCATGTGGCCGGAAGAAGATCTGGAAATGCATCTTCCAGCCTCGCTGCGCAGGACCATCGCGTCGAAGCACATAGAATTTTACACTATCAATGCCGTGGAGCTGGCCATGCGCCTTGGCTTGGGCGGCAGGATCAATATGTTCATGCAGGCGGCGTTCTTCAAGCTCGCCAACATCATCCCTATCGAGGATGCCTGCAGGTATTTGGACCTTGCGATCGAAAAAACATATGGCCGCAAGGGTCAGTCCGTGGTCGACATGAACCGCCAGGCAGTACGCCAGGGCATTGAGAACATCCGCAAGATATCCGTTCCTCCAAGCTGGGCAGACGCCGCTGATGAAGCTCCTGCGCCTCAGGACAGCCGTCCTGCCTTCGTGTCCACAGTCGTGGATACAATGAACCGCCAGGAAGGCGACGACCTGCCTGTAAGCGCATTCAAGGATTATGAGGACGGCTCCTGGCCTGTGGGCATCACGGCCTACGAAAAGCGCGGAGCGGCGGTCCTCGTCCCTGTCTGGGACGCGGAGAAGTGCATCCAGTGCAACAAATGTTCCTTCTCCTGCCCGCACGCGGTCATCCGTCCAAGATTGCTTGATGCCGAAGAGGCTGCCAAGGCCCCGGCATTCATCGACCATGTTCCTGCGCGCATACGCCGCGGCTTTGAATACCATATGTCCATCTCTGTGCTGGACTGCACGGGCTGCGGCATATGCGTCGGCCAGTGCCCGGCGAAAGAAAAGGCTCTGAGCATGAAGAAGCTCGAGGATCTCCTGCCTGAAGCCGCACATAAGTGGGAGTATGCCGAAACGCAGATCAGCTATAAGCCTGTTACGGAAAAGCTGAACGTGGCGACAAGCCAGTTCCTGCGTCCGCTCAATGAATTCTCCGGAGCTTGCGCCGGCTGCGGAGAAACGCCGTATGCGAAGCTGGTGACCCAGCTGTTCGGCGACAGGATGATGCTTTCCAATTCTGCAGGCTGTTCCACTGTCTGGGCGGCAGGTGCTCCTTCTGTCTCCTATACGACAGACAGCAGAGGGCATGGTCCTGCCTGGGGATTCTCACTTTTCGAGGATAATGCCGAATACGGGTTCGGCATGCTTTTGGGCGTTGCGCAGGTGCGCGACAACTTGGCTTTGAAGATGCATCAGCTTCTGGAAGACGGTTCACTGTCCCAGGACACCAGGGATGCTGTTTCCGCATGGCTTGCCAATAAGGACGAAGGGGAAAAGACCCGCGAGCGTGCCGACAGGCTCGTTGCGGCGCTGGACGCCGAAATGGCCGGGAACGACAGCGGGCTGTTGCGGACCATACGTTCCTACAGTGATTACTTTGTCAAGCGTTCCCACTGGATATTCGGCGGCGACGGCTGGGCTTATGACATCGGCTACGGCGGTCTTGACCATGTGCTGGCCAGCGGTGCAGACATCAACGTCCTCGTTTTTGACACCGAAGTCTATTCCAACACCGGCGGACAGTCCTCGAAGGCAACGCCGACGGGTGCCGTCGCCCAGTTCGCCGCCAGCGGAAAGAACAGCCGGAAGAAGGATCTTGGTCTCATGGCCATGAGCTATGGCAACGTCTATGTCGCTCAGATCGCCATGGGCGCCGACCAGGCGCAGACACTGCAAGTCATCCGGGATGCCGAGGCCTACCACGGACCGTCCCTGATCATTGCGTATTCCCCCTGCCTCAATCATGGCATCAAGGGCGGCATGGGGAACAGCATGAACCAGGCAAAGCGTGCCGTGGAAGCCGGATACTGGTCGCTGTATCACTACGATCCGCGGAGAACAGACGCCGGCGAAAATCCCTTTGTCCTGGATTCCAAGGCACCCAAGGCAGATTTCAAGGAATTCCTGCTTTCTGAAGTCCGCTATTCTTCGCTGGCAAGATCGTTCCCTGAACGTGCCGAAACACTGTATGAAAAAGCGGAAACAGATGCTTCCGCACGCAGGCGCAGCTATGAGCTGCTTGCCGGCAAATAGTACCTATTCCGTCTGCCTGTGACCGGCTCTTCCGTCTGCAGGCAGACTTTTTGCCCACTCTTCAATGCACAAGCCAAGCGAGGTAGTCCCAATGATGACTGCAGAAGAATACATCCTTTCCCTGAGGAACATGCGGCCGCGTCAGGTGTATGCTTTCGGCGAGAAGATAGACAACATCGTGGATCATCCGCTGATCCGCCCGTCCATCAACTGCTGCGCCATGACCTATAAGCTGGCGGAGCTGCCGGAATACAGGGCGCTCATGGTGGTGAAGTCCAGCCTGACGGGGAAGCCTATCAACCGTTTCTGCCATCTGCACCAGTCCAGGGAAGATCTGATCAACAAGGTCAAGATGCAGCGCCTTTGCGGCAGGATGACGGGGTCCTGCTTCCAGCGCTGTGTCGGCATGGACGCTTTGAATGCCATGTACAGCACGACCTTTGAGATGGATGCCAAGTACGGTACGGAATACCACAAGCGCTTCATCGAATTTGTCAAGGAATGGCAGGAGAACGACTGGACCGTGGACGGGGCCATGACGGACCCGAAGGGCAACCGCGGCTTGGCCCCTTATGCCCAGAAGGATCCGGATCTGTTCCTGCACATCACGGAGTATCGCAAGGACGGCATCGTGGTGCGGGGCGCCAAGATGCATCAGACCGGCGCGCTCAATTCCCATCAGATACTGGTCATGCCCACGCAGACCATGCGTGAGCAAGACAAGGATTATGCGGTCGCGTTCTCCGTCCCGGCAGACGACCCCAGCCTGATCTACATTTATGGCAGGCAGGCCAGCGATACGCGGAAACTCCAGGGGAACAAGATAGACACCGGGAACATCAATTACGGAGGTCAGGAAGCGATCATCGTCTTCCAGGATACCTTCGTCCCGATGAAGAACGTCTACATGATGGGCGAGATCGAGTTCAGCGGCATGCTCGTCGAACGTTTCGCCGGCTACCACCGCCAGTCCTACGGCGGATGCAAAGTCGGCAACGGCGACGTGCTCATAGGTGCTGCCCAGACGATCGCCGAATACAACGGATGCGCGAAGGCCTCCCATATCAAGGACAAGATCATCGAAATGATCCATCTCAACGAGTCGTTGTTCTCCTGCGGGATCGCGTGTTCCTGCGAAGGAGCACCGACCCAGGCCGGGAATTACCTCATCGACCTTTTGCTGGCCAACGTCTGCAAGCAGAATGTCACGCGCTATCCCTATGAGATCGCCAGGCTCGCGCAGGACATCGCCGGAGGTCTCATGGTGACCTTGCCTTCAGCGGAGGATTTCGATTCCGATGCCGTCGGTCAGCTGTGCAGGAAATACATTGCCGGTGTGGACGGCGTGCCTGCGGAAAGCCGCCAGCGGATGCTCCGCCTTATCGAGGCCATGACGATCGGCTCCGTGGCCGTAGGATACCTGACAGAGTCCATGCATGGAGCTGGTTCACCTCAAGCGCAGCGCATCATGATTGGCCGTCAGACGGATATGGAAGCAAAAAAAGCTGCAGCCCGCAGACTGTGCGGCATAGACGAAGATCAGCTGGTCTGTACTGCTACGCAGAAATCTTAGCGGGGGGCACACGATGGAAAACTTGCTTCTCTTTACGAAGGAAAACAGCATCGGCCGGCTTGTCATAAATCGGCCGGACAGGTTGAATGCGATCAATGAAGCCCTTCTCGGCGAACTGGAAAGCCTTGTTGACGCACTGTCGGGTGACGCATCCCTCAAAGTCCTGATCGTCACAGGAGCAGGCGAGAAGGCCTTTGTGGCGGGTGCGGACATCGCCGAAATGAGCCGGATGTCTCCGGCACAGGCCAGGGCGTTCGCTGCCAGGGGTCAGGCGGTGTTCGCCTCTCTGGAGTCCTTGCCTTTCCCTGTCATCGCCCAGGTCAACGGATACGCTCTGGGGGGCGGCTGCGAACTAGCCATGGCCTGTGACATCCGCATCGCTTCGGACAAGGCCAGGCTTGGTCAGCCTGAAGTGGGGCTTGGCATCACGGCCGGCTTCGGCGGGACGCAGCGCCTGCCCCGCATCATCGGCCGCGGCAGGGCTTCATTGATGCTGTTCACCGGCGGAGCGTTCACCGCGGAGGAGGCTCTGGCCATGGGGCTCATTGATAAAGTCGTGCCCCACGAACAGCTGGGGGATGAGTGCACTAAGTTTGCCGAAAAGATCTCCAAGCAGGACTTGTTCGCTGTCAGACAGACAAAAGCCTGCATCCGCAACGGGCTTGAAGCTGGTCTCTCTGCCGGACTTTCCTATGAGAGCCAGGCCTTCGGCCTTTGCTTTTCCGAACCCGGGCAGCAAAGTCTGATGCAGGCTTTCATGGAAAAATCGGCGAAGAAATCATCATAGACAGCATGGATGCAGAAAGGAAGAATTGCTGATGGGCAGCACCGTCTTTCACGGTTCTGTGGCCGCCGAGCGGCTGGAAGATATCGTCAGGACGTTTATCCTCCCCGGCGCAGCAGAGAGGGATCGCCTGGCTATATTCCCACGGCAGGTCCTGAAAGCACTGGCTGAGGCCGGACTCATGGGGCTTCCGTACCCCACGGAGATGGGCGGCGGCGGAGCATCCTTTACCGAATACATCCGTACTGTTCAAAGCATTTCCCGTGCTTGCGCTGCAACTGGAGTGGTCTATGCCACCCATGTTTCCCTGGCTTGCTTCCCTATCTACATGTTCGGATCGCCCGAACAGCAGGAACGGTGGCTGCGGCCGATGCTTGCGGGGAAGTTCCTAGGGGCTTTTGCCCTCACTGAAAGGGACGCGGGGACAGACATCGATTCCATCGCAGCCACGGCCGTCAGGACAGACGGAGGATATGTCGTCCACGGGCACAAGATTTATATCACAAATGCGGGAGAGGCGGATGTGTACATCCTCTTTGCCTCGGCTCAGACAGATACCGACCGCAAACTGTGCGCCTTTATCGTATCGCCGGATGACAAGGGGATGTCCATTTCTGATCCACAGCGAAAGCTGGGAATAAGGGCCGCACAGACGTGTGAAGTGTTCATGGACAATGTGTTTCTGCCTGACGATCGATTGCTGGGCAGACAGGGGGATGGTCGCGATATTGCCCTCCGTACGCTGGATGTGGGGAGAATCGGCATTGCCGCGCAGTCTGTAGGCATTGCGCAATCAGCAATGGAGATCGCCCGCCGCAGGATGGCTGAACGCAGGCAATTTAATAAGTGTCTCGCATCATTTCAAGGCCTGCGCTGGAAGATCGCCGATATGTGGGTGAAAAACCAAGCCGCAGAACTATTGATGCTCCAGGCAGCCGAAAGGCTCGACAGGGGGCTGCCCTTTCGGGCCGAAGCAGCTGCGGCAAAGCTTTTTGCTTCGGAAACAGCCGCATTTTGCACGGACGAAGCCATGCAGCTATGCGGAGGATCGGGATATTTGAGCGGCTCCGAGGCGGAACGCCTTTACCGGGACGCTCGCATAACGAAAATTTATGAAGGCACCAGCGAGGCGCAGCGCATTGTCATTGCACATGAGCTTCTGTCTAGCAGCAAGGCTTCAGGAAATCAGAAGAAAAGGACATAGGATATGAAGAACGTATTTGTCATCGGCGCCGGTACGATGGGATCAGGCATAGTGCAGACTGCTGCCATGGCAGGCTGTCACGTGAAGTTATATGACCTGAAGCAGGAATTTATCGATCGCGGGCTGAAGAATATCAGAAGCTCATGGGATAAATTGACCTCCAAAGGGATACTGGACAAGGCGTCGGCCGACGCCGCGCTGGAACGCATATCGCTTACACTGGACCCTGCTGATGCCTCAGGATCAGATATAATCATTGAGGCCGCAGTCGAAAAAATGGACATCAAGCAGGCCATTTTCAGGCAGTTTTCAGGATATGCAAGCCCGACATGCATTTTGGCTACCAATACGTCAAGTCTGAGCATCACAGCCATTGCCTCCGCGGTCGACTGCCCGGACAAGTTCATTGGGATGCACTTCTTCAATCCGGTGCCGAGGATGGCGCTCGTTGAAGTCATCCGTGGGGAAAAGACCTCCGAAAAGACGTATGCGTCCGTGAAGGAGTTCGCTGAACTTTTGGGAAAGACACCTGTCACGGTAAATGAATATCCTGGCTTTGTCGTCAACAGGTTACTCATCCCCATGATCAATGAAGCTGCTTTTATTCTCCAGGAAGGCGTGGCCACCGCGGCGGATATCGATTCTGCGATGAAGCTCGGAGCGAATCATCCGCTCGGTCCGCTGGCTCTGGGAGATCTTATAGGACTGGATGTCTGTCTGGCCATCATGGAACTGCTTCACAAGGAGCTTGGTGAGGATAAATACCGTCCGGCCCCTTTGCTCCGCAAGCTTGTGAGGGCAGGAAAGCTGGGTAGAAAGACCGGTGAAGGTTTTTTCCCGTACTGAACCTTGAGATGCAGGATGAGATCTTGCGGCAAAGAGAATGCCGGACACTTTTTTTAGTGGGCACAGCCTGATTTCGGTGAATTTCTCAATACAGATGCAATCCTAAGAAAAGGATCATACCATGAAAGAGGCAGTTATCATAGGTGCCGTGCGTACGGCCATAGGGACATTTGGGGGGGCGCTCAAGTCGATTCCTGCAGTCGAACTCGGATCGATTGTCATCAGGGAGTCCGTCTCCCGTGCCGGCATATCGACAGATATCATCGACGAAGTCATCATGGGCAACGTGCTGCAGGCCGGTCTCGGGCAGAACCCTGCAAGACAGGCTGCCATGAAGGCTGGATTACCCGTGGAATGTCCGGCTTGGACAGTTAATAAGGTATGCGGATCAGGGCTGAAGGCCGTGGCTGAGGCGGCTACGGCGATCCGCGCCGGAGAAGCTACGTGCATCATTGCCGGTGGCATGGAAAACATGTCAGCGGCGCCGTATGCTCTGCCTGCTATGCGCTGGGGCGGCCGGATGGGTGACGTTAATGCCGTAGACGTGATGATGAAGGACGGCCTGTCTGATGCCTTTTACAATTATCCCATGGGGATAACCGCAGAAAATATTGCAGAGCGCTTTCACCTAACTCGCAAAGATCTGGATGATTATTCTGTCCTATCCCAGGAACGTGCGGCAGAGGCTATCCGCAGCGGAGCCTTTTCCGAAGAGATCGTGCCTGTCGAAGTGAAGCAGAAAAAAAACACCTTCCTGTTCGATACCGATGAACATCCACGTCCCGGCACGACTTCTGAGGCGCTAGCAAAGCTTCGTCCCGCATTCAAGAAGGACGGCATTGTCACCGCCGGCAACTCTTCGGGCGTCAATGACGGCGCAGCCGCCATGGTGGTCATGGAAGCGGAGACGGCCTCGAAACTTAATCTCACACCCATGGCACGCATTGTGGCATGGGCAAGCGCAGGGGTTGATCCCCAGTACATGGGACTGGGACCGATAGCTTCAACGCAGAAGCTCCTCAAAAAAACGGGGCTGACCATCGATGCAATAGACCAGGTCGAGGCCAACGAGGCCTTTGCTGCCCAGGCACTGGCAGTGAAGAATGAGCTGGGGCTCGACATGGCGAAAACGAACATCCACGGTGGAGCTATTGCACTGGGCCATCCTATCGGAGCATCCGGGGCAAGGATACTCACCACGCTACTTCACACCCTGCAACATCAGGGCGGAAAGCTTGGGCTTGCAACACTTTGCATTGGCGGCGGACAGGGCATCGCCATGCTGGTGGAAAAGTGCTGAAGAAAGACATCGCCCTGGCCGTCCTGTTCTGCGGGGGATGCCGTCCCACCTATGACAGGACGGCCTGGCTGGAGGCACTGATAACGCGTTTGCGCCGGGAGGTACAGCCGGAAGTGCACTTTCCCCCGGATGCTGAAAACATTTCCGGGAATGCCGTCAGGCTGTATATCTGCGGCTGCAGGGCGCGTTGTCCGAGCATTCCCGATGGTTTTCACGTTATTACTTCCCCTTTTGAGATGGACGGGAGGAGTATGACGCAGGAAGAGATGATACGCCAGTTCATGGACGAGGTCTGCGCCTGCAGATGATGCTTGCCCCTCGGTACAACAGAAAACATATTGCGGGATTTTTGATCCTTCTGGCGCATGATTTCCATGGACTGGTTCACTCTTGTCATTTTTTGCTTTATCCTCATTGCCTGTCTGACTTTTGATATTTCCATCCTCTGGGCCCTTGTTGCAGGGCTGATGTTATTTCTGATCTATGGCAGGATGCGCGGGCATATCTGGAAAAGCATGTTGCGCATGTCCATGCAAAGCGTCTGGCAGGTCCATGACATTTTGCTGACCTTTCTCCTTATTGGCGTGCTTACCTCAATGTGGCGGGCATCAGGTACCATACCAGTACTTATTTGCCATGCCGCTGAAGTGATAACACCAGCCTGTTTTACCCTCTCGGTTTTTCTCATCAATTGTGCTGTTTCGGTACTCACTGGATCAGCCTTTGCGACATCAGCCACCATTGGCGTGATATGCGCTTCCATGGCACCAGCCATGGGGGCGAATATTGCGCTCATCGGCGGTGCAGTGTTGGCAGGCTCATACTTTGGGGACCGTTGGTCTCCTTTCTCCACCAGCGCAATGCTCACTGCCGCAGTTTCCGATACGAACGTATATGACAACATTGGACGCATGGTTCATACTACTGTCGTTCCGCTGGTCGTATCCTGCATCCTCTATGCTCTGTCAGCTTTTTTGCCATCCGAAGGATGTTCAGCGTTAGAGCTGTCTGAACTTTTTGGATCAGCCTTTGACCTGAAGTTGCTCTGCCTGGCTCCAGCCATAGTCATCATAATTTTTGCAGCACTACGCATATCAGTCCAGAAATCCATGCTCGCCAGCATAGCCACAGCTATTTTTCTGGCACTGTTACTTCAGGGCATGAATCTTCATGATCTGCTCGAGGCTGCTTTGCTGGGATACCATGCGCAGTTGCCTGAAATCGGCATCTTACTTGACGGTGGTGGTGTGAAATCCATGCTCCGCGTGACTGGAATAGTATGCCTTTCTGCTTCCTACGGTGGGCTGTTGAGCGAAGTTGGACTGCTTGAAGGTCCAAAGCGTTGGATTCTGCATTTTTCAGAAAAAAGTAATCGATTTGCCGTGATGTGCGTTGCATCTTTGCCCATTGGAATGATGACCTGCAGTCAGGCACTGTCCATAATGATCACCGCACATATCTGCAAAGACGCCTATTGCAACAATACTGGCGGCGAAGAACATAAAGCTGCCTTCGCCCTTGACTTGGAAGATACCGCCGTAGTCACCTCCACGCTAATTCCTTGGTCTGTAGCATGCTGTGTACCGCTCTCGGCCATTGGAGCACCGAATCAATCCATCCTTTTTGCCTTCTTTTTGTATCTGTTGCCGCTCTGCAGGCTTGTGTGTTCATTTATGAGTAAAAAATAGCATCGAGTATGATGCTTGGTCTGGCGAGGAAGTTTGGCAAAGACAATTTTCATGCTTCCCATACGGTGCATTTTAATGCCCCCTGCCTTGCACAGAGGCAATGAAAAAAGCGCCCCCATATGCAAGGAGGCGCTTTCGGTTTGTGTAAGTCAAGGCGCTAGAAGGCACGACCGCCAGACTCATAGTTCGGGTTGATGTACTTCCGCCCCGCGGACCGTCCGGTGCTGTTCGTGGACGAATACTGAGCCTCCTGAAGGTGTCCAGCAGCGACCAAAAAATAGAGCGCCACGTCGATGTCAGCAGCCGTGAAGCGATGATGAAGGGCGCGTTTGATGACCTTCTCCGGCACCACGGAGTAATTCTTTTCGAGGACATGGAGCATTATGGCCCTCATGCACTCGATGCTCTCGGCTTCGTATTCTCCTGAGCGCCAACGAATACTGTGTTGCGCAAAGACGTCGGTCATTGCGATGGCCGTTTCCATAAGGTTGACAGAGATCGGTTCCTCGCTATCCTCTGGGTACTCAGCAAGGAACAAAATTCCAGCGAGCCTGACCGCATGCTGGGGCATGCGAGCGGCGAAGTCCTTTACGCGGCACAGGGGACCGCCGTAGTTCGCCATTGCCGTCCAGTTTGCCTTGGCTAGGGTCAATGCATTCTCCGCCTGCGGGGAAAGCGTTATGATCCGATGCTCAGGCGTATCGTCAGGACTATCGCATGTAGACGCATTGAGCAGGGCAAGCAGTTTTTCCCGCATCAGATCACGGATGATTCCGTCCATGGGACGCGCATCTCCATGAAACTGCTCTTGGACCAAGTACGGAAGGGTCCTGCCCATAAGCCCATCCCCGATTGCCTTCTTGTCGCCAACATGAGCTAGAAAAGGGGCTGGCTGGGTGAAGACGGCGTCTACTATGAAAGGATCGCGGGAAATTCCATCAGGGGCGGTCATCCTTGTTCGTCGGTTGCTCTCTTCGGCCCATGCCTTCGTCACCATACGTATCGCTGCTCGTGGAAGAGCGATGCCGTCCGACTCGAGCCTGATAACGCGACCGCTATCAACAAGGTTCTGCATGTAAGCGGCTGCCGTTACATCATTTAACAATAATGGTTTAGCTGTCAGCATGGGCAGTTTTGCCTTGTCTAATTCAATGATGCCCTTCAGAACGGCCTCATTAGGGGACTTTGAAAACCGTTTGAGCAGCTCCTTCTTCCTGGCCTCGATGATTTCATTGCCCAGCTTTCTGTCGACGTTGGTCTTGATGATTTTTTCCTGTTCAGAGGATTCCCATTCCTCGAAAACCATGAGTTCCTCCTCCAAGGCCTTGCTCTTTCCAGCCCCAGAATCAGCGGCCACGTGCAGAAGGGTGCTGAGAGGGTTCTCATGGCCGTCCTGCTGCTGAACATGGGTGCGCCCGCGGTCAGCGGCGGTCAAGGACGCCAGCCATGCGAGGAGAGCTAATTCTGCAGAGATTGCCTTAGAAAAGCTTATCTCCTGGACAATCTTGGTCGTGAACAGAGGGTAGAATATATTCGTCAGAGAGGGAACAATTTGACCGTTCAAGGAGAACTCGTCCTTGAAAAATCTAATGGCTCGGAAGCGGGGGGATTCAAACATGTCGTACATGTGATGCTCCAGAGGGAGGGACCTGGCAGGTCCCTCCCGGTTAAAAAAGTTATGCTCTCGCTTCGTCATCCGCAGGGATGGCAGGAAGCTGGGGGGCGTCCGTGACACTGTTGGACGCGTTGGACGGCATCATTGGGGTGACGATAAGACCATCGTCGATGACCTCGATCTTGACGAGAGCGGAGCCGTCTTTGCTAGGCATCATGCTGCGCATGATTTCGGGCAACTTGGCCACAGAAAGACAAGCATATGCTGGCTCCGGTCTGGCGACCTTGGCGTTGTACGCGGCGAGGGCGTGCTTCTGCAGTTGAGCGGAAGAGAGCCCAAGCTTGGCACCGATTTCAACAAGCGGCATGCCCTGGGTCCAAAGATCCAGGAAGGCGGAATGTGCCACAGCGAAGGCACGTACGCGGGCGTTGCCTTTTATCTTGGTATTCATAATGACCTCCGTGGGATGCGGGAGGGGGTCAGCCTCCCGCGGTTGGGGTTGTCAGTGATCGGGATTAATTTTAATGTGGCGCTCTTCCATCCAAGCGGCGATATCTTCAGGAAGGTACCTAATAGATCTGCCGATTTTCAAGTAATTCGGCCCTTTGTGCTCGAAACGGAGCCGCTGGAAGGTGTACCGGGAAAAGCCGGTAATCGCAGCAACATCCTTCTCAGACAGGTATCTTTTTGGCGGGTCCATTCATTTTTCCTCCTCCTAAGTTTTGTGGGACACGACCTTTATCGGCCCTGCGCATTTGTAAAAAAAGTTGATAAATTTAATTTTCGTGATTTAACAAGAAATTGCGCCATACAGCAGACCGGCGGTCAAGACATATGCAGCAAAACCGTGTCCGTCATCACAGGTGAACCGGACACAGGAAAGACGACCATCATCCGGGCCATACTGAGCATTTTGGGCAAGGTAACGACTAAGATCATGCTTGCAATGCCCATGGGACGACCTACAAAGTGCATGAGTGAGGTCACAGGCTGGGACGCCAAAACCATACACAGGCTGCGTGTATTCGACTTGAGCAAGGGAGGCTTCTCCAAGAACGCGGAGTTTCCACTCGATGCTGATCTGGTCATCGTGGACGCAGTAAAAAAGGCCAGCGTCCCATAAAGGACACTGGCCTTGGCTTTCGCTGTAAAATTGTTACATTGCTTCATCAAGTTCGCAGGTCTCGAACTTTACCAGGGCGGTCTGGAAAAGATCTTCGAGGTGCATCATCACGCGGTCTTCAATCTCTTCACGGTGGGGCTGGGGGGTCTCGCCGTCAAAGGTGAACGGCAAGCCCGTCTCCTTCTTGACAAACCATTCAGCTTCGCCCTTGATGTCGACGGAACTCATGGCGGCGTCGACATATCCGTCAACGTCTTTCAGGCAGGCAACATGAAGGTCCTCCAGGGTTGAGGCTTCGGCGACCTTACCAGCGAAGAAACTTTCCAGAGTGTATCGATCACTGTCATGGGTGATCGTGTAGCTCTCGTCACCAAGGTACGTGTTCTGAAACATCGAGTCGACGTAGGCGTCCCAGTCAAAATGGACGCTCTTGAGCTGGCAGGCAATCACGTTCAACGCCTTTGTAGTCGGGTCGAAAGCGTAGGTCACCTCGAAGTCCGCGCGATTGTCGGTACCGAAGGCAGGATTGGTTCCATCCAAAATCGCAGAGCGATTCTTCTTGAAGGTGAGGCCCCCGTCAATTTCACGGAAGTCAAAAAGCTTCTGCCGTTCAAAGTCATTGACGGTGATGCCGCAAATGCCATTGATGAAGCTGGCAACGAACACGACAAGCGAATCAAAAGAAATAGCCATTCGAAAACTCCTTAATAATGTTACGCAAAGGATTTTTGCTCCTCCCCCTATGGGAGGAGGCTTCGACTTTGTTTTATTTCTGTCTAAAGGCGAAAAAAACCTGCTAAATAATAAATCGGCAATATAATAAGAAAATAGTTAACTTACTGAATATAAAAATTTTTTAGACGAAATAGACCTGCAAATCAGTTAGGTCTGCATGATTAATTCAGCAAAGAGTGGGAGAGTGGACCAGAGTTCATAGAGGAGTCAATTTGGAGAGTGTTCTGACCTTGTACCGGAGTACTGATGAGGTTTTGAGTGTGCTGGGGATGCTTGGGAGATGGACCGAGGTCATGGTCGATAGCTATATGCACGATTTGAAAGGATGCGTCTTTGAAATTTGTACCGTCAGCTATTTATTTTTTGACCGTCAAGGGTGGAAATAGGGGTGGAAAAAGAAAAGCACTTACGAGTCATAAACTCATAAGTGCTTGATTTCATTGGTGCGCCCGGCGGGATTCGAACCCACGGCCTACAGCTCCGGAGGCTGTCGCTCTATCCAGCTGAGCTACGGGCGCGTACGCGTGACAAAATGCACCGTTATGCAGGACTTGTCAATTCCCC
>JAEEGL010679181.1_pt1 | contig 20286 bp, 23 predicted proteins | sample 9134231 | NCBI WGS metagenome assembly JAEEGL01 (sample SAMN16246548, study PRJNA631951) | gut metagenome | biome: gut microbiome; feature: rumen; material: fiber-attached | host: Bos | place: Iran: Karaj | collected 2018-10 | reverse complement strand
TCACCAAATTCTTGTGCGAATCTAGCGTATTGTGCATTACCTACTGTAGATGTAGATGCGTTCATAACGATAGCAGCTAATATGATTATAACGATAATTGTTATAATAAGAGCTATCAAAGAAACACCTTTTGAATTTTTCATTATAAAATCCTCCTTAGTAAATGAATTAAAATAATTTGCTTTATAAAGCATTTTATGTACTATATGTATTACCCCATATAGTAGTAAAAAGTAGTGATAATATGCTTATCAAGTATCACATATTAAATACTACCTATTACTCAAAATTAGTTACTCCAAAGACTTACCTTGCTCACCTGTGCTAGCTGACTCTGTTTGAGTCGTTCCAGCATCAGTAGAAGTTTCCTCTGAAGATTCTGAAATAGAAACAGCCGATGATTCTGAACTTGCTTCATTTTTTATTGTAACTGTTTCTGTCGGTATATCCTTACTACCATCTCCTCTAGATGAGAATGGATTTGCAGCACCAGTTAAAACTAAGTACTCTTTTTCCATTTCCCTTAGGCTACTATTTGAAGCTGTATAAGTTCTTGTTGGGTCTGTCTCATCCTCCAAGTCGCCTTTAATATCGTAGTCTGACATTGCAATTCCTGGATAAGAAACTGCATCAGGAATATTAACCGACAAGAAAGGAATCTGGCTTCTAAATAAGAACATACCAAGGCCAAATAGTATTCCAAGTAATAAAATGGCAATACCTATTTCTTTAAGTATTCTTAAAACAATTTGCATTTCAACCTCCCCCTTAGTTTGCCTTAGGTTCTGATGTTATTATCTTTACATTATCAACTATAAAATTTGCCTTAGTGACTTTGTCCGAACTACCACCTTGCATAACAATGTTGTCCACGTTAAAAGCAAGTTCCTTGTCATTTTCTAAATCATAAATAAAGTTGATAACTGCTATATACTGTCCGCTAACGTCAAAGTCAATAAGCTCCTTATTATAATCAGGAGAAATCTTAACTTTAACGTCGTCAGTATTTGCATAAGTACCAATCTTCATCCACAAATAATCAAGGTAGTACTCTTCCTTTTGATTTGCTTGTCTTATCTCCTCAACAGATGCTCTGTTAGCAAGTTCATCATACGCTGCCTTATTAACTTTAAAGTTACTCTTCTCTGCTTGTTGTTTAGCTAATGCTTGCTTGTAATCGGTATTATTTTTGCTCTCAAGTTCTGCTCTTTTTGAAACAAACTGTTTAGATTTGTCTACTATTGTAGAGTATGAACTTGTCTCAATAGAGTTTCCAAAAAACTTTAGCGAAACTCCGTGAGTGAATGAGCTAAATAAACCAACTGCAAGAAGCACAAGTAAAACAAGTAGTAAAACTTTTCTTATCATGGTAGCACCCCACTAACTTTTATAACAATTGATGAAGACATATCAACAACTTCCATCTCAACGTTCTTAAGTATTCCCGAAAGCTTAAGTCTCGAAACGAAATAACCAAGTTGAGCATACATTCCAGATGAAGCTTCAAGAGTCACACGCTTGCCCCCGTTATAAGGAATTTGAATTGATGACACCTTAACATTCGAAGGAATGATAAACATTAACTGACTTAAAAAGTTAGGAACCTCGTAGTTTCTTTCTTTCTTCAATCTAATAGTATTAATTAAAGTCTGAAGTCTTGCTGTTTTCTCCTTGTATTCAGACGCTTTTCTATAAATAGCATCTGAATCACTATTGACTCTCTTAATTTCATTTTCAGTTTTAACAATATTATTAGATACTGCTAAAATCTTACTATCCAAATTTGACTCCACAAGCCATGCTCCAGCTGTATATGCAATCCAACCAACGAATAGTGCCAACGCGATTCTTATGAACCACTCTGCCATTGGGTCATAATACTCAACATCTTCTTCGAACTGAGGTGCTGAATACTCGCCTGCGCCACCTAGCTGGCCAAGATTTTCGACTTCGTTATCGAATTCGATAGTCTTCTTTTTCTTCTTACCAGTTTTTCTAGTCTTAAGTGTCTTTTGGTTTAAATCATCAACTTTTTCTTTTATTGCACCAAAAATTGCTTTTGGTTCAAACTTTTTGCTTCTAGCTTCTTTCTTTAAATAGTTACCTGAAGCTAAAAAGTCTAAATCTTTATTAATTCCATCTAAGCAGTAGCTAGATGCAGCTAAAGCTGAGTTAACTTCAAGTACATCTTTTAAACTACTACGCTCTTTATTAACAAAATATGGTACAAGGATTTCAGTCTTGCATCCTTTGAATGCTTCTTGTAAGTATAAATCTATGTTATTAATAATAATACCTGTACCTGTAATATACACTTGTTGAACTTCGCCAATAAATGGTTCAACTTCCATAATAATACGTTGCTTTAAGTCATATAGCATTGGCATTAAAACATCTCTAATGCTTTGAGCATCATCATCTAATGAATACTCTGTAGTTGAATCTGCATAAGCATCAACGCCCTTGCAAGCTTCATAAGCTCTAGCATAAGAATTATATTTATCTGCTAATCTTGAAATAACTTCATCCATTCCTACTGGAATCTGGATTAATTCATTTATTTCTCCATTTTTTACGTATGTAAGTTTTGTATCGTCTTCTATGTTGACAATTAAGCAGTTCTCACCTGCACCCTTTTCTTTAAGTAAATTAGTAATTGATGTACCAACTGCTGATATACTGTCAAATTTATACTTGCTTAATGCTTGCCATAGGTTATTTAGCTCTACCTTACCTGCTGCAACACAAATTACTTTGTATTGGTCTGGGTTCATAACATCTTCTGCAAGAACAAATCTTGTGTCTAGTACTCCTGGGCTTAAACTCTTCTTTTGACAAATCTCTTCAAATTCTGAGTTTAAGAATGTCTCTCTATCCTTAGCTTTCATCTGCTTGAAGCACTCTGTTTTTTCGTAATCTTCTGATGTAATACATACGCTAATACTTGCGTCATCACTCTTTGTTTCAGCAATTATTTCAGCTATTGTTTGTGATAGGATGTCATAGAATTTAACACCATATCCATCGATAGATAATGAGGTTTGCCCTTTTTCTTTAGACAATTTGGCATATTTAATTAGATTTTTTCCAACGCTAATACCTAAGCAACTTGCCATATCCTATACCCCTTTAAAAATTTTATCTTGACTTTGTAATTGAAACTGTGTTGCCATCCTTTGTATATTTGAAGCCTTCTTTTGCGTATACTTCATTTAAGTAATCACCGGCTTCACGAAGTGTCCAGTTATCACCAAGCTCACTCTCTATCCTTGAGATTAAGTTTAATTGATGGTCTGTATTCTCATAAACGTCATCAAGGAATGCGATGAAATCTGATTTACTAACTGTACCAGAAATTGCATTAGATATATAAGTAGGTAAATCAGTAAGTGCATTCTTCTTTCCAGATGAATCAAAATCATATACTTCAAATCTGTATAAGAAAGAATACATCTCTGAGTATAAAAGTTTTTTATCAAGTTCTAATCCTGTTTCATAACCTATAAGTACGCCCGTGTCATAGAACGAATCAATTACATTGTCTTCTGACCTAGAGTTCTTAGAAAGCAAATCGTACATAATTAGTAAGAACTCTTTTCTAGATACCTTTTCGGTATAAGGTAAAATACCATAATCAATAACCTTGGCATTTTTAACATAACCAAGTCTTGAAAGAGCATATTCTCTTTGTGCTCTACTCTCAATTAGCATAGCTGCTCTATACTTTGAAAGTCTGAAAAATGTATCGATATTTTTAAGATCTGCACGAGTTAAGTACTGTGACAAGTCTCTATATTTATCAAGTGTTTTGTAACCATCATCAGCATAGCTTTCTACATTGTAGAATTCCATAATTGTAAGATGATTTTTGCTATTAAACTCATTAATAATATCAGCTATACCTTTAGCAACAGGATCCATATCAATCATTTTATCGGTATGGTGAATTTTTCTAGTGCTAGGCGTAACGTTCTTCATTGATAAATACTTAAGAATCGTAGCATACAAGTCATCTAACTCAACTTCTGTCTGAAGCTGACTGTGAGTCTTTTGACCAGTAAGTCCGTTTCTAAGAGCCCATTCATAGCCCGGTGTTCCCCACCAAAGCGCAAAAGAACTAGAAAATGCCATAAGACACCCGCATAAAATCACTGTTAAAATGGATATTTTACTAAATAGTAAATTCTTGTTCATTTTTTCACACCTTTATCTTTGTTTTGTGGTTGTGCAATCTATATAAATCTTTACGGATACAATACTTTATCCAATTATCCTAGAATTATTGTATTAGTTATTAGATATTAATGCAATAAATTATCCTCATTGTAATAATAATGTAAAAATAATGTAAATATACGGAAATGCAAACTACAGGCTTTTTTATTGTTAGAAAAATAAGCGCAAAAATAGCAACTAGCTTACGCTAGTTGCTTTAATATTCTTAAAGAATCATGCCTTGATTTTGACCATCAATAACGTTAAGTATTGAGTCAAACTTACCTCCATTGTTTACGCTAAGCTCGACAGTTCTTGTAAGAACGTCGACATACCTGTAGCTAAGCTTTTCCAAGCCATTGTCTGTTTTAACTAAAAACATGTTTGGATAAGCATTAACTAATGTTCCTTCTTTTTCAAATGATTTATTTCTTCCAAGACTACCACGAAGTATAACCTTTTGGCCAACACAGTCCTCTATATTCTTTTTAACTTCATTAATATTGCTCTTCTCAATCATAAACCATCCCTCCACCTATTTAAAACTACGATTTTGATTGTAGCATATTAGCAATGCTTTGTCAAAAGAAATAGGAAGTTTGTGTTGCTAGAGCCGCAAGCGTTGCGCACGTTTCGTTATGTGAAGTATATGTAATTTATTTATGTAATTCGTTTATGTTTTTAATAATAGCTATTGATACATCTTTTGCAGTTTTAATTGCAGAAGCAACTGTAGAATTTCCATAAACTATATCTCCACCTGCAAAAACATTTTTGATACTTGTCTCGTAATTTTCGTTTACTTTAACAAATCCATTTTCATCTAACTCAATTTTTTCATCTAAAGAATTTTTATCTAGTCCGCTTCCTATTGCAAGAATAATTTTGTCGCATACTATTTCATATTCGTCATTAACTCTTGTGACTAATTCATTGTTAACTCTCTTTATATTTGTCAAGTTGCTTTCAAATACAAACTTAACTCCTTCTTGCTCCGCTTCTTCTATTTCTTTTTTGTTTGCTGGCATTCTGTCTTTAACTTTTCTGTACACTATTGTAGCCTTGCCAGAAAGCTTATTGGCAGTCCTTGCAGAGTCTATAGCAACATTTCCACCGCCAATTATTATTACTCTTTCATCATTTGAAGAAAGTTTTCCCTCAGAATAGCCTTTAAGGTAATCATTTGCAAGAACAACTCCCTCTTCTTCAACACCTTCTATTGGGAGGCTCTTACTTTTCCCAAGACCTATCCCAAGGTAGATATATTCATAGCCCATGTCCTTTAAATCATCAATTGTGATTTGGTTTTTATTTTCTTTTTGGCTTGTTCCTACTAGCTCTTTGCCATACTCAACATTGATATAATCATTTAGTAAATACTCTATATTCTTTTTAACAAGACTTTTATCTAATCTAAAATCTGGTATACCATACTCCAAGATTCCGCCCAAATAATTTTCCTTTTCAAATATAGTTGATGCTATGCCATCTCTACTTAAAAAATGTGCAAGTGCAATTCCTGAAGGGCCCCCACCAACAATCGCTACTTTAGGCTCATTACTTTTTTCTAGGTTAATAATTGTTTTGCCTTCTAATATTTCTTTTTGACAAATGTAGCTTTCTATATTTCCAATGGTGTTAGGTATGCCTTTTATTCCTAGCACGCATGCTCCTTCGCATTGCTTCTCGTGTGGACATACTATTCCGCATATTAATCCAAATGGATTTTTATTAAACTCAACATTAAATGCTTCATCGTAATCTCCATTTTTGGCTAGTTCAATCATTCTGGGTATATCCACACCAAGTGGGCAAGCTTTAGCACAACTTGCATTTTTGCAATTGATGCACCTTTTTAAATCCTCTTCTATATTGGTAAATCTATCTTCCATGTTTAAATCCCCTATTATACTATTTAAGTGCCACCCTATGCAGAATGACACTTAAAGTATTATTAAAACTATCTATCTTGAACTACTAAATGCTCAAGTCCTGAAGCAGCTACAAATTCACCCGTATTATAATTAAATAAATATGGCCATGAAATAGAATCCGTATATTGCTCGTACCCAGCTGGAATATCGTCACTAGTAACGTAGAACCAGCCTGTTCCATAAGAAGTGTTTGTAGCTTTGTCAACGTACATATTACCCATTCCATAACTAACGTCATATAGTTCTTCGCCAAAATAAGCTTGAACATCGCCACTTTCAAACTGACTTTGTATCTTGTGGACAAGCGTGATTAATTGATATTTTTCGAAATAGTTTGGATCACGCATTGGAAGAACAACTTCATATTCGTAATTAATTAGCATTCTTTCATTTGTTTCCATGACACCTAAAGCACGAAGTTCTGGTTCATCAAGTTGATACCATCCCTCAGCTATAACGCTTCCATCACCAACTGCAGGATTAGCTTTACCTGGGTATCCAGCACCTATAGGTGTAATAGAACCTTGCATTAATACTTCTGCCTTTTTCCTTTTAACAGCTTCTCTGACATTTTCTACTATTTGTTCATCACTATATTCCTTTGTATTAACTACAATCTTGTTTCCAGCAATAATACTTGTCGTTGCGATTATAGTCATAACAATTATAATAACTACCACAGTAACTAGTGTTATACCTTTATTATTCATAAGTATCCTCCACATCCTTTAGTATACTTTTAGTATACCCACAATATAATTCTTTTTCAAGCGTTTATACTTTTTACAAGTAATCACTATTTTTTTATACTTTTTTTGACAAGTTTTAAATCACCATATATGATGAAGTAAATAACTATCTAAGGTTGTGCTTTATGAAATCCTTTATTAATCTTTCTATTCTCTTTCCTATATTTCTTACAGTAATTGTTTCTGTTCTCTTTATTCCATTTTTCTTTACAGGAGGCAACATTGTCTCCTCAAGCGAAAGTCTATTAGCTTTTAGCGACCAGCTTCAAAGCTTTTTGTGGCCAACAAAAGGCTATCATACCATCACGTCTTCATTTGGATATAGAGTTTCTCCAGCTAATGGCGCATCTTCATATCATGGTGGCATCGACATTGGTGCTCCACAAGGTGCAAGAATCACTGCCACAATGTCAGGCATAATTTCTTTTGTAGGATTTAATGGAGCTAATGGCTACACAGTTAAAATCAAGCATGCTGGTGGATATGAAAGCACGTATGGTCATGTTTCTCCAAATTTTGTTGTAAGTGTTCGGTGACTACGTTCTACAAGGAGAACTAATTGCAAACGTTGGCCCAAAGTATATTGACGAAAAGTCATACACTAAGTATAAAGACTCTTCTGGAAGATGCACAAATGGAGCAACTACTGGGCCCCATCTGCATTTTGCAGTAGCATTAAATGGAAAGAAAATCGACCCCAAAAGCTTATTCTAGTCTTCCTTTTTTAGATTGTAAAATGAAACTATGTTTGTTAGCTTTTCTAAAGATACAAGCCCCACTACTCTCTCTACTTCTTTACCATCAGCATATATAATCATTGTTGGAACCGAGGTTATATTATTTAGCATGGCATATTCCTGCGATTCGTCTATATTTACCTTAAACACTTCAACATTACTATTATTTTTATCAAACTCTACTAAAACTGGTCCTAACATTTGGCAAGGCATACACCAGTCCGCATAGAAATCCACTATTACAAGTTTATTTGAATTTTTAATAACCTCTTCTGCTATATCTTTGTCTTCGATATAATGAACCATATTTGTACCTCCTATTACGATAATTTAATTATCACACTTTATTTATTATTTTACAAGAAGTATAATCTATATAACAATCTATAAAAAGGTAGTGAAGTAATGAATAATAATTCAATAGGCTTATTTGACTCTGGACTTGGCGGGCTTACCGTACTATCCGAAATCAAAAGCATTCTTCCTAATGAAAATTATATATATTTTGGAGACACAGCTCGTGTTCCTTATGGCTCTAAGTCAAAAGAAACAATAATTGAGTACTCAAGACAGATTATCAGTTTTTTGATAAGTAAAGGCGTTAAGCTTATAGTAATTGCCTGTGGCACTGCAAGTAGCTTAGCATTCGATACTGTAAAAGACGAGTTTGATGTTCCTATAATAAATGTAATTACACCTACCGCAAAGTCTATAAAATCTTCAAGGATTGGTGTAATAGCTACTAGTGCAACTATTAAAAGCAACGCATGGAAAAAAGAAATCTTAAAATATAATAGCACTGCCCACGTTACTTCTAAAGCCTGTCCTCTTTTTGTACCGATAGTTGAAGAAGGACTTGTTAATACCCAAGTAGCTAGTGATGCTATTAATCTATATTTAAAAAGCTACAAGAATAATGTAGACAGCTTAGTTTTAGGATGCACCCATTACCCTATCTTGATAGATAAAATAAATTCTTACTTTAATGGAAAAATAAAGCTTGTTAACATTAATAAAGCGTGTGCAAAAGAAGTGTATTCTTACCTTAAATCACACAAGCTTTTTAATGACTCTAAAAAAGAAGGCTCAATGGTTGCATACACCACAGATAGCACCGTTACATTCAAGAAAAACGCAAAGAAGTTTTGCAATTGCAGTTTCAAAGCAATTAAAAAAGTTTCGTTATAAAATCAAAAAGAGGATGATCAAAATCATCCTCTTTTTTAGTGAATTCATATTGATTATTCTTCAGCAAAATTATATCTATCCTTCGTAGCTTCTTTAAAAACTTCAAATACTTTTGCTGCTTCTTCTTCAGTGTCAACGCCAACGTAACTCTCGTTTTCGCCTTCACCTTCAATTCTAAAGATAACAACCTCACCATCTTCGATGCTGTCTACTGGAATTAATACTACATATTGTTTTCCATCACATTCAACAATATCAAGAAGCTCAAATTCTGTGTCGTTCCCATCTTGATCTGTAAGTACTACTCTAGTGCTAAGATCGTCTGCTTCATCAGGTTGTTGTCCTAAGTTCATTTCCTCGTCCATTTTTACACCTCTTCCTTTATATTAGATTTTTTGTCTAAATACGTTTGTAATATGATAACTGCTGACATAATATCAACTATACTTTTCTTTTTGTTTTTGTTTGTTCCCATCATTGTCATAGTTTTGTGAGAGCTGACAGTTGTAAGTCTTTCATCAACTTTCTCAACTTTTATATCATATCTCTCCTGAAGCTTTTTTATAAACTTTTCTGTTTTCTGCGCTCTAGGCCCAATTGTAGCATTCATATTAAGAGGAAAGCCTATTACAATTTTGTACGGTTTATACTCCTCTATGTACTCATCTAAGTTTTCTAAAAGCTCCTTATCGCTCTTGTGCTTAATAGAGATAACTCCTTGAGCAGTAATCCCAAGTAAATCAGAAACAGCTACTCCAGTACGTGCTTCTCCATAATCAAGCCCAATTATTCTTTTTTCCATTCATTAACTCCTATATATTCTTTAACAAGTTCTTCAAGAAGCTCATCTCTCTCAACTTGTCTTATAAGACTTCTGGCATTCTTCTCGCTAGTGATATATGTAGGGTCGCCTGACAGAATGTATCCAACTATTTGACTAATTGGATCATATCCTTTCTCAGACTTTGCCATTACATCATACACTTCTTTGAGAATCTGCTTGAAGTTCTCATTTCTTTCTTTTTCAACCTTAAAAAATATTGTGTTTTCAGAGCTCATACTTGTCCCTCCTTATACTACTATATTTTATCCAAATAAACCTTTTCTCTTTGGTTGAATTCCATAAACCATTCCAACTAAATCATTTAATGACTTCTTGAAAGATGGTGTGAATTTATCTATATTAAGGTTTCCATTTTCCATACTATCTAAGTAGTTTGCATAGTTAGCAGGATCCATTTCAAATTCAACATATTGCTTAATCTCTTCAAAGTCTTCGGTATATGTCATGTTAGGATCGTTGTAGTATTTCAATGCACCTTTAATAATCGTTTTTGCATTTATTTTGCTCTTTAAGCCACAGTTATTCATTACTAGTTTTAGCTTTGACCAATCAATTTGATTAGACTTTAATTCTCTAAAGAATGAAATTGTTTCTTGAACTTTAAGTAAGTCTAAGTCTTGAACAACATATACTTCTTGAGCTTGCTCAAAGTATTCATATGGTGTTGAAAAGTCACAGTCAATAATTAAAATATCGCAACTTCTTTTTGCTGTATCTAGTATACTTCTGTGCTTATATGTTTTTCTATTGTCTTCTGAACCACCCGGAATTGTTGTATATAAATCCAAGTTTTTGCTCTTTCCAACGTGCACAGGAGATGCTATTCCGTTTGATAGATTAGACATACAAGAACTAACAACATCTTTTCTCTTAAGCGTTTCATCTCCATAGAACCAGTATAAGCCTCTAGTTTTTGTCATGTCTAATATTGCAGTTCTAACTCCCTTAGAAGCAAGTACCGTTCCTAAAACATTGGCCATGAAACTAGTTCCAACTTTATTTGTTCCAACTAGTGCAATAACTTTCTTGACATTTCTTTGTATTGGAACAGCCGAGAAAGAATTTGATTCTTTGGTGTCTGTATTTGTAGGAACAGATGGAGCATCTTGTCTATCATTGTAATCATAAGAGTACGAACTAGCTCCAGAAGATGATGCCAAATCATTCTTAAGAGCTTCTTGCTGAGCTTTAAGTTGCTCTTTTTGCTTTTGTAGTAACTCTTGTTGCTGTCTGATTCTCTCTTCCTCCTGGTGTCTCATTTCTTCTTGCTTTTGAAGGAATGGATCCTCTGGTGTGCTTTCCTGCATAGCTTCTTGCTGTGCTTTTTGCATAGCCTCTTGTTGTGCCTTAAGCATAGCCTCTTGTTGTGCTCTAATTATATCTTCTTGGCTCTTCTCTGCTTCGGCTTCTTGCTGTGCTTTTTGCATTGCTTCCTGTTGAGCCTTAAGCATAGCTTCTTGCTGTGCTCTAATAATATCTTCTTGACTCTTTTCAGCCTCTGCTTCCCTTTGTGCTTTGAGCATAGCCTCTTGTTGAGCCTTGAACATAGCCTCTTGCTGAGCCTTGAACATAGCCTCTTGCTGTGCTCTAATAATATCTTCTTGGCTTTGATTACTCTCTATAATTGGTTGAGTGTCCACTGTTTGAGTTCCGAAAAAATTATTGTTAGGAGCACTCTCATCTTTAATAGGATTAACCGTTTGAGTACTGAAGAAGTCATTACTAGAAGTGCTCTCATCTTTAATTGGGTTAACTGCATCAGGCTTTGTTTCTAATCGCTCAAAGCTTTCACGCTCTTTTTCTTTTCTAAGGTTATTAACCTTTTCTCTCATAGAAGAAGCGTTACTAACTGTATTCTTCTTACCTTTAAGAATACCAAATATTCCTCCGCCTTCTGACTTTTGCTTACCAGAACCAGTGTCCCAGTTACAATATTTGCTAAAACGAGGGTCTGCTTTTAATGCGTTATAAACGTCGTCTCCTCTTTTAAGCTTTTTGGTCAAAGTTGCAACAATTGTAGTTAAGTCTTCGTCATTATATTGCTCAGCAACGTTAACGAAACTGTTGACGTATTCTTCGTCAGTTCTAAGGCGATCAAAGTAGTTAAGGATGTTAAGAAGTTCCCTTTCATCAACGCCTTCATCCTGAGTAATAACCGACGTGCCATCAACGGCAGGATTATTATTTAAATATAGCTTTGCTTCTCTTTTTGTCCTAGGCTCTCTAATTAGATTACAAAGCTGTCTTGGTTGTCTTTCGTCCCCCATAAGGATATTGTAAATGCCGATATTGAATAGTCTGCTCATAAGGGCGTCGCCTTTTGTCCTGTTGTCAGAACATATGAAGATAATAACGGCATTAGGTATTTCATCTGTAATACTGTCAATATTGTTAAATATAATCTGGTCATTTGACGCAACTATATTGCTTGGCATTGGTTCTAATTGTTCTGCTATAACTATTCTGTCATATGATTTATCTCTTTTAACTTCTTCTAGTATTGCTTTAAAATAGAAGACGTCCTTTCCTTCAAGCTTTTCATCATATAGTTCAGAGTATTGCCTTTTTACCTCTTCAGACGAAGATGTACTGCCAATCGCAAATAGAACTTTCATAAGTTAATCACCTTCCTGCTACGATAATAGCGAATAAAAATGGTAAAACTTGAAATACTATTAAACCAACAATAAGCGTGACAAGCATACTAAATCCCTTTTCACGTCTATCTAACTTTTTATTTCCAATGATAAAGAAGTTCAAAGCCGCAATAACTAAAAGAACAAAGCAAACTGGAACGCTATAGTCCTTAACAACATTAAGCCAATAAAGCACTACACCATTTGTCTTGTTTCCTCCAAGCGCCTCTGTATAATATGCAATTTTTTCTTCTTTAGTCTTAAGTCTGCTAATTGTAACTTTTGAAGCATTTCCATAAGGATTGTCTAGCTCCGTATTCTCATCTTTTGAAGATTGTGTAGTTTCGGTACTCGTCTCTGGAAGGTTATCAGCCATGACGTTTGAAACGAATAAAAAACTCATTGATAGTATTAATGCACTTATAATTAAAGAAATCTTTTTCAATATACTCCCTCCAAAATACACGAATTATATAACGTATTTATAATACACCAATTTAGAATTTTAATCAACAAAAACTATTCAAAAAGATATTGACATTATTAGGCAAAAAAAATATACTAATATTTGCGTAAATATTCCTCTTTAGCTCAGTCGGTAGAGCGCTCGGCTGTTAACCGATAGGTCGTAGGTTCGAGTCCTACAAGGGGAGCCAAAAAAGTAAGTAGGTAGCAAAGCTACCTACTTACTTTTTTATTTCTACGTAAATCTTAAACGTACATCGATAGAGGTTAACAGCCGAGGCTGTTAACTGCGTGGAACCTGAGCGCGTCCAGTGGCAGAGCCTTAATATCTCTCCAAGTCCGTTAGAACCCAATCATGAGAGCCAATTGTTATTACTGAATTGCAATATTCGCACTTACCTGACGACGTAATCGTAGTTGGAGCTCCACAGTTAGGACAGTTTGTAGTCTTTAGCTTTCCTGTTCCCTCTTCTGTTTTTACGCCTTTCTTCCTCGTGAAGGTAAGTTTATATGTATTGGTACGGCGATTCATATTGTCGCCTTTTATTATACTGCCTGTATTAGCATTTATAATATAATCTATCATTGACGAGTTAAGTGCAACAACTAAAGTGTCTTTTTCACTATCTTGAGAGAATGAAACTAGTTCTCCATAATTAACAGAAATTCTCTCCAACTTGTTAATCTGTCCTCTATCTATATAACCTTGAAGTTGCTTATGATGGGTTTCAAATAGTTCTTCTGACTCAAATGGTCTTATTACTTCCCAATTACGCTCGCTCCAAGCATTTTGAAGTTTTATATAAATATCTTTTGCCCATGTCAAGAATTTTGATTCATTAAAATATTGGTCAACTTCTTGAACTCTAGAAGCAACGTTGTGACTTCTTTCTTCGTTTCTAATGTATGCTCCATTTCCATGATTATATGCATTATATTTTGGGTGAGTACTATCTACCGGCCTACCATAATTGTAATTGCTAATATTACCTTTTCCACTTTTAGCATAGAATAGTATAAACAAAACTACTATTACAAGTACAATTATTGCTTCACCTCCGCTCATCGAAGATGATCCACCACTGCTTCCACCATAATAACTATAATCACTGCTGTCATAGTCCCACGAGCTCCCTCCCCAGTCACTATCATAGCTGTAATCTTCGAAATCACCAACGTCAGCAAAATGAGTGCCTGTAAATAGTAGCAATAGTGAAAGAACTATGAGCAATATAAACCCTTTATACTTCTTCATTTGTGCCTCCATTTCATTATTGTCCTGTCCCCAAAAGTGTCGTTTTTGGGAGTTGGTTGTCGTGTCCCCAAAAGTGTCGTTTTTGGGAGCTGGTTGTCGTGTCCCCAGAACGTTCGATTTTGGGAGCTGGTTGTCGTGTCCCCAGAACGTTCGATTTTGGGAGCTGGTTGTCGTGTCCCCAAAAAGTTTCCCCAAAAAGTTTATTTGAACAGATTCTTGAATAGCTTGTTTAGTCCTTTGTCTAGAAGTTTGTTAGTTGCCTTATTTGTTATCTTCTTTCCAATCTTGTTTATTGGATTATTCTTCTTTTTCTGCTCTTCTTCCTTTTTCTTTTTAGCTTCTTCTTTTTCTTTTTCAGCTTTTAATCTCTTCTCTTCTTTTTCCTTCTTAATTCTCTCTTTTTCTTCAAGCTCGGCTTGTTTCTTTTCTTCAGCCTCTTTCTTTAATCTTTCTTTTTCCTCGTTTTCTTTCTTCTCTTGTTCTGCCTTTTCTTTAACTTCTTCACTTATAACTTCGAAAGCAGACTCTCTATCAACCGCTTCTTCATATTTGCCATTTAGTGGACTTCTTGCTAAGCACATTAATCTTGTTGCGCCATCAATTGCTCCCATGTCACTTTGTGGTGGAAGTATTGTTGCTTTTTCAACTATGTTTGGCTCTCCCTTTTCACTTGCAAAAGAAATAAGTGCCTCACCTGTTCCAAGTCCTAGAATTGCTTCTTCTGTATTAAACTCAGGATTTGTTCTAAATGAATTAGCAACAGCCTTAACAATCTTTTGATCTGCTGGTGTATATGCTCTTAATGTATGTTGAACTTTATTTGAAAGTTGCGCAAGAATCTCGTTTGGAATATCATTTGGAGTTTGAGAAATAAAGTACAATCCTATTCCTTTTGAACGAATCAATTTAACTATTTGTGTTATCTTTGTAAGCATGTAGGCAGGCAAATCATTGAATAATAAATGTGCTTCGTCAAAGAAGAATACAACCTTTGGCTTATCTAAATCTCCAACCTCTGGAAGTGTGTTATTCAATGTTGATAATAGCCAAAGCATAAACGTTGCATACAGATTTGGTTGTTTAAATAATTCAACTGCATGCAAAATGTTAATGTTTCCATTGCCAGTAAGTCTATCAACTTGTAAAAAGTCATTTATATCTAAAGCCGGCTCTCCAAAGAATTTGTTTCCACCTTGGTCTTCAAGTTGAATTACACTTCTTTGAATACTTCCAATACTTTGTGCCGACATATTTCCATAGCTAATTGTATATTCTTGTCTCTTTTCCCCTACATAGTTTAAAAGTGTTCTTAAGTCTTTTAAATCTATAACTGGCATTTCCTTATCCTTTGCTATTCTTAAAGCAAGCGAAAGGACGCCTTCTTGAACTTCAGAAAGTCCAAGCATTCTAGAAAGAATAACTGGGTCTATATCTTGTATTGCCGCTCTAACAGGATGTCCATCTTTTCCAAAAACGTCCCAGAATATAACTGGAAAACCTTTATATTTAAAGTCATCTATACCAAGAGATTTAAGTCTTGATTCTAGTTTTTCTGTAGAAGTACCTGGTATGCATGTGCCAGCCAAGTCTCCTTTAATATCTGATAAGAAAACTGGAACTCCCATCTCAGAAAAGCTCTCAGCCATAACTTTAAGAGTAATTGTTTTACCACTACCAGTAGCACCAGTAATTAATCCATGTCTGTTTGCCATCTGAGGCAAAATGCAAAGCTCCTTTTCTCCACTTTTACCAATTAAGATTTTTCCATCTTTTAACATAAAACATCACCTTTAAAAAGATTTTTGAAAACAATTTTCAGATATTATTATATACTATTGAGCTAAATAATCTCAACAACTATTGAATTATTCCTCCACCTAAGACTATGTCATCTATGTAGAATACAGCAGACTGCCCTGGAGTTACAGAAGTAACAAAATCTTTCATTGTAACTTTAAGTGTATCATTGTCAATCTGCTCAACAGTGCATGGCGTATCTGTTGTTGTATATCTAACTTTTACGCTACAATCTAATTTTCCTTCTATTTTGTCAAACAAAAGTAGATTTATATTCTTAACGTAGAACTCCTTCTTCACTAGCTCTTCTTTCGTTCCAACAATTAATTCATTTTTATCTTTGTTAAATCCAGTTACAAAAAGTGGCTCACTATAGCTTATTCCCATACCTTTTCGCTGACCAATAGTGTATTTGTATAGTCCTTCATGCTTACCTAGAACTTCACCTTTTTTATTTACAATATTACCTTCTTGAGGCTTAAAGCCAGCATTCTTCTCTAAGTAGCCTTTATAGTCATTATCCGGAATGAAGCAAACATCTTCACTATCTGGTCTTGAGGCAACACTAAAGTTATACTTTCGTGCAACTTCTCTAACCTCTTCTTTATCCTTGAAGTCTCCAAGTGGAAGAAGCATATGCTCTACTAATTCTTTTGGAATTACATATAAAAAATATGTCTGATCTTTTTTTATGTTATTGCTCTTCTTTAAAACGTATCTACCATACTTTTCGCTGTACTCTGTTTTGGCATAATGGCCAGTTGAAATATAATTGCACCCAAGTGATTTTGCTTTCTCCCACATAAGTCCAAACTTTAAATATTTATTGCATTCAATACATGGATTTGGAGTTTTGCAATTTTTGTATTCATCAATAAAATAATCTATAACTCTATGCTTGAACTCTTCTGTCGATTCAGTAATAAAGTGCTCAAATCCAAGCGTACTGCATATCTTTTTTGCCTCAATATATGTATCTACATTACAGCAGCTACTGTTTGGGCAAAGAGATAGTGTTGTCCCGCAAAACATCATATCCTTGTTCTTTTAATAGAATTGCAGCAACACTGCTATCTACTCCACCACTCATTCCAAGTAGCACCTTTTTGTTTTCCATAAATAAGATTCCTTCCCTTAATTTTCTTCTATATTGAACAAAAAGAGTAATCATATTTGACTACTCTTTTGTAAATGTATTTTTAATATATTATTTATTAGTCTCAACGTCATCAAACGGAGGCGGCCCATATACATCTTGTGGAGCTTCAAACTCACAACCAGACATTAATATTGCGCCAATCACCGCAAAAATTGCTATAAATGCTCTAACAATTTTATTCTTCATTTGAAACATCCTTTCCAAAAATAGAACTATTTTGTAAATTCAGATGGAGGTGGCCCATATACAGCCTGTGGTCCATCAGATTCACATCCAGATAGTAATAATGCGCATAACATAGCAATAACTGCAATTAAAGGTTTAACGATTTTTCTTTTCATTGTTACTTGGCCTCCTTCATCATTTTATATGGGCATTTGTTTTGAATGCTTTCTTCAAAATTCCACGTATGCATTGCTCCTCCTAAGCAGTAATCCCACCATGTACATTTCTCACATTCATCACATTTTGTTCTTTCTTTGTTTCTAAAGAACTCATATTTATTATCCCATACTTCTTTGAAGTTATCAACTTTGATGTTACCCTGTATTAAATCTTTCTGTCTAGGGACATTTGGGCAAACAAACAAATCACCATTATAAAGAATGCTTGCCACATTAATTCCTGTGCGGCAATTAAACGCCCATGGTCTTGCAACGGTTTCATATTTTAATCCTAAAAAGCCTGGACAACCATAATCGATTCTTAATTCCTTCTTTTTAGACTTTTCTACTATAAAGTCTAGTACTCTTTTTAGTTCTTTGCCATCTAGTAATAAGTCTTTATTGTCGTTAGCCCTGCCTATAGGATCCATCGAAGCAAGTCTCCACGAATCAAGTTCTAGGCCTTTCATTACTTCATATAATTCTTCTAATTCGTCAATGTTCTTTTTATGGACAACAGTAGTGACCTGAATATGATCTACGAAATTAGCTGCTTTTAATTTTTTAATGTTTTCTAAAATTGTTTTATATGACCCAGGCACTCCTCTAAATTCATCATGAGTTTTTTCTAGCCCATCTATGCTAATTGAAATTGTACACATATTTGCTTTTTTAAGCTTTTCAATATTTTCATCATTTAGCAAAATTCCATTAGACGTCATTCCCCAGTAGAAGCCAAGCTCATTAGTCGCGTATTCCATTACTTCGCATAAATCTTTTCTAACTAGAGGCTCTCCTCCAGTAACGTTAATAAGTATTTTGTGTGCATCAAAAGATTCTGCGACTTGCTTAAATGCCGCTTTTGCTTCTTCAGTAGTAAGCTCACCAGGATACACTTTACCTTCTGCACTACTTCCACAATGCTTACATTTTGCATTACACGAAAGTGTACATTCCCAGAACAAATCTATTAAATCATGCTTTTTAAACTGTTCATCTCGATATTCTTTTGCAACTGTTATTTTGCCTAAATTTTTTAATTTATTAAACATCTAGTCGTTTCCATCCTTAAAAGATTTTTATTTTCTTGGTGGTCCGTATAAAACTTGAACTCTATTTTCTTTATCATCTTTTAATTCATCCAAGTCTATTTTTCCTTCTTCACTAAAAGTGATGGTCTGTCTTGGTGGTCCATATAGTCTTTGAGCTTCTTGCTCTTTGTACTTTTTCTTAAATAACTTTTTCGTTAAAAGAATACCAACAGCAGCTATAGCACCAATAGTAACAGTAGCTATAAGAGCAATACCACCAATATTATTAGAGCCTTGCACCTGTTCTGGGACCGGGGTTGGTACGTCATATAAAGCAACCATTGGTATAGGGCTAATCATGTTATACAATTGTCTCATAAAACCACCTCATAGTTATTTTATAATTAAGTCATAATTAAAACAAGACTTGCCAAATTACTTTAGCATTTTCTTCAAAAATTGTCCTGTATATGAGTCCTTACATTTTACAATTTGCTCTGGTGTTCCTGTGGCTATAATTGTTCCTCCATTATCTCCGCCTTCAGGTCCTAAGTCTATAATATGGTCAGCGACTTTAATAACATCAAGATTATGCTCAATAATAATCATGCTATTTCCGCCGTCAACTAACCTATTTAAAATTTCGATTAGCTTATGAACATCTGCCATGTGAAGTCCTGTTGTAGGCTCGTCCAGAATGTACATCGTTTTGCCTGTAGATTTTTTAGCAAGTTCTGTTGCAAGTTTAACTCTTTGCGCCTCACCACCAGATAATGTTGTAGAACTTTGACCAAGCTTAATATACCCAAGTCCAACATCATATAAAGTCTGAAGTTTTGACTTAATCTTAGGAACGTTTTTGAAGAACTCTAGTGCCTCTTCAACACTCATCTCTAAAACATCTGCAATAGATTTTCCTTTATATTTTACTTCTAGAGTTTCTCTATTATATCTTTTGCCTTTACATACATCGCAAGGAACGTATACATCTGACAAAAAGTGCATTTCGATTTTTATTATTCCATCACCTTGGCAGGTTTCGCATCTGCCACCAGGAACGTTAAAGCTAAATCTACCTTTGCTGTATCCTCTCATTTTGGCGTCTTGAGTTTCAACAAACAAATCTCTAATTAAGTCAAACACTCCTGTGTATGTTGCTGGATTTGAACGTGGCGTTCTTCCTATTGGAGATTGATCTATATCTATTACTTTATCTAAGTTTTCTATTCCTTTAATCTTCTTAACCTTTCCCGGCCTATCTGAAGACTTGTTTAGTTTTTGTGCCAAATACTTGCATAGTACTTCATTTATCAAGCTAGATTTTCCAGAGCCCGAAACACCTGTAACTACTGTAAGAAGTCCTAGTGGAATTTCTACGTCAACATTTTTAAGGTTGTTTTGTTCAGCACCAATTATTTCTAAGAACTTTCCATTGCCTTTTCTTCTTTTTGAAGGAACTTCAATTTTTAGCTTTCCGCTTAGATATTGTCCAGTAATAGATTCCGGAACTTTCTTGATTTCTTCGGCTGTTCCTTCTGCTATAACATATCCTCCATGTATTCCTGCGCCAGGGCCTATATCTATAATATGGTCCGCTGCATACATTGTATCTTCATCATGCTCTACAACAATTAGTGTATTTCCTAAATCTCTTAACTTCTTTAGCGATGCAAGTAGCTTTTCATTGTCTCTTTGATGAAGTCCAATACTTGGTTCATCCAAAATATACAATACTCCCATAAGTCCTGAACCAATCTGAGTTGCAAGTCTAATTCTTTGAGCCTCTCCTCCAGATAGAGTTCCTGCATTTCTAGAAAGTGTTAAGTATTCAAGCCCAACATCTTTTAAAAATCCAAGACGTGCTTTAAGCTCTTTGAATATTTGCTTACAAAT
>JAEEGL017019218.1_pt1 | contig 20287 bp, 15 predicted proteins | sample 9134231 | NCBI WGS metagenome assembly JAEEGL01 (sample SAMN16246548, study PRJNA631951) | gut metagenome | biome: gut microbiome; feature: rumen; material: fiber-attached | host: Bos | place: Iran: Karaj | collected 2018-10 | reverse complement strand
ATTATTATATAAAAAGTGTATAAAAATACCAGAAGAAGAAAGAACTCCTGATATGAGAGGATTAATTGAAACTTATGATAAACAAGTAGATTTTATAAGTGAAGACTTTTTAAAAGAATTAGAAAAAGAATTATAAATATAAAATAGACCCATTGAAGAGTACCCCTAAAGTTGGACTAGAGAAATCTAGAAAGACTAAGGGGTACTTTTTATTATGAGATTATTTTGTTCCTTATATATTAATGTTATAATAGATGTAATAAATAATTACGAAAGAATGTGATTGTAATGAGACGTTTAAATCTATTTTTAATTTTAATAGTTTTTTCTTTTGCTTTATTTTCATGTAATAATAAAAAGAATGAATCTAATTTAGATGATTATGAAAAGAAGGCCATCGATTATGTAAATTACTCAACTGAATTTGAAGGAGAAGATGGTCAAATAGAAACATATTTTTTTGAAAATGAAGAAATACCTTATGTTTCTTATGAGTCTTTCTTAAATGGAGTTTCTTATTATTCTTCATCTTTAGATATCAATTTGAATGTTAAAAACGGAATATTTGATTATGAAATAAAATCTGATTTTAATACTACTCATCATATTATTGATTCTTCTAAGGATACGATTAATATATCAAATTTTGGATTGTTTGATGTTGATGAAGTATCATATAAGGTTTTACCAGAATATAGTTATATGCTAAAAGCAAATTTTGAATGGTTGAATCTAGAAAAAAATAGCATTATTAATCTTAATAATTATTCATTAGATATTAGAAAAGCAGATGATAAAGTATTAATTCCTTTTCATGTTTTAGAATCATTATTTTCATTTGAATCTTATTATAATGTTTATTATCTAGGTAGTTCTTATGTTGGATTAAGTTATAATGATTATTTAAATATTAAAGAATTATCAAAAAATGCAAACATTCCACAAACTGAGTCTTTTTTGAATTATAATTATAATTTTATTAGATATTTATTTAATGAATTTTATGGCTTAGATGGTTTTTTTGATGATTTTGATATGGATGAATATTTGTTAGATAATAAAGAACGTTTTTTAAATAAAGATACTTATGCTCAAGCAATAAATGATTTAGAAGAAAATATAAATGATCCTCATACAAGCTTTTATAATTATGGAATTGATCCTGGTGATTTTGTTTTTTCAAGCAGCAAAAGAAGTAAACAAATGTCAATTGCATATAAATCTGCAAGAAGCCAAAAAGCAAATTATTCAACAGTTGAATATTTAGATTCTACGACAGCAATGATTTCTTTTAATAGCTTTATGGTTGATGAATATGGCTTTGCGTATAAATTTATTAAAGATTATTTCAATGAACTTCAAGAAAATGGAATTAAAAATGTTGTTTTAGATATTACTACAAATGGTGGTGGAGATACTTTTAGTCTTGCTCAAATTTTAGGTCTAATGACAAATGAAGATATTGTATTTGATTTGTTGAATTTAAAAAATGGAGCACATTCAGTTCAAACATTTAAAGTTGATGCGAATTTAGATGGTTCATATGATGATTTAGATGCCTATACTGATTTTAATTATTATGTGTTATGCAGTAATTATTCATTTAGCTGTGCTTCCGGATTTGCATATTATTGCAAAAAAATGAATCTTGCTACTTTAATAGGTGAAAAAACTGGTGGTGGAGTTTGTACAGTATATTATTCTATGCTTCCTTATTTCACATTTTTGCAAGTAGGTGGTCCTAATGTGTTTAGTGGTGAATATGAAAATGAACTTGGCATTGATGTTCAATATGAAATTCCACAAGATAAATTATTAGATAAAGATGCAATTTTAGCAATTGTTAATAAATAAAAATATATGATTATAATCTTTAATTGAGACAAATATGAAAAAATTATTATTTATTTAAAGCTAAACTGTTGCAGTTTTGTTGCACAAAATATGATAACATATAATTAATAAATGATGTTTATTCGTAATAAATGTTTATAGAATTGATTAGGTTTAAAATGAAATTAACTAATAAAGTTTTGTTTTCACATTTCTTTTTTCATTTTTTCCTAATATAATACATAAATTGTATAATTTGTGGGTATTTTTGTAATATCTATTTTATGTTATAATTATACTAACATATAATATTTTACTGAGATGGTGATATTATGCAAAGCGCTATAGAAAAGAAAGAATATTATAAAGTAATTATCAAAACGTGCTATATTGCAAATATTAGCTATTTATTAACACATATACTATATTTAATCCTTTTTTTAGTTAGTAAGGTTTACCCATTAGTATATGTTAATATAGTTAGTATTGTTCTTTATATATTTTTCTTTTATGTTTTAAAAAAGAAAAAATATTATCCATATGCTTTATTGTGTGGAAATGAAATATTGATTTATATGTCAATTGCCTCTATTTATGTTGGCTTTGATTCTGGTTTCCATTTATGCATAATTGGATTATGTGTTGTTTCATTCTTTTCAACTTATTTTGCAAAGGTTAGATCAAAAATAGGTAATTCAATAATATGGTGTTCATTATCGTTTGCGATTGTAATGGGATTATTTATATATAGTGTATTAAATAATTCAATCTATCAAATAGATAGATGGTTAGAAATAACACTTTATGTTTTCCATACAATGGCTATTTTCGCATTTATTGCCGTATACTTATCTACTTTCTTAAGATATGCAATAAAGCTTGAAAATAGAATTATGCTTGAATCTAGAACTGATAAATTAACTCAATTACATAATAGATATGATTTATATAATTATGTTGATCTTTTAGAAGATAAAAATGATTATGTTTTAGCAATGTTTGATATTGATGATTTTAAGGTTGTTAATGATTTATATGGACATTTATGCGGAGATGAAATGTTAAAAGAATTATCAATTATTTCAATGGAAGTATTTGAAACTGATTTTGTATCAAGATATGGTGGAGAAGAATTTATTATCATTTTAAAAATGAATGGTAATGTTGAAAATGCTCATAATAAATTGGAAGAATTTAGAAAAAAAGTTCAAGAGCATGAATTCCACTTTAATAATAATGTAATACATATTACTGTAACAATTGGAATGAAAGAATTTAATGGAGAAAAAACAATTGAAGAGTGGATTGGCTTTGCTGATAAGAGACTATATCATGGAAAGAATAATGGTAAAAATCAAGTTGTAAATATAATTAATTAACTATAATTGGAGAGTTGTGGTGGTTTTATGCAGAGTATTGAAGAAAAAAATCTTCATGATTCGGTAGTAACAAGAACATGCTATGTAACAGATCTTTTATATTTATCTGTTCACGTATTGTATCTAATTTTATTTATTATTTCTAATTCAACAATTTTAATTATAATGAATGTTATAGGTATATGTCTTTATATTTTGTTCTTCTTTATGATTAGAAAAGGTAAATATTATGCTTATGCACTTTGTTGTGGAAATGAAATATTATTATATATGTCAATTGCTACTGTATTATGTGGGTTTCAAGCAGGCTTTCATCTTAATATAATTGGTGTATGTATCGTTTCTTTTTTTACTACATACTTTAATAAAAGAAGTGGTAGCCTAAAAAAGGCTATTGGATTTACTATGATTGCAGCTACTATCTATTTAATATTGCATTTTTATTGTAGCTATCATAATCCATATTATAATTTAGACAAATGGTTAATTGTTTCATTATATGCATTTCATGCGATTTGTGCTTTTGGATTTGTTGTATCTTATCTTTTAATATTCTTAAAATATGCGATGGCTTTAGAGGATAAGATTAAAAATGAATCAAGAACAGATAAATTAACCCAAATCCATAACAGATATGATTTGTATAATTATTTAGATGCTATTGCTGATAAAAAGGATTATGCTTTAAGCATATTTGATATTGATGATTTTAAAAAAGTTAATGATACATATGGACATGTTTATGGTGATTATGTTTTAAAAACAATTGCTAAAATAGCAGAAGACAACTCTAATCAATCATTCGTATCAAGGTATGGTGGAGAAGAATTTGTTATTATTACCAAAATGTATTGCGATGAACAAAAGACATTTGAGTTAATTGATAATATTAGAAAATGCATAGAAAATTATCAATTTAACTTTGAAGGTGTTACAACGAAAATAACAATTAGTTGTGGAATTGCTAAATATCAAGAAGGAATAGATATTGATAAATGGCTTAATTTAGCTGATTATAAATTATATGAATGCAAACATAGTGGTAAAAATAAAACTCTAATGGTATAATTATATCAATAGAACGTTGGTGATTAACTATGTATACATTAGCAGATTTAGAAAAATATGATTATTTTAAAGGGACTGATATTAATTATGTTTTAGATTCTTTAACTGGGGTTTTAACAAGAGCATATATTTTAGGCTTTGCTCAAAAGCTAGTTGAAGATAAAGTTGAATTCATGATGGGTATTTTGGATGTTGATAACTTTAAGCTCATAAATGATAATTATGGCCATAAAGTTGGAGATGGATGCTTAAAGGAAATAGGCACTAATCTCGCTAAATTTGTTGGTGAAGATGGTTTGGTTGGCAGATTTGGTGGAGATGAATTTATAGTTATTTATTTTAAATCTACTGATTATGATCATGTCTATGAATACATTAGAAAAATGTATGATGAAGGCAATATCATTAGAAGAAAGTTTAATATTGATAATGTTAGCTTTTTTGTAACAGCAACAATTGGCTGTGCATCTTTTCCTAAAGATGCTAAGACCTATGATGAATTGTTTATAACAATTGATAAAGCATTATATAGAGGGAAAACAAAAGGTAGAAATTGTTTTATTATTTATGTTGAGTCTAAACATAAAAATATTGAGGTTAACTCAAGAGAACAAACCTCACTTCCAAATATGCTAATAAGAATTTCTGAAATAGCAGGAAATGAAAACAATTCAAAGGATGAAAGAATTAAAAGAATATTAGATTATGTTACATCGTCATTACAAATATCTGAAGCATCATTGTTGAAGACTGATAAATCGGTTATAGTAAGTGGTGTTGGGTATAATTGTGAAGTTAATGATGAGTGTTTAAAGATTTTTGAAAATTTAACTATCAATAATAATGTTTTTGTACCTATGGGAGTTTATAATTTTGTTAATGATAAAAAGATTATAAAATTTATAGCAGACAAAAAAATTATTACATTTATGGCTTCAAGAATTACTTATTCTGGCAAAATATTTGGTTATATTGTTTTTTTCGAAGATAAAATAACTAGAATTTGGCAAGAAAAAGAAGAGGCATTGATTTTATATTTGAATAAAGTCGTTGAATCAATATATAGAAATAACTAGATTGTAAGTCCTTCTTACAATCTTTTTCTATGCCTCCTTAATTTACAATTAAGGATAGATTTGTTATAATATCAAAGATGAGGTGATTAAATTGCGTAGAATAATTATAAGTATTGCTTCACTTATTGTTTCTGTAATTGTTGCGGTGTTTGCTTATATTTCTTATTTTAAGGATAGTAATGAAACTGCAGGTATCGTATTATTTTTCGTTGCATTAACATTCTTTTTAATTGCAGCATTCTTCTTATTTTTATTTATTAATAGAAATTCACAAAGAAGAATTGAAGAATTAAAAAATCAAGTAAAGCTATATACAGATATTTCATATCACGTAAGCCAAGCCGGAGATGAAGCCTTCAACAAGCTTCCAGTAGGTATCATAGTTTATGATGAATCATATGAAGTAAAATGGGCAAACGATTATGCAAAAACTGTTTTTAAAAATGACTTAGTTAAATCTCCTCTAGAAGTTATTTCAAGCGACTTAGTTAATGATGTTATTGCAGGTAAAACTAGTGCTATTTTAAATTATAATGAAGCATCTTATGATGTTGTACATAATGCTCAATTTGATATCTTATATTTCTTTGATGTTACAAGACGTGAACAAATCATTAAAAAATATAATGAAAGAGTTGCAGCTGTAGGTATTATTGGTCTAGATAACCTTGAAGAATCATTAAAAAAATATGATATGCAAGAAAAAGCAAACCTAAGAGGTCAAATTCTTGGTGAAGTATCTGACTGGGCTGCGTCATTCGGTTGTTATTTACAAACATTATCAAATGATAGAATGCTTATCATTATGGATAGAGATTCATTAGATAGAATGATTGCTGATAAATTCTCTATTTTATCAAAGGTAAGAGAAATTTCTACAAAATCAAGATTAAAATCAAGTTTATCAATGGGTATTGCATCTTATGATGTTGAATCTGATGAATTAGGTCAGTTAGCTCAAAATGCAATCGAGCTTGCTGAAAAGCGTGGAGGCGACCAAGTAGTTGTTAACGTACAAGGTCAAAAGATTCAATACTTCGGTGGTAACAATAACTCACTTGAAAAGAATACATTGGTTGAAACTCGTATGCAAGCTCAAGCTATTAAAGAAGCTATTGAGGATTCATCTAACGTATTAATTATGTGTCATAATTTAGCTGATAGTGATGCGATTGGTTCAACTATTGCAGCACTTCATTTAGCAATCTCATCTAACAAGGATGCAAAGATTGTTTTTGAACCAGAAAAGGCTGATTTAACAGTTAAGAAGATATTTACTAATATTGAAGCTGTTCCTTCAATAAAGAATTATTTTATTACTGAAAAGCAAGGCTTAGAATTAATAAAGCCTTCAACATTATTAATTATTTGTGATACACAATCTCCAAAATTAGTAATGTTCCCTGATTTATATGAAAAAGCATCTAAGGTATCAATTATTGACCACCATAGAGCTGGTGATATGGAATTTAAGAATTTAGTATCAAACTATGTTGAAACATCTGCTTCATCAGCAGTAGAATTAGTTACAGAAATGTTCATGTTCTATAACGATGGTATAACATTAACTTCTTTAGAAGCATCAATAATGCTTGCTGGTATAATTGTTGATACTAACAATTTCACATTTAGATCAGGTACAAGAACATTTGAAGCTGCATCAACATTAAGAGGTTTGGGTGCTGATATGGTATTCGTAAGAAAACTATTAAGAGAGCCTATCGATGTTGAAAAGCTATTATCTAGGGCATTAATGACAACTGAAATATTTGAAAAGAGATTCGCTATTGTTACATTACCTGATACTGAAGTTATCGGTGATAGAACAACTCTTGCTAAAATTTCAGATAAGCTACTTGGAATTGATGATGTTGATACATCATTTACAATTGGTAGAATTAGTGAAGAGCAAGTCGGAGTTTCTGCAAGAAGCTTAGATAATGTTAACGTTCAAGTTATTATGGAAATCATGGGTGGTGGCGGACACTATAATAGTGCTGCAACTCAAATTGATAATACAACTGTTCAAGCAGTTCATGATGAATTAGTAGAATTATTAAAGCGTGAATACGCAAATGAGGGTGATGAGAAAATGAAAGTTATTTTATTAGAAGATGTTAAGGGTAAAGGTAAGAAAGATCAAGTTATTGATGTTGCAAACGGATATGGTAATTATTTAATTTCTAATAAGCTTGCACTTGTAGCTGATGATGAAAACTTAGCATTACTTGCAAAACAAAAAGAGCAAGAAAAGATTGATGAAGAAAGAAGAAGAGCTGTTTTAACTAAGTTAAAGAGCGAAATTCAAGATAAGTTCATTTCAATTTATATTAAAGTAGGTGTAGATGGAAAGATTTTCGGTCATATTTCAACTAAGTTAGTTTGTGATGAATTTGAAGCTCAAACTGGTATTCATCTAGATAAGAAGAAGGTTGAACTTCCTGCTGATATTAACTCAGTTGGTATCTTTACTGCATCAGTTAAATTAGAAAAAGATATTATAGCAACATTTGAAATTAACGTTATTGAAAAGAAGGATTAGCAATTATGGACAACCTAAAGGTTCCTTGTGAGTTAGATGCTGAACTTGCACTTATAGGATCTGTATTAATTGATCAAAATTTAATAATTCAAGTATCTGACTTACTTTCTGCTGATGCTTTTTATGATCAAAGAAATAAGATTATTTATCAAGCAATGCTTGATTTATCAAAAGCTGGTAGTGGTATTGAAGCAATTACATTAATCAATTACTTAAATACTCATAATAGATTAGAAGCTGCAGGAGGTACAGATTATATTTCAAATATAGCTGATGCTTATTATACTCCTGCAAATATTGATACATATGTAGATTTGATAACTAATGCATATATTAAAAGAAATGCAATTGAGGTATTGCAAAAGCTATCTCAAGAGGGGTATAATGCTGATGTTTCAGCTTTTGATTATGTAGATCAAGCTGAAAAGGCTATTTTTGAGCTTTCTAAGAATAGAAGAGTTCAACCATTTAAAGAAATTGAGCAAGTTGTTGACGAGGTTTATGATATGACATCACGTATGTCAGAAATGACAGATGATGTTATTGGTATTGATACTGGCTTTTCACCTCTTAATAAATATACTCAAGGTTTCCAACCAGGCCAGCTTATTATTTTAGCGGCAAGACCTGCCATGGGTAAATCAGCATTTGCTATGAACTTAGCTACAAATGTTTGCCAATATAATAAAAATGGTAATGCATCAGTTGCTTTATTCTCTCTTGAAATGTCTGCTGAACAAATTCTTGAAAGAATGTGGGCTTGCGATTCATCTATTAGACTAGACCAAATTAAAAATGGTAAAATGTCTAAGATTGAATGGGCAAGATTCAATAATAGTAAAGCTAAATTAAAAAGATATAAGCTACATTTTGATGATTCACCAAATTCCACAGTTTCATCAATAAGAGCTAAATGTAGAAAGCTTAAAGCTGAAGGTGAATTAGACTTTATTGTAATTGACTACTTAGGTTTAATTCAAGCAGAAACAGCTCTTGCTAAAGCTTCTACAGTAGAAAAAGTATCAGCTATAACAAGAGGATTAAAACTTATGGCTCGTGAGCTTGAGGTTCCTGTTTTAGCTTTATCACAATTATCACGTAAGGTTGAAGAGCGTGACTCAAAAAGACCTATTATGGCCGATTTACGTGATTCAGGTTCTATTGAACAAGATGCCGATATCGTTATGTTCTTATATAGAGAAGAATATTATATGCATAATTCAGAACGTAAGGGTGAGGCTGATTTAATTATAGCTAAGAATAGATCAGGTAATGTAACATCTGAAGAAGGTGTAGCATTCTCATTCAATGGTCCATTCCAGCGCTTTACAGAAAAAAAGGAAGGAAATTAATATGATAGATCGTTTAAAGGTCATGGAAGCTAGATATGAAGAAATTAATAAGCTTTTAATTGACCCTGAGGTTTGTTCTGATGTTAAAAAATTAACTGCTTTATCTAAAGAACAAAAACAATTAGAAAAACCAGTTTTATTGTATAGAGAACAACAAAAATTAGAAGCTGCCATTCCTGATTTAAAGGAAATGAAAAAGCTAGATGATGCTGAAATGGCTGAAATGGCTGAAATGGAGCTTCAAGAAACTGAAAAAAGATTAGAAGAAATCGCTGAAGAAATTAAGGTTTTATTATTACCAAAAGATCCTAATGATGACAAAAACGTTGTTGTTGAAATCAGAGGTGCCGTTGGTGGTGATGAAGCAAACATTTTTGCTGGTGATTTATTTAGAATGTATCAAAAATATGCAGAATCTAAGGGCTGGAAGGTTGAAGTTATTGATGCAATGCCATCTGAAATGGGTGGATATTCTCAAATTGAATTTACTGTTTCAGGCGAATCTGCTTATTCATTCTTAAAATATGAATCAGGTGCTCATAGAGTACAAAGAGTTCCTGCAACAGAATCACAAGGTAGAATTCATACATCAGTTGCAACAGTACTTGCAATGCCTGAAGCAACAGATATCGAATTTGAGCTTGATATGAATGATATTAGAATTGATACTTTCTGTTCATCAGGTCCTGGTGGACAAGGTGTTAACACAACTTATTCAGCTGTTCGTGTAACTTATGAACCAACAGGTGATTATGTTGCTTGTCAAACTTATAGATCTCAACATGAAAATAAAGCTGCAGCTTTACAATTATTAAAAACAAGATTATATGATAGATTAGTAAGAGAAAAAGAAGAAAAAGAAGGTGCTACTCGTCAATCATTAATCGGACATGGTGATAGATCTGAAAAAATTAGAACTTATAACTATCCACAAAACAGAGTAACTGATCATAGAATAGGTTTTACTATTAATAGATTAGATGCTATTATCGATGGTAAGTTAGATTTAGTAATTAATGAATTAATTGCTGAAGACCAAAAGAGAAAATTATCTGCTGAAGAAGCTGTAAAATTATAATAAGAAATTCTCGCTTAATGCGAGATTTTTTATTATTAAAAATAATGCTTTAATATTATAAAAAATAAAGAGACTTTAGTCTCTTTTTTAATTTTTTTAAAAAAATTGGCACTCAGGTGTTGACATTGCCAAAAAAGAATGTATAATATAAGTGTAAGTTGGCAGTGAGCCATTGAGAGTGCCAATTTAACAGAAGAAAGAAAAGAAGGTAATTATTTATGAGAAATGATTTATATAGTATGTTCAATGAATTAAACAATATGTTTTATGATGGAGGCTACAAGGGATTCCCTATTGATGTAGTTGAAGTAGAAAATGGATATCAGGTTGAATGTGAAATGCCTGGTGTTCAAAAGGAAGACTTAAAGGTAACATTTGAAAATGGTGAGCTTTCTATCGAAGCCAGTCCAAAAGTTAAAAAGGATAGAAAGTATTTAATCCATGAAAGAAGTAATCAAAAGCTAAGAAGAGTAATCAATATGGGTAATGATGTTGATGAAGAAAAGATTACTGCTAAGTTTGAAAATGGTATCTTAATTGTTAATTTGTTTAATAAAGAGCCAAAAGCTCATAAGCAAATCGTTATTGAATAAGGAGGAATGACTTATGTTTTATTTAAATAATTGTAAAAATAATAATGATTTAACAACTGAATTTGATAACTTCTTCAAAAATAACTTTTTTGGAAATTCTTTAAAAGCTGATTTAGAAGAATATGATAAGAATTATGTTTTAAATGTTGATGTTCCTGGTGTTGATAAAAAGGATATCAAGATCAATTTTGAGGATGGATATTTAACAATATCTGTTAATCAAAAATATGAACATGAAAATAAGAAAAAATATATTGTTAGAGAAAGAGGCTATAGTGAGGTATCAAGAAGCTTCTATCTAGAAGATGCAGATGCTGAATCTATTAAAGCTAAATTATCTGATGGTGTATTAGTCTTAAATATTGCTAAAGTAGCAAAGATTGATAATAAAAAAGTAATCGCAATTGATTAATCTAATATTTTCTCCTCATAATGAAAGGGTGGCTTGTCCACCTTTTCTTTTTTTTGAATAAAAAACTTGTTTTTTTATTTTCTATAAATTAAAATATAAATGTTGTAATAAGAGAGGAAATAATTATGACTTTATTAGCTAAAAGAAGTATTATTAAAGAAGATAAAAGTAATATTATTACTTTAGGTGCTATTGCCGCAGAAGAAAAAAAGAAAGATCCTTCTGTTATTAATGCAACTATTGGTATGTATTTTAATGAAGAAGGTAAGCTTGTTACATATGATAGTGTTAATAAAGCATTATTAGAATTATCTGATAATGAAAAATATGCATATGCATCAACACCTGGAAGTCAATCTTATCATGAAGCTCTAAAAAGATGGATTTTTAGACAATATTATGATGAATTCATGAAAAATACTTATGTTTCTTGTATGGCTACTCCTGGTGGCTCTGGAGCTATCTCAAATACATTTACTAATTATTTAAATGAAAATGATGAAGCATTACTTCCAAGCTTTATGTGGGGTAATTATAAGCAATTTGCTTATGAAAATCATGCATCATTTAGAACATATAATTTATTTAAAGATGGTCATTTAGATTTAGACGATATTAAAAAGCAATGTTATGAATTAAAAGAAAAACAAGGAAGAATATTATTAGTTATCAATGATCCATGTCAAAACCCAACAGGTTATACAATGACTGATGAAGAATGGGTTAAACTAGTTGATTTAATTAATGAAGTATCTAAGGATGGTACACCATTTATTCTTCTTCATGATATGGCTTATATTGATTATGATTATAGAGGATTTGAATCTACAAGAAATAATTTAAGATTATACGAAAAATTAAATAAAAATGTTTTAGTCATTTTAGCCTTTTCAGGTTCTAAAACATTAGCTTTATATGGCATTAGAATTGGAGCACAAGTTGCTATATCAACTAATAAAGAAAATATAGATGAATTTGCTAGAGCAAATAAATTTTCTTCACGTGCTAAATGGAGTAACACAACTAATTTAGGTGCTAATTTAATCTCTAAAGTTATTTTAGATGAAAATAAGAAAAAGGTATTTGAAAAAGAATTAGAAGAAGCAAGACTTATTTTAGTTAAGAGAGCGAATACTTTTATAGAAGAAGCTAAAAAGGTTGGACTTGAAACATTACCATTTAAATGTGGATTCTTTATTACAATTCCTTGTAAAAATCCAGATGAGGTATATAAGAGATTGGTTGAAAAGAAAATCCATATTATACCAATGGGTAATGTATTAAGAGTTACTATTTCAGCAATAACAATTGAGGATTGTAAAAAGCTTCCTAAATTAATTAAAGAATCAATGTAGTATTTTAATTTATATGTGTTGAGGGAAAGAGATTAAGCTTATGACATACCGGGAGAAAATTAAAAATTCTACAGTAATTAAAGAAGGAATAATGCCAAAATATTATTTTGGTGTTATGAGTGCTGAAAAAAGAAAAAAATCAGTTATTGCATTTATCTTAATTGCTATATATACAATTTTGACTAAATTTATTTTTAAGACAATTGATTCATTTGATATTATGTATGTTGTCTTAATTGCAAATTTAGTATTCTTATTTATATTGAAATTGATTTCTAATTCATTATTTAAATTGAATCATTTCAATTTATATCAAGTAGTATTTTTTCTATCAAGAGTGTGTAAATTAATTATATTTATTTCAACATTTTTAGCATCAACAGCTTATTTTAATGAATTCTTTAAGAATTATTATTTAAGTATTGGAAAAACTCCAAGAGATGCTTTAATGTTTTTTGAATATGATTTTTCTTATATTGATAAATTATTTTTGTTTGATACTAAAATTATTGAATTAGTAATTGAAGGTATTACAACAGGCTTCAAATTTAATTCATTAGTTGAATTTATTAATCAATATAATTTTAGTGGAGAAATTATACCTTATATTTCTAGAATAGTTTCTGTTATATTATTTATTCCAGTATTCTTTTATTTTTTATTTGCTAATATAAAATATATTTTTAAATTTATTAAATGGACAATAATTATTTGTATTCCAATTGTAAATATTGTTTATTATATTAAATGGTTATTTCCTAAAGATGATTTATTTATTTCACATAGGGAATCTGAAGATAAAAGAATGTTGGTTAGAGAATTACGAAGACTAAATCCAGATAAAGCAAAAGAATATAGAACTGAGATTAGAGGAATTAGATTTTTAGAAAGTCTTGGTATAGCTTTAATTTATTTGATAATTATTTTTATTATAATTAATGTTAGTAAAGTAGTATAAGGAGAGAGTCATGAAACAAGCGTTTAATAACGAAAAATATTTAGAATTACAAAAAGAAAACATATTGAATAGAGTATCTAAGTTTTCTGGAAAATTATATATTGAATTTGGTGGAAAGCTATTTGATGATTATCATGCATCAAGAGTTTTACCTGGATTTTTACCAGATTCAAAATTAAAAGTATTGTTATCTTTAAAGGATAAGGTAGAAATAGTAATTGCTATAAATGCAAACCATATCCAAGAAAATAAAATAAGAGGAGATTTAAATATCTCTTATGAATCTGAGGTATTAAGATTAATTGATGCATTTAGATCATCAGGATTATATGTTGGTTCTGTATGTATTACAATGTATAATAATTTACCTTCAGTTATAGCTTTTAGAAGAAAGCTTAAAAATTTAGGAGTTAAAACTTATCTAAGCTATGATATTAAAGGATATCCACATGATGTTGAAACAATCATTTCAGATCAAGGCTTTGGTAAGAATGAATATATTGAAACAACAAGAGAAATTGTTGTTGTTACAGCACCAGGACCTGGTTCAGGAAAGATGGCAACATGCTTAAGCCAACTATATCATGAAAATAAAAGAGGAATTAAAGCTGGATATGCTAAATATGAAACATTCCCTATTTGGAATATTCCTTTAAAAGATCCAGTTAATTTAGCTTATGAGGCTGCAACAGCTGATTTAGCTGATGTTAATATGATTGATCCATATCATTTAGAAGCATATGGAAAAATGGCAATTAATTATAATAGAGATGTTGAATCATTCCCTGTATTAAGAGCTATGTTTGAAGCAATTTATGATGGACAATGTCCATATAAATCACCTACAGATATGGGTGTTAATATGGCAGGCTTTGCTATAGAGGATAGTGAAGCATCTGCAAAAGCTTCTAAAAATGAAATTATAAGAAGATATTTAGATACATTAGTTCAATATAGAAATGGTAAAGCTAATCAAGATGCTTTAGATAAAATTGCATTATTAATGAGAAGCTTAAATATTTCTGTTGCTGATAGAAAGGTAGTTGCAAAGGCTTTAGAAAAGAAGAAGAAAACTGGTACTGAATCAATGGCTTTAGAATTTGAGGATGGTACAATTGTTACAGCTAAAACATCACCTTTATTATCTTCATCAGCTGCATTAATTTTAAATGCATTAAAATATTTAGCAAAAATTGATGATAAGATTATTTTAATCTCACCTGCAGTTATTGAACCTATTTCTAAAATGAAAATTGAAAAGCTTGGAAATCATAATCCAAGACTTCATGCTGATGAGGCTTTAATTGCTTTAACAATTTCAGCAACATTAAATCCTTTAGCTCAAGAAGCATTAGATCAATTAGATAAATTAGCTCATCTTCAAGCACATTCAACTGTAATGCTATCTGAAGATGATTCAAAGATTTTTAAGAAATTAAAAATTGATTTAACAACAGAACCTGAGTATTATGCTCATAAATTATATACAAAATAAAAAATAACCATTAGGCTTTAAAACCTAATGGTTATTTTTATCTATTATCTTTTAATGAATCTGTCATACTAACCATTGTTGCTTTTTTCTTTAAAGCAAATAAAGTTAATACATATGTTAATATGATTGTTGCCATAATAATTAATGCAGTTGAGAATTTCATCATTACAGGCATAATCATATTGTTGTTCGCAACGGTTCTTGCAAAATATATTCTTAATATTAAATATGCAAGTGGCATACCTATTGCTATACCTAGAGGAACTAGAATATGATTTCCATTTATAATCATTTTATTAATATCTTTTGGAGTATAACCTAAAACCATTAATAATGATATATTAGCTTGATTATCTTCAATAATAACATTAACAACTGTAAATACAGAAATAATACAAATTGCAATACCAATGACTAATACTAAATAGATTATAGGTGTTCTTTCCTTTAGCTTAGCATCCTTTTGCTTTTCAATAGATGATTTTTGGAAGATGTTTATAATATCAGAAGAATCGTATTGATCATTTAGAGCTTTTTTAGAAAGAACGATATTATAGATATCATTTAAAGCTTCGTTATTTAATCCTTCACCTACAGAATCTTTAATTATATCTAATACCTCATCTTCTAAATCCAATGAAGATAAAAGAGAAGTAACAGTAGAAAAATATGATTTAACTACATTTGATTTATTTGTTAATATATAAGATATTAATCCATTATCAATAATACCTGATACAGTAAATTCTAATTTTTCTTTATTGAAATTAGAATAAATAGTTACTTTATCTCCTGCTTTAACATGCATCAATTCTGCACATAAAGAAGACATATAAAATGAGTTATCATTTAATTCAGTAATCTTTGTTCCATCAGTTAATGTTGTATACCATAAATTCATATTAGAAGCATCAGCACCCATTAAAGGTATTTTTCTATCTTCATATTCATAAATGGTTGCGATCATATAATTATATTCTTCTTTATTATAATTATCTTCAGCAATTTCTGGTAATTTTAATGTATATTCATATTCAAAATCTCCAGCTTTTTTCATTGCTTGTGATACAATAGCATCGATAGTATCAAGCATCATTAATGAAATACTAATGATTAAAGCTGAAACCATAATACCTAAGAATACAACTAATGTTCTTCCTTTATTAACCATTAATGATCTAATAGGGAATTTTTTAGATATCTTTGTTCTACTATGAACTAATATATTAGAAGCCTTTGATTTTCTACCGGCTCCTTTTAATAAATCAGTTACTGGTTTATTAATTAATTTTTTAACTGTTAAAATAGAAGCAATAACATAAATTACAGTAGGAACAACTATTCCTAATATTGCCATATACCATGGATATATGAAATTAATTTTCATAACCTCATAATCACCGGTCGATAGCTTTCCAAAATAATTCGCTCCAATATAAACAATTATTGTCATTAAAACTCCACCTATAATACCTGGAATCATAGACATAATTGAATAGTGGTAGCATATTTCACTTTCTCTATAGCCTAAGGCTTCGATTGTACCAATTATTTTTTGATCATTTTTAACTTTAATATTTAATATAATAGCTATAATTGAAACTACAGCTATAGGCATTATAACTAAAAATAGGAATGAGAATGAAATAAACATTTGAGGTCTAGAATAGAATGTTTTAATTCTTCCTGATGTTTGTGATGCATTATATTGATATGTAACATAATTTTGAAATAAATCTTTTCTTAATGCATCTACATCTGTTGTTCCATTTTGATTAAATTTTAAAGAATAAGTAGATGAGGCTGCTATTTTACCATCCTTTTGTTCTTTAAAATTATTATAAGCAGTATCATTAATATATCCTATGAAAAATGAATCATAGTTTGCATATGAATCAGTTGGAGTTTCTAAACCATTTAAATAATCAGGTCTTACAAAATATCCAACAACAACAAATTCAACACCATCTATTTTGATTTTGTTTTTATCACTTTTTAAAGATATATTATGTCTATTTGCATATTTTTCATTAATGATTATTTCATTATTTTTTAAATCATTAACTGATTTTAAATTAACCTTATCACTTTGTTCAGTAATAATATATTTATTTATTTTAGTATTGTTTTTAAAGATTCTAGCATGAGTATCTTTAGCTGAGCTTAATTTACCATCTTTATCATAAGCTTCAGCATCTAAGATATTTAATGCTTCTTGTTTTTCTATTAAAATATGATATTTATTTTCTAATTCTTTTAATTCATCATCTTCAATAGGAACTAAGGTATCAACATTGGCATCCTCAACTACGCATGTTTCAAACATATTAAATACATAATTTTTTATACCGTTTCCACATGTATAAAGTAAAGCGAAGGCCATTACTGATAGCATTGTTAATAAAGAAGCAGCAATATAAAATATAATATTTGTTTTTACGCTTCTTTTATATCTTTTATTGAGTCTTAAATTTAATTTCATAAGATTACCTCACTATAATTCTAAATCTGAAGCAGCAATCTTATTTTCATTATCAACAATACTATTTACTTTACCATCTTTAAATCTAATTATTACATCAGCAATTCCTTGAATTGCTTCATTGTGAGTGATGATTATAATTGTTGTATGGTATTTTTTATTAACCATTTCAATTACCTTTAATACGCTTTTAGATGATTTAGTGTCTAAGGCACCAGTTAATTCATCACAAAGAAGTATTTTAGGATTTTTAACTAAAGCTCTCGCAATTGCGATACGTTGTTGTTGTCCACCTGATAATTCTCTTGGGAATCTATCCTTTAAATCTTGTATTTCTAAGGCTTCCATAATTTCATCAATTGATAAATTAGTTTCTTTGTTAGAAATATTAGAAACAACCTCTATATTTTCTAAAGCAGTTAAATCTGGAACTAAATTATAGAATTGGAAAACAAATCCAATAATCTTTCTTCTATATTCAGTCATTTCCTTTTTGTTGGCCTTTGATATATCAATTCCATCAACAATGATTGTTCCACTTGTTAATACATCAAGTCCTCCAACCATATTTAATAATGTTGATTTACCAGAACCAGAAGGACCTAATACTACATATATTTTTCCTTCATCTAGTGATAGGTTTACATCATCTAGAGCTTTTACTAGTGAATCTCCATTTCCATATTCTTTTTTTGCATTTTTGATTTCAATAAGCATATATTTTTCCCCCTTAATAATATTATAATATGAAAATCGTACATAACAATACCGATTTTTATTGACAAGCGCTTTCTTTAATATTAAAATTTAATTGTAAATGAATAATACTTAAAAAAGGGAGTAGAAAACCGTTAGGTATTAATATCGTCAACACGAGTAAATCCGGTATTAATGTAAATTTCAAGACTTTTGTGAAAACAAAAGTCTTTTTTTTGAGTTTGTTCATTTAATTAATGCATAAGAGGAGGAAACATAAATGAAGGCATTAGTTATTTTAAGTGGTGCTCCAATGGGATTAATTATAGGAGCAATTGCAGTTGTAGTGGTATTATTATTAATATTATTATTTGCTGCAGGATATGTTAAGGCTGCACCTGATACAGCTATAATAATTTCAGGTATGGGAAAAAGAAAAATATTAATCGGTAAGGCAGGATTTAGAATTCCTTTCTTACAAAGATTAGACAAATTATCTTTAAGAGTTTTCCAAGTTGATATTAAGACTGATGAAGCAATTCCAACATCTAATTTCATTAATATTAGAGTTGATGGTGTTGCAAATTTAAAGATTTCATCAGACCCAGCATTATTAAATTTAGCCGCTGAATCTATTCTTAATATGAATGAAAGAGATTTAATAGTACAAGTACAACAAGTATTACAAGGTAATATGAGAGAAATTATTGGTACTGTAGATATTAAAAGATTAGTTCAAGATAGACAAGGTGTTGCTCAATCAGTAAAAGAAAATGTAGTTCCTGATATGGCTAAAATGGGTATTGAGGTTGTTAATTTCAATATTCAATCATTTTCTGATGACAACCATGTTATTGAAAATTTAGGTATTGATAATATTTCTCAAATCTCTAAGGATGCAGCAATTGCTAAAGCAAATGCTGATAGAGATGTTACAATCGCAAGATCTTTAGCTGATGAAGCTGCAAACCGTTCTAGAGTTGAAGCAAATCAAAAGATTATTGAACAAAATACAGAATTATCTTTAAAAGAATCTGCATTAAAGCAAAAAACTGATACAGCTAAAGCTACAGCTGATGCTGCATATTCAATTGAAGAGCAAAAGCGTCAACAAGAAATCAACATTGCTAAAATCAATGCTGATATTGCAAAGCGTGAAAGAGAAGTTGAATTAGGACAAAAGGAAGTTGAACTTCAAGAAAGAAAGCTTCAAGCACAAATTAATAAGCAAGCAGAAGCTGAAAAATATGCTGCAGAACAAAAAGCTCAAGCTGACTTATTCACTCGTCAAAAAGCTGCTGAAGCTAGAAAATATGAGCTTGAACAAGAAGCTGAAATGCAAAAGATTAAAGCTGAAGCTGAAAAGGTAGCAAAGGAAAAAGCTGCTGAAGCATTAAAAATTGAAGCTGAAGCTAAAAAGGAAGCTGCACTTGCTGAAGCTGCTGGTATTGAAGCTAAAGGTAAAGCTGAAGCTGATGCAATCTTAGCTAAGGCAGAAGCTATGAAGCAATATGGTGAGGCTGCAACATTACAATTAATATTAGATTCTAATGTTTTACCTGAAATGATTAAAGCATACTCAGAACCAATGGCAGCTGCAATGTCTCAAATTGATTCTATCACTATGTACGGTGAAGGAAATACTGCAAAATTAAATGAAGAAATTACTAAGAATGGTACTCAAATTTTTGCGGGCTTAGAAAAGGCAACAGGATTAGATATTAAGTCTTTACTTGCTGGCTTCTTAGGTGGAAAATTATTAAACAATAAGCCACAAGAAAAAGAAGAAAAGAAAAACAATTAATTTAATAATTTATTAATAATTAATGGTAAGCTCAAATGAGCTTGCCATTTTTTTCTTGTCTTTGACAAAAATATATAATAAAATGATAATGGTAGTTATCTTTTTTTGAAGGGTTGAAAGTATATGAATATAATGCTACAAATTGCTGGCTTTTTCGTAATGAT
>JAEEGL016006549.1_pt1 | contig 20287 bp, 16 predicted proteins | sample 9134231 | NCBI WGS metagenome assembly JAEEGL01 (sample SAMN16246548, study PRJNA631951) | gut metagenome | biome: gut microbiome; feature: rumen; material: fiber-attached | host: Bos | place: Iran: Karaj | collected 2018-10 | reverse complement strand
GCTTGAAAGTCTGAATCTGTGGGACACGCGGATCACCGCGCTGCCGGAGAGCATAGGTGGGCTCACGGCGCGTGAAAGGTTGGATCTCGGCTTCACGCAAATCACCGCGCTGCCGGAGAGCATAGGTGAGCTCACGGCGCTTGAATGCTTGATTCTGTGGAACACGCAGATCGCCGCGCTGCCGGAGAGCATAGGGAAGCTCACGGCGCTGAAAACCTTGTACCTCGGCGGCACGCCGATCGCCGCGCTGCCTGAGCGGATAGGCGAGCTCCCGAACCTCCGTTATCTCGACCTTGCCGGATTGAAGCTCGACATGATCCCGAGATCCCTCGGGCTTAAAGGACTGCCGTTTGTCGACAAGGAGCATTTTAATGACAGCGATACCGGCGTCAACCTTCATGGCGTTACCCTCTCAAAGCAGGACGTATCCATATTCCTCGAATCGCCGAGTCTGATCCCGAGCCTGTATGAAGATGAGCAGGTGCCCCTAAAGGAATGCAAGGTGATATTCCTGGGCGACGGCGATTCCGGCAAGAGCTACACGATACGCCGTATAGAAAACAAGGGGATAAAGGCGGATTACGATACCAGGGAGACCCCCGGCGTTGAGATATCCGACTGGGAGCCCGAAAACGAGGACGGGCTGAAAATACATTTCTGGGATTTCGGCGGGCAGGAGCTGCTGCATTCCATGCACCGATGCTTCCTGACGGACAAGACCTGCTACGTGGTAACGGTCAAATCCCGCGAAACGAAGGCCGATATCCGCGCCCGGTACTGGCTTAGCAACGTGGCCGCCTTTGCGCCCGATTCGCCCGTAATACTCTTTATCAACTGCTGGGATAAGGACGACGGCAAGCGCGTGATAGACGAGACGCGCTTAAGGCGTGATTTCAAAAACATAAAGAAGGTGGTCTACTGCTCCGCAAAGGAAGCGACGCAGAGGTCGTTCAATCAAAGGGTCGGGGCCGCTATCCTCAGTACGTTGAAAGAAGTGGGATATCACACCCGTTTGGTCGACAGAAAATGGGTCGAAGTCGCATCCGACATAATAGCCGGCAGCCGGGGAAAACCGTACATTACAAAGGAGGATTATCATAAAATCTGTGAGGAACGCGGCATAAAGGACGATAATGCGTCCGATCTTCTCAGCTTTATGAACAATATCGGCGTTTGTTTCAGCTATCACCGAAACAGCAGCAGAAAGGAGCTGGCCAAATACCGCCTGCTGCGGCCCGTTTGGCTTACAAACGCCGTGTATGCGATTATCAAAGAAGGAATGGCCTTTGCCGTGAACGGCAGGATACCTCTAAGCGGGGTCCGGAAGATACTGTGCGAACCGTCCGTAAACAGCAGCGAAAGAAATGACGCTGTATTCACAGACCCGACTATGCGGTATCAAAAGAGGGAATGCGGCTATATCATCGACGTTGCCGCCAAACATGAGCTTTGCTATGACCTGAAAAACGGCGAGATGTTTTTCCCTGCGCTGCTTCGCAGGAATACCCCGAAAACAGCGCTGAACCATCCCAAGGGCTTTCCCGACGCCGCAGTGTATCGGTTCAAATATAAGTATCTGCCCGACAGTGTCGTGCATAAGCTGATGATACGCCTGCTCAGCAAGGATATAGATCTGAAGTCCTGCTGGCTCAGAGGCGTCATGATCGGTATCTTGGGTGATTACAAGGCGATCATCCGCATGGACGACGACGACGATAAGACGCTTCACGTTGAAGTGTTCACGAGGAACGGCAAGCTTGCATCCGAGTTCTTCTCTATACTCAGGAACGAAGTTTTAGAGGTCAACAAGTCTCTTAATCTTTTGGCCGAGGAAGCAATAGCCGATGGGGATGACGAGTTCACGATGGCAAGTCTTATCAAAGCAAGCAGAAGCAAAAAGGAAGTGCTTGGGCGTACCGGGAAGGAGTATGACGCATTTGAGCTTCTCAACCGATTCTATACCCGTCAGACAATAGATTGTATGGAGACGGATAGCCGGGGCTCTGTGATAATACAGCCTTATCACTACTGCAAGTGTCTGAAAAGCGATAAGGCCTTGAGAAGGGCTGTATTCGAGGCGCATGAGGAAAGATGCGGCTATTGCGGGAAGCCTCTCTTTTATGAAGAGATGGAGATCGACCATGTCCTTGCTGTCAAGTATTTGAAGGCCGGAGTAAAGGATAAGGAGACCCGGATGTATCTTGCCGAACTAAAAAGCAGCGGATTTGACTTAAAAAAACCGGATTACATAGAGAACTACCTGCCAAGCTGCCACACGTGCAATAACAAGAAAAACAATAAAACCTTCCCACTTAAAAAACTGCTGCAGTGCCACGAAAAGGCAAGGGAAAAGGCGTCCCGCGTACGATGGCTGAAAGATAAGTACGAAAGGGAGTTTAATAAAAAGAAGTGACCCCCCGCACGCCCCCGTCCGCACGGACGGCGGCAGCGCAAAACACAATGCATAACGGCTTTCGCCTCGGTCCGCCGGGGCTTTTTTGCGCCGCGCGTCCCCTTTGTTCCCGCGGCGGGCTTTACTGTTGACCGATAATATGATATACTCTTTCCGACAATTCCCGACAAAACGCGCAGGAGGGCGGTATGGCAAAGATAGTGTGGAGAGACAGGGACATTTACGATCTGCTCGTCATGATGGACGGGGGGTATATTCCGAGCGCGACGGAGAAGGAAGTGCTTGCCGAGCGGAGGAGCCTGGATCTCAGCGGAACGCAGATATCCGCGCTGCCGGAGAGTATAGGGAAGCTCACGGCGCTTGGAAGTCTGAATCTGTGGGACACGCGGATCGCCGCGCTGCCGGAGAGCATAGGGGAGCTCACTGCGCTGAAAACCTTGGATCTTCGCTGCACGCAGATATCCGCGCTGCCGGAGAGCATAGGGAAGCTCACGGCGCTTGAAAGCTTGGATCTGTGGAACACGCAGATATCCGCGCTGCCGGAGAGCATATGGGAGCTCACGGCGCTTGAAAGCTTGGATCTCAGCGGCACGCCGATCGCCGCGCTGCCGGAGAGCATAGTGAAGCTTACGGCGCTTGAAAGCTTGGATCTCAGCTTTACGCAAATTACCGCGCTGCCAGAGAGTATAGGGGAGCTCACGTCGCTAAAAGCCTTGTCTCTTCGCGGCACGCGGATATCCGCGCTGCCGGAGAGCATAGGAAATCTCACGGCGCTTGAAAGCCTGAGTTTGCGGGACACTCAAATCACCGCGCTGCCGGAGAGCATAGGAAATCTCACTGCGCTGAAAACCTTGGATCTCAGCGTCACGGGTATATCCGCGCTGCCGAAGAGCATAGGGGAGCTCACGTCGCTTGAATGGTTGTATCTCGGCGGCACGCGGATCGCCGCGCTGCCGGAGAGCATGGGGAAGTTCACGGCGCTTGAAAGATTGGATCTCGGCTACACGCAGATCGCCGCGCTGCCGGAGAGCATAGGGAAGCTCACGGCGCTTGAATACTTGTATCTCGGCGTCACGGGTATATCCGCGCTGCCGGAGAGCATAGGAAATCTCAAGGCGCTTAAATACTTGTATCTCAGCGGCACGCGGATCGCCGCGCTGCCGGAGTGGATAGGCGAGCTCCCGAACCTCCGGCATCTCGACCTTGCCGGATTGAAGCTCGACATGATCCCGAGATCCCTCGGGCTTAAAGGACTGCCGTTTGTCGATTATGAGTTCTTTCCCTTGTTCAATACCGGCGTCAATCTTCGCGGCGTTACCCTCTCAAAGCAGGACGTATCCATATTCCTCGAATCGCCGAGTCTTATCCCGACCTTGTACGAAGGCGATAATGAGACCCTGCGGGAGTGCAAGGTCATATTCCTGGGCGACGGAGAAGTCGGAAAAAGCTATACTATACTGCGCATCAATAACGAAGGACGGAAGGAAACAGAAAGCAAACCGTACCTGACCAAACAAACGCATGGAGTAGAGATAAAGGATTGGCCGGTGGGCGGCGAAAGCGGTTTCATGGTCCATTTCTGGGATTTCGGAGGGCAGGAGCTCCTGCATTCCATGCATCGCTGTTTTCTTACGGACAACACATGCTACCTGGTCATGGTAAAATCCCGCAAGAACGAGGGGACCGACCGCGCCCGCTTCTGGCTGGAGAACATAAAGGAATTCGCGCCGAATTCACCCATAATACTCATGGTCAACATCTGGGGGAACGCGGACGGAGAACGCGTGATAGATGAAAGCCGCCTGATCAGCGATTATAAGAATATCAAGAAGGTGGTCTACTGCTCCGCGAAGGATGCCGATGACGCCGAGTTCCGTGAAAAGGTCATGGCCTCCATTGAAAGCACGGTCAGGGAAGCGGGCTTTGACAAAAGAAAAATAAGCCGGAATTGGCTGAATATCTGCACAAAGATCAAAGCGCTCAGCGACGATAAACCTTTCCTGACCAAGGAGGAATATCATAAGCTCTGCGCCAAAAACCATATAAAAAACGAAAACGCATCCGATCTTCTTACCTTCTTCAACAATATCGGCGTATGCTTCAGCTATCACCGCGACAGGGAGAAAAAGGAGCTGACGGATTACAGGCTTTTAAAACCAATCTGGCTGACCAACGCCGTATACGCGATAATCGAGGAGGGAATGGTACATGCGCAGAAGGGCGTTATTTCCATGGAATCCATCGGTCAGATGCTCTGCAACGAGGCGCCCGCCAAGGTCCGCGGCAAAGAACACAGGCGCACAGCTCCGGAGATCAGGTACAAGGAAGATCAGTTGGAGTGCATAATCGACGTTGCCGAGGCGAATGAGCTCTGTTTCAGGATCGGGGACGGAAGCGTATTCTTCCCCGCGCTGCTTAAGGACAATACTCCGGATGACGCCATCGCTCGCCCCGGGGACGAAGAAAACCAGGCTGAGTACCGATTCATCTACAATTATTTGCCCGACAGCGTAGTTCACCGGCTTATGATACGCCTTAAGAAGGACAACGTAGTCATCACGGAACCGTGGTTCAAGGGCATGGTGCTCGGCGCAATGGGCGGCCACAAGGCGATAATTCGCATGGAAGGCGATAAGACCCTTCGCGTACAGGTCGTTTCGGAGAAAGGCCGGCCGACCTCTGAATTCTTCCCGCTCATACGCAATGAGATTTTGAATGTCAATCGTGCGCTCGGCCTCTCCGCGCGGGAGGCTATAGCCAAGGGAGGGGACGTGTTCACTGTCAAAAACCTCCTAAATACATACAAGCGCGGGGACGGCAAAGTTTTTGGAGATAAGAGCGACGAGGAGTACTCGGCATATGAGCTTCTCAATCAATTCTATGACGCGCCTATGATCACCGGGATGGAGGTAAACAAAGAAGGTCAAGTCCGGATACAACCTTATAGCTACCACAAATGCAGCAAGAGCGATCAGGATCTGCGCAACGCTTTGTTTGACGTTTACGGTGAAAAATGCTTTTATACGAAGAAGAAGATCGAATTCGAAGATATGCAGGTCGATCATATCCTCGCAAAAAAGTACATTAAGCCCGATGACAACGAAACGAAGATGTATCTTGCGCGGCTTGCTGCAATGGGCTTCGACCTCGATGATCCGGACTATATCGAGAACTATCTTCCCTGCCGTGGCTCGGTGAACAGAGATTGGAGCAACAATCCCCGTCCCGTCGAAACGCTGATGTTCTATCACGAAAAAGCGCTGGAAAACACTCCGAAGGTTCTAAAGAAAATGGAGTACTATAAAAACCTGAAAAATAACCGCGGCAAATAAACCTCCCCTAAACTCCACGCCCCCCGCGCCATCGGCGCGGGGGGCGTTTCATTATGGCGGCGATCTCCCCTTGGGCGGTGGAGTCGCGGTTTTTCAAAACCCTTTTGCGCCGCGCGTCCCCTTTGTTCCCGCGGCGGGCTTTACTGTTGACCGATAATATGATATACTCTTTCCGACAATTCCCGACAAAACGCGCAGGAGGGCGGTATGGCATGGAAATACTGGTCTGACGAAGGAGTTTACGATCTGCTCGTCAGGATGGACGGGGGGTATATTCCGAATGAAGAGGAGAAGAAAGAGCTTGCCGGGCGGCTGGGCTTGAACCTTATGTTCAAGAATATCCATGAGCTTCCAAGGAGCATAGGGATACTTAAATCGCTTGAAAGCCTGGATCTCAGCGAGACGCAGATTGCTGCGTTGCCGGAGAGCATAGGAAACAACATTGCGCTTAAATTCTTGGATCTCAACCGCACGCGGATTGACTCGCTGCCGGAGAGCATAGGAAACTTAAAGTCGCTTAAAGGCTTATATATCCGCGGCACGCGGATAGCGGAGCTGCCGGAAAGCATAGGAGATCTTAGATCGCTTGAGAACTTGGATCTTTGCGACACGCAGATCGTCGCGCTGCCGGAGCGGATAGGCGAGCTACCGAATCTCAGAAAAGTTAATCTCACGGGATTGAAGCTCGACAGGATACCTGAATCCCTCGGGCTTAAAGGACTGCCGTTTGTCGACGAAGAACGTTTTTCCCGGACGGATACAGGCGTCAATCTTCGCGGCGTCACCCTTTTGCTGCAGGACGTATCCATATTCCTCGAATCTCCGAGTCTTATCCCGAGCCTGTACGAGGGCGATACGGTCACCATGCGGGAGTGCAAGGTCATATTCCTTGGCGACGGCGGCGCGGGCAAGAGCTACACGATTAAAAGGATAAAAAACGGCGGCAAAAAGGCGACGGAGGAGGAGCCGTACAGCACCTCCGTGACGCACGGCGTGGAGATATCGGATTGGCCTGTCGGCGGCAGGGGCGGCTTTACCGTGCACCTATGGGATTTCGGCGGGCAGGACGTGATGCACTCGATGCATCGCTGCTTTCTGACCGACAAGACCTGCTACGTGGTGACTGTGGACACGCGCAGAAACGACGGGAACGAGCGCGCGGCATACTGGCTGCGCAACGTCAAGGAGTTTGCGCCGAACTGCCCGGTGCTGCTCTACGTCAACTGCGTTGAGACCGACCGGGAAGGCAGCGATATAGACGAGGCCGGACTGCGCGAAGCATACCCCATGGTTAAGGATGCCGTCTACTGCTCCGCAAGGGATGCGGAGGACGCCGAGTTCCGCGAAAGCGTGATGGACAAGATAAAAAGCATCATCAGGGAATCCGGCTTCGGGCGCGAGAGGATCCCGCGCCGCTACTTTAACGCCCGCCGCGAGATAGGCAGGCTCAACAAGAAAAACCCCATTCTCACCAGGGAAGAATACCATGAGGTCTGCGCGAATAACGAGATCGAGGATGAAAATGCATCGGATCTTCTGACCTTCTTCAACAACATAGGCGTCTGCTTCAGCTATCACCGCGGCAGGGATAAAAAAGAATTGGCGGAGTACAAGCTGCTGCAGCCCATCTGGCTGACCAACGCCGTTTATGCGCTTATCCAGGAGGGCAGAGCGCACGCCCAAAACGGCGCGCTCAACGCGGAATCCGTAAGTGTGATCCTCTGCAATAACGCCCCCAAATCGGTGGACGGCAAGCCATACAGCCGCACCGCGCCGGAGATGAAATACGAGGAGTATCAATGCTCGTACATACTGGACGTTGCCGAGTCGCATGAGCTGTGTTACAGGCGCGGGGATGGCACGGTTTTTTTCCCCGCGCTGTTGACGCCCAATACGCCGAAAGAGGTTTCGGAGTACGTGAAAAGCAAAAGGGATTCGGCCGAATACAGGTTCGACTACGGGTATCTGCCCGACAACGTGGTGCACAGGCTGATGATCCGCTTTATGAAAAACGATCTTGTCATAAGCTCTCCGTGGCGCAGGGGATTCACGGTCGGAGCGATGGGCATATATAAGGCAGCCATATTTATGGAGAAAGATTCTGCTCTTCGAATAGTCGCGGAATCGGCTGCGGGCAGCCCCCTGTCGGTATTCTTCTCGCTGCTGCGCCGCGAGGTGAAGGAGGTGAACCTCGCGCTTAACCTGACCGCGCGTGAAGAGATATCCGTTGGAAGCGATTCGTTCACCCTCGTCAGCCTTATCAACGCAAATAATGCCCGGGCGCCATACGTTTACGGTCAGAATACGGGCAACCAGTTTGAGCCGTATAAGCTGCTGAACGCCTTTTTCAGCGACCGTATGATAAACAGCATGGAGGTCGACGCCGACGGGGAACCGTTTATACAGCCATACGTTTACGTCAAGAGGAAAAAAGAAAACACACTGCTTCGAAAAGCACTGTATCACGCATACGGGGAAAAGTGCATGTACTGCGGCGAACCTATCGCGTATAAAGAAATGCAGGTGGATCACATCCTTGCGACAAATCATGTCGACCCCGGGGATGATGAAACAAAAAAGTACATAGAAGAGCTTGAAAAGAACAGGTTCGATATTTCAAACCCCGATTACGTTGAAAACTATCTGCCCGTCTGTGGTCCCTGCAACAGATTAAAGCTGAATAAGGTTTTCGGCGTTTCCACGCTGCGGTTCTATCACGAGGCCGCCATGTGGCACACGCCTAAGGTTCTGGAGCTTTGGGAAAAATACAAGCGCGAAATGAAAGAAGAATGAACTACCCCTCGTGCGCCCTCGCCCACAGCTTTTTGATATCGGGCGGCAGGTCGTCGGGTATCATGGCGGCAAGGGGCTCCTCGGAGCCGTATTTCACGGCCTCGTCGTAATACCAGCATTTGAACTCCAGCATCGCCATGGTGCGGGTCAGGCGGTCAAGCTCGGCCTGCACCGCCGCGCGGCGCTTTGTAAACAGCTCGCGGCGCAGGGCAAACGAACCCGGCCCCTCGGTGCACCACTTCATAAACTGCTTTATCTCCTTTATTTCAAGCCCCGAGGCTTTAAGGCACTCTATCACGCGGAGCGCCTCCAATTCGCGCTCCGAAAAGCGCCGTATGCCCGACTCCCTTTCAAGATAGGGGAACAGCCCCTCCTTGTCGTAATAGCGCAGCGTTGAAACGGGCAAAGAGAACATCTCCGCCACCTGTCCTATAGTGTACATACGCGCCTCCTTTTTTTGAAAAAAGCCTTGACCTAAAGTCAGGTTTAGGTTTTATAATGCCATTATAGCACTGTTTTCGTGCAAATTCAAGCTTTGGAGGCTCAAATGGAAACGCTTACCATGACACGCGAATGGGACAAGACCTTTCCGCAGAGCGATAAGGTCCGTCACCGCAAGGTGACCTTTACGAACCGCTACGGCATAACGCTTGCGGCGGACATGTACAGCCCCAAGGGGGCCGAGGGACAGCTTCCCGGCATTGCGGTGTGCGGCCCGTTCGGCGCGGTAAAGGAGCAGTGCTCCGGCCTGTACGCCCAGACCATGGCCGAGCGCGGCTATATCACCGTCGCGTTCGACCCGTCCTTTACGGGCGAGAGCGGGGGCGCTCCCCGATACATGGCCTCGCCGGATATCAACACCGAGGACTTTATGGCGGCGGTGGACTTTCTTTCGATAACGCCGGCCGTCGACCCCGACAGGATAGGCATAATAGGCATCTGCGGCTGGGGCGGCCTTGCGATAAACGCCGCCGCGCTCGACACGCGCATAAAGGCGACGGTCGCATCCACCATGTACGATATGACCCGCGTCAACGCAAGGGGCTATTTCGACTCGGAGGACAGCGAGGAGGCGCGGTATATGAAGCGCGCCGCGATGTGCGCCGAAAGGACGAATTCCGCAAGGACGGGTGTTTACCCGCTTGCGGGCGGCGTGCCGGACGAGCTGCCGGAGGACGCGCCCCAATTCCTTAAGGACTATCACGACTACTACAAGACCCCTCGCGGATACCACGAAAGGTCGCTCAACTCCAACGGCGGCTGGTGCGTCGTCGGATGCGAGTCGTTCATCAATCAGCCCATACTGCAGTGGTCAAACGAGATCCGCTCAGCGGTGCTCGTCGTGCACGGCGACGCGGCGCACTCCTGCTATTTCGGCAGGGACGCCTACCGCGACATGGTAAGGGAGAGCAGGTACGCGTTCAATAAGGAGCTGCTCCTGGTCCCCGGCGCGTCGCATACAGACCTTTACGACGGCGGCGGCAAAGCCGCGATACCGTTTGACAGGATCGGGCATTTCTTCGAGAAGAATCTGAAATGAGCATTCATCGGATCGGACTTGCGGCGCTTGCCGCGCTGATAACGGCGCTGTGCTGCGCTTGCGGCATCAAAACGCCGAACGTACCCGGCCCGGAGCCGACTGAGCGGGCGGAGCAGACCGCACAGCCCCTGAATACGGAGGAAGATACTATGGAAAACGGCATGAAGCTTTTTATCGACGGACGCGAGCTTGAGGTCGTCTGGGAGCGGAACCGCGCGGCAGCCGCGCTCAAAGAGGCGGCCAAGGGCGGGCTTACCGTCGGCATGGAGCCGTACGGCGGGTTCGAGCAGGTCGGCGCGCTTGGCTTCAGCCTGCCCGCAAGCGACGAGCGCATAAAGACCGCTCCCGGCGACGTGGTGCTTTACTCGGGCGACAGCATAGTGATATTCTACGGCACCAACACCTGGGCATACACAAGGCTCGGCCATATCAACGCCGACGCGGAGGAGCTTGCGGCGCTCCTTTCAAACGGGCCGGTGGAGCTTAAGCTCGATGCCGGCAAATAAGAATGAATAAGCCCGATGGGGCAGAGGAGGATAATATGAGCAAGGTTACGGTCATCTCCACCAGTTTAAGGGCGGGGAGCAATACCGACAGGCTGGCCGACAGCCTGATCCTCGGCGCGCGCGAGGCGGGGCACGAGGTGGAAAAGATAAGCCTTAAGGGCAAAAGGATAGCCTTCTGCATGGGCTGCCTTGCCTGCCAGCAGCGCGGCGAGTGCGTGATACGCGACGACGCGGTCGGGATCGCCCGAAGCGTGCTCGGATCGGACGCGGTGGTGTTCGTCACGCCCATCTATTATTATGAGATGAGCGGACAGATGAAGACGCTGATAGACCGCATGAATTCGCTGTATTCGTCGGATTACCGCTTCCGCAGGGTGTATCTTTTGACCGCCGCCGCGGAGGACGAGCCCGGCACCGACAGCAGGGCGGTATCCGGTCTTCAGGGCTGGGTGGACTGCTTTGAAAAGGCGGAGCTTGCGGGCACGCTCTTCTGCGGAGGCCTGGGCGGCCCCAACGAGGCGGAGGGCGATAAGTCCGCGCTCGACGCCGCGTTCGAGTTCGGCAGGAGCATAAAGTGACGGCCGAGGCATAAACAAAGACCCCTTTTGGGCGGGCCCGCCCGACAGGCGGCAGGATCCGCCGCGGCAAAACAGACAGACCCGGCGCGGAGGCAGGTCCCGTGCGCCGGGCCTTTTTTGGCATCTTGCCAACCGCGTCAACATAGTATATAATGCACAAAAACCGACCGGGGGAGAGTATGAAGTACAGAAGCGATAAAAACGGGAACGAGCTTTCGGTGCTCGGGTTCGGCTGCATGCGGTTTCCGCAGAAGGGCGGCAGGATCGACATGGAGGAGACGGAGCGCGAGGTGACGGAGGCAATACGCCTCGGGGTCAATTATTTTGACACCGCGTATATCTACCCGGGCAGCGAGGCGGCGCTCGGCGAGATACTGGAGCGCGCGGGGCTGCGCGACAGGGTAAACATCGCCACCAAGCTCCCGCAGTACCTTGTGGGCAGCAGGGCGGCGCTAGACCGCTATTTCGACGAGCAGCTGAAGCGCCTTCGCACCGACCGAATAGACTATTATCTGATGCACCATCTTACGGACGCCGCCATGTGGGAAAAGCTCAAAAGCGTGGGCGTTATCGAATGGATCGCCGAAAAGAAGCGCGCCGGCCAAATCAAAAACGCGGGCTTTTCGTACCACGGAAATTCGGACGGGTTCATTAAAATACTCTGCGATTTCGATTGGGATATCTGCCAGATACAGTACAATTATTTCGACGAGCATTCGCAGGCGGGCGTGCGCGGCCTCAAAGCGGCGGCTGAAAGGGGAGTGCCCGTCGTTATAATGGAGCCTCTTCGCGGGGGCAAGCTCGTGGGCATGCTGCCGCAGGGTGCAAAGGACGTTATGAAAAACAGCGGGCGCGGATGGTCGCCCGCGGAGTGGAGCTTCCGCTGGCTGTTCGATCAGCCGGAGGTCACGGTGGTGCTTTCGGGCATGAACTCGCTTGAAATGCTGCGCGAGAACTGCCGCACCGCCGACGCCGCGCTGCCCGGGAGCTTTACGGAGGAGGACCGCGAGGTGCTGCGCCTTGTCACGCAAAGGATACGCGAGCGCGAAAAGGTGGGCTGTACGGGGTGCAGGTACTGTATGCCCTGCCCCAAGGGTGTGGACATACCCGGCGCGTTCCGCTGCTATAACGCCATGTTCACCGAGTCGCGCAGGGCGGGCCGCTTCCAGTACGCCCAGACCGTCGGCCTTACCCGCGAGCCCGCTTTTCCAAGCCAATGCGTGGGCTGCGGCAGGTGCGAGGCGCATTGCCCGCAGGGCATACCCATACGCGAAAAGCTGAAGGAGGCCCAAAAGGCCCTGCTCCCGCTGCCCTACAAGGCGGGGCTCGCCGCCGCGCGGCGGTTCATGTTCCGCAAAACAAAGCAATAAAAGTCAGGGCCGCGCGGCGATCTGCCGCACGGCCCGTGTTTTTGTTTGCCTTTCGTTGGCTTACCGGGGGTCTTTAACCATTTCGGCGCCCAGAGAGAAGGCCTTTTTCATCTCCCCGGGGAACACCTTGTTATGCCGCGCGGTCTTTGCCTCGCCGTTGAACATGGTCCAATCGAAGCGGCTGTAATCGTCTACCTGCATTGTGTCGCCCACGATCAAAAGCTTTGTATCACCCACGAACGCGCCGAGCGTCTTTTGATATTCGTTCAGCGTCCTGCGGTAGCCCAGCACGGGGTAGTATTCCTTTGCGGCGTTGCTCGTCATTATAAGCAGCACCGGAATGCTGCGCGTATTGTAGCTGCGCGGCTCTTTTTTATATGTGAGCGCCTGAAAAACAAGCCTTTCGTACAGCGCGCGGAAGCCCGCCGTGGCGTCGCCCAGGTAATTGGGCGTGCCTATTATCAGCCCGTCCGCTTCGCGTATCGCCTGAAGCACGGGGCTCAGTCCGTCGCGGCAGACGCATTTTCCCTCGTTGGGGGGCAGCTTGCACCCGAAGCACGATATGCAGCCCGTGAATTTTTCGAGCCTGTAAAGGTCAAACACCTCGGTCTCCGCCCCGCATGAGGCGGCCCCCCGCGCGGCCTCGCGCACGAGCGAGCCCGTGTTGCGGTTTGGCCTCGGGCTGCAGTTGACGGCGACTATCTTCACTCTGTCCGCTCCTTTCGGCAACGCTCTTTACAGAGCGGTACGCATCCTCTTCAATATCTCGTCGAGCAGCGCGTTCGCCGCGTCGTCCTTGCTCATCAGCGGAAGCGATACCTCGTCCTCGCGGGTGATGAGCGTCAGCACGTTCGTCGATACGGCAAAGCCCGCGCCCTCGGTGTTAAGGTCGTTTGCGGCGATCATATCGACGTTCTTTTTAACGAGCTTTTTGCGGCTGTTTTCAAGCACGTCCCGTGTCTCCATCGAGAACCCGCAAATAAACTGCCCCTCGCGGCGGCTCCCGCCCAGCGTGCCGAGTATGTCCTTCGTGCGCTCCAGGGGTATGGACATATCGCCCTCGGTCTTTTTAATCTTGTTTGCGGCGACCGTTGCCGGCCTGTAATCCGCAACGGCTGCGGCCTTTACGATAATATCGGCGCCGCTTGCCCAGCTCGTTACGGCGTCGAACATTTCCTGCGCGGAAACGACGTCCACCGTTTCGACGTACGCGGGCTTTTTAAGCGCCGTCGGCCCCGAAACGAGCGTGACGCGGGCGCCCCGGCGCGCCGCGGCGGAGGCTATCGCATAGCCCATTTTGCCGCTGGAGCGGTTTGTGATATAGCGCACGGGGTCTATTGCCTCCTGCGTGGGGCCCGCCGTTACCAGCACCGAAAGCCCCGCCATGTCCTTTTCGTGCGCAATTGTGTGCAGGCACACCTCAAGCAGGTCCTCGGGCTCCGGCAAACGGCCCTTTCCGCTCGTCCCGCAGGCAAGCCTGCCCGACGCGGGCTCGACTATCTCCCACCCGTAGCGGCGAAGCGCGGCAATATTGTCCTGCGTCACGGGGTTGTCGAACATGCCCGTGTTCATTGCGGGAGCTATCGCCTTGGGGCAGGAGCAGGCAAGCACTGTGGTCGTCAGCATATCGTCGGCAAGCCCGTGCGCGAGCTTTGCGATAACGTTCGCGGTGGCGGGGGCGATAAGCACCATGTCCGCGCGGGAGGCAAGCGAGATATGCTCCACCTGATGCACGAAATTGCGGTCGAAGGTATCAACGCTCACGCGGTTGCCGGTGAGCTGTTCAAAGGTCAGGGGAGTTACGAACTCCGTCGCGTTTTTCGTCATGACGACCTCGACGCAGGCGCGCTGCTTGACCAGCATAGAGGCGAGCGCCGCCGCCTTAAAGCAGGCGATGCCGCCGGTCACGCCCAACAATACGGTTTTGCCATTCAGCATAGTGTCCTCCGTGCGCGCCGGGAATCGGCGCATATTTTTACTTATACAGTATATACCGCTTCTGCGTTTTTGTAAAGCCGAAGCTTACAAAAACCCCTTGGGACGGGCGCAAAAAACTCTTGCAAACGGCGGCGCGTGAGTTTATAATGTGTACGGCCGTCACGGGGGCGGCCGCGCTCCATCCGCAGGAGGGGCAGCGGCAATTCCTCCCGCCGTGGGCAGACCCATATTATACGCCGCATCGCATCGAGCGGCAGTAGGAGGTATTATGTTCAAGTTCAAATTCAACGCACGCACCCTCGCCTATCTCGCGCTTCTCACCGCGCTGCTGATGGTGTTCTCGTTCACCCCGATCGGTACGATACCCATCGGCCCTCTTTCCATCACGCTCAACATAATCCCCGTGGCGATAGCCGCGATAGCGTTGGGCCCCATCGGCGGCCTTATAATAGGCAGCGTTTTCGGGCTTCTGAGCTTTCTGCAGTGCTTCTCCATCGGCGTGCCCAGCGGCATGGGCGCGATACTCGCCGGCATCAGCCCCGTGCTTGCGTTCATACAGCGCTTCGTTCCGCGCGCGCTTGACGGCTTCATCGTGGGCGTAGTCTACCGTGCGCTCTACAAGCTCTTCAAGGAGCATGACAGCAACCTGCTCGTCACGGTGTTCGGCCTTATAGTTGGCGCGCTCCTGGGCGCGGCGGGCGCCGTGGTCTGCGTGACCGGCGCTCAGAAGAACGCCGCCGCGGAGGCGGGCGCGCATCCCGGCACGGCGTTTATCGTGTTCGGCGCGATAGCCTGTGCGATAGGGCTGGCGTTCATCGTGCTCTCCATTGTCAATAAGGTCGCCGGCAAGGTCAGGAAGGACTCCGTAAGCCCCGCGTGCTTCATAGCGGGCTTCCTCTCGGCCTTTCTCAACACCGCGTTCTTCATGACCGCGCTCGTGCTGCTCTTCGGCAATACCGAGTACGTGCGCAGCCTTATGGACGGGCGCAGCTTCATAGCGTTCGTCGTGGCGTTCGTCGGCGTGAATGCGCTTGTCGAAATGATAGTTTCCACGGTGTTCTCGGGGGTCGCCGTATCTTCGATATACCGCGCAAAGCTGCTGCCCGTCACCGATAAGACCAAAAACAAAAAACTCAAGAAAGCCTGAGGACGGTAAATGCTTCTCGCCATAGACATCGGCAACACCAACATAACCATCGGCTGCATCGAAAACGACCGCATCGTTTGCGAGGCAAGGATAGCCACCGACAAGACGCGCACCTCCGACCAGTACGGCGTCGAGATCAAGAACATGCTCGAGACCTACGGCTGCCGCATAGAGGACATACACGACTGCATAATCGCGTCGGTCGTGCCGCCCGTGTTCAACGCGGTGCGCAGCGGCGTTTTCAAGGTGATACAAAAGCGCCCCATTGTCGTGGGGCACGGGCTTAAAACGGGGCTCGACATAAGGCTGGAGCATCCCTCGCAGGTCGGCAGCGACAGGATAGTCATCGCAGTCGCCGCGCTTGCAAAGCGTCAGGCGCCGCTCATCGTCATAGACATGGGCACCGCCACCACGGTTGAGGTGATAGAGCCCAAAAACCGCTATATGGGCGGCGTGATAATGCCCGGCACAAGGATCTCGCTCGACGCGCTCACAAGCCGCACGGCGCAGCTCCCCGGCATAAACCTCGACAAGCCCGGCAACATAATCGCCCGCAATACTGTCGACGCCATGCGAAGCGGCATCATGTACGGCGCGGCGGCAATGCTCGACGGCGTGCTCGACCGCATGGAGGAGGAGCTCGGCCATCCCTCTACGATAATCGCAACGGGCGGCATTGCGCCCTACGTCATATCGCTCTGCAGGCACAAGATAACGCTCGACCGCGACCTTCTCCTGCACGGGCTTAACATCATTTACAAGATGAACCGGCCTTCGGGCACTCAGCAATAGTAAACTGCGGCGTGTGCAGATCACTGCGCGCGCCGCTGCTTTTATAAGAGCTTCGACAAAAAACGGAGGTGCAAAATGAATATCGCAGTCAGATACTACACAAAAACGGGCAATACCAAAAGGCTTGCCGAAGCCGTGGCGGACGCGGTTGGAGTTCAGGCGCAGCCTGTTTCCGTGCCCGTGACGGAGCGCGCGGACGTGCTGTTTCTCGGCAGCTCCTATTACGCGTTCAACATCGACCCCGAGGTGCGCGGCTTCATTCACTCGCTCGACCGCTCAAAGGTCGGCAGGATAGTCTGCTTCGGCTCCGCCGCCATGCTCAATTCCACACAAAAAAAGATCGCCGTCGAGGCCGCCAAGGCAGGCATACCCGTGGACCCGCGCGAGTTCCACTGCCGGGGCGAATTCAAGGGCCTCCACAAGGGCAGACCGAACAAAAGCGACCTTCAGGCCGCCGCGCAGTTTGCGCGGAGCATAGTCCGCTGACGCCGCGGAAAAACACGATCGGGCCCTGTTAGCGCGGCTTTAATGCTCTGCTTCAAGCTGCGGTTTGTCGGGATGACCGTATCATGCGGCCCGACCGTATTCAACAGCTTGCTTTCGGGCATCAAGAGCCGACCCGATCGGCTTCCCGCAAAAGGGTCTGTGTCCGCACAGATCCAAGACCGCAGAGGAGAAAAAATGTTTGCAGTAAATTATAAGGATCTCACGCTCTCTTTTAACGAATTCCACGATCTTTCGATCGATGATCTGCCGAATTACGGAGAATACTGTCTGCTCGAGCTGAAAACGGGCGACTATACCGCGGGAGAATGGCATCCGTCGGACAGCGGGCAAACCGCTTCGGGCAAGTTCATACGCGGGACCGCAGACACGGTCGGTTCGGAGGAGGTCGCAAGATGGCACTCCCTCGACCGCTATGACCTGACGGACGCTCTTTCAGAGGAAGGCGTCAACTGGATAAACATCGGCCGCGAGGAGGAAGAGGGCTTCCGCAACGTTCAGTTTGAGGGCTTCAAGTCGATTGCCGACAAAAAGAACCCGAAGGAGGAGCAGTTCTGCCTGCTGATCATGAAGGACGGAAGCCTTGCGGCAGGCAGGTGGAACAAGTGGAGGGGCGAAGCCGGAGGAGCGTTTATTTACTCGTCGGCGCTGGCAAGCCACAGCTGGGACAAGGTTTGGGCGTGGACGCCGCTCAGCACCGATGAGGTATTTGCGATAGAGCTCGAGCGTGAGAATGAGAAAAGGCGCGAAAGGAAACTGAACAAGAATCCTTCTGCGGACCCGGAGCTGTTCAAATACGGAATGGACATCGACGTGTATTATGAAAAAGCGCTTGAAAAGCTGCGCGGGGAGTTTTGCTGGGCGACCGTGCAGATGATGAAAAAGCAGACTCCGGTTTGGAATATCGCGCCTCTGCACGGCAAATATGTTTTCTGTCAGATCGGCAAAAACTATTATGACGATTCCGACGTATTGACCCCCTGGGAGGGCGCCTCGGCGGACGGGTTCATAGATTTCCTGTGCGGATATACGCACGATACCGTCGCGCATTCGAACCCGGAAGAGAGATTCAAATTCGGTACGGACGTGAACGTATACCTTGAAAAGGCCTTCAATAACGTAAAGAAGGACTATCGCTGGCTCGATAAAAAGATGCTCGCAAAGAGCTGGCAGTACGATATACGCAGAGTCGGCGGAGACCTTGAATTCGTCAGAAAATACTGGAATGAAAGCGAGTATTCCGTATACGACGTTGAAAGCGCCGAACGGTTTATACAATGTGTGGAGTACGATTATATCAGCGCGGCGCTGCAGGCGAACAAAGTCGTGGCAAGCTATGAGCCTCATTTCGGGCATATCGAGATCCACGGCTGGAATCTTGAAAGATATGTTTTCCACAGGCTGCATTCGGGCGACTTCAAGGTCAGCGTGACGGCGGGAGACCGTACGACCGGCGGCAGCAGGGATTTTTTCATCACGCCGTACTGCTTTGAGGCAAAGACCTACGAAGAGTTCCTTGACCGTTATCTTGAGATAGTCCCGGAGCACTCCTTCGGGCTCGGGAAAGAGGAGCTTCTGCCCGATAAGAAGCTGCGGGAATTCCTCGGTTATTAAACCGTACTGCGCGTTAAGGAAATACGTCGTTCCCATTCTGTTTTCGCGCATTAAGCCGTGTCCCGATGCAAGGACCGCACAAGGAAGCAAAGAAAAAAACCGCAGGCTCGTCTGAAATGCCGAATGGAACGGATACCGTCGGCGAGCCGGGGGCAAGGCTTGATAGACGGTCGATTTCAAAAAAAGTGAGGGGGAATACTTATGCCAAAGGTCAAGCTGACAATTGCAGAGAGTAAATGCAGATGCGGTTACTTCAAAAAAGGACAGGAGTTTATAGTTGAGGATCTGTGCCCGCCCTTGTGCCATGAACTGTGGAACGGTATATATCCGTTTGTTTATGCATTGCAGAACGGAGCTTCGCTTGACTGTGGAGACGGACGGGCAAAAATGTTTGATGCAGCATGTCCGGATGAAGGAAGAGTTTGTATCCATGGAGAAGTGATACCCTGACGGATATGGTGTTTGAGAAAGCGAGGTCATGAAATGATGCGTATCTACGTTGATTTTGACGATTGCCTGTGCGAAACGGGAAGGGCCTTATCAAAGCTTGCGCTGGAAATGTTCGATAAGCACGTTCCCTATGATCGGATGCGTTATTTTGAACTGGACAGGTCTTTCGGTCTGGATGCGGAACAGTACGAGCGGTTTATGCTTCGTGCGCACGAGCCGGATATACTGCTGTCGCTTGATGCGACGCCGGGAGCTGTCCAAACCGTAAACGAATGGATATCCTGCGGGCACGAGGTGTCGATCGTTACCGGCCGCCCGTCAAGCGTTTATGAGCAGTCGCGCATTTGGCTGAACGGGCACGGACTTCAAAACGCCGGGCTTTACTGTCTCAACAAATACGGAAGGGATCATTTTATCAAGAACAGCGGCAGCACTCTCGAGCTTGAAGACTATTATAGGATGAGGTTTGATTTCGCGGTTGAGGATTCTCCCAAGGCGTTCAAATATTTCGAACATCTGCCGGAGCTCAAGGTCCTGGTGATCGACAGACCGTGGAACAGGGAATGTGCTTTCCCGAACGAGAATTATCAAAGATGCGCCGATTGGGAGAGCATTCGCAGGGCCGTTGCAGGCGAGCGGTAAAGGGACGCCAGCAGTGCCAAAGGGACGGTTCTCGTGACACATGCTCAGAGCATAATGCGTCAAATCGTTCCTTTGAAAACTCAAATGAGAAGGCTTCGTCAAGAACGATCCTGAAGCGGTCGCTGAACGAGGCAGGCAAGGCAGCCGGGAAGAAGCACCCTCCGGAGCACCTTCCGGGCGGAGATGAACCTGAAAAGGAGTGTGAGGCGTGATGCGCTTGTTCAAAGGGACAGAAGATAAGCAGCCCCGCAGGAAGGGCAGGACCGGCAAGTGGTATAAGGAACAGCACCTGTTCGGCAGCGTCACATACCGCTGCTCAGGATGCGGAGCGAGGTCCCGCAGTTGTCCGGCTGTCTGTCCCAAATGCGGCTCGGTAAACTCCGGGACCAAAAACGATCCTGTATGGGTTGAAGAAATGGGCGATTATGATTTAGAGTAGCATACTACTTTTTTTTCACGCGCTTTCATTGTACGATCTTCTCGCTTTCTGTGTGGTTTTTCAGCAAATTGATTATACATGAAAGCAGCAAACCGGGCAACCCTTGCGGGCTGCCCGGTCTTGTTTTTCTCAGGCCTTAGTGCAACAGCCCCTTCGATTTTGTTCATCTCATCAGTCTGCCTCGCATAGCTCGGCAGCCGGCTTCCCCTCCAGGGGAAGCCATGCGAGC
>JAEEGL014745104.1_pt1 | contig 20287 bp, 18 predicted proteins | sample 9134231 | NCBI WGS metagenome assembly JAEEGL01 (sample SAMN16246548, study PRJNA631951) | gut metagenome | biome: gut microbiome; feature: rumen; material: fiber-attached | host: Bos | place: Iran: Karaj | collected 2018-10 | reverse complement strand
TTTCTTCTCATTACAAACTATTATAGTCTTTCTAATTTCAGTACCTAACTTTTTGTCTATTTCAAGACACTCTTCCATTGATTCAACTGTATCATTATCTACTCTATCAAAACTAATAGATAATTCATTTAACTTTTCATAAACTTTCTTTTCTAACTCACTAGTATAATCACTAGGCATTTCATTTGTAATATCACTTATATACATAAAATCATCTCCAATACTACTATTATTATTATATCATAATATAATTCCATAAAAGTAATTTATTAATTCACAAAAAAATCAATCGTAATGACTGATTTAGTATTTACAATTATTATAAAACCTTTTCTTTTTCTTTTCTCTTTATGAAAACTCTATAAAGTAATTTCCCATTTAATTTAAAAAACATAAAGATATTTGTTAAAAAGCAAACTTTATTCATATAATCTTTGTTTTTTATTTCTTCTTTATAAAAATAATCTTCTTTATATTTATAGTCAGATAATAATTTATCTAATTCCTTTATATTATACTTGTAGTATTCTTTATTCATAGTTACTGAACCAGATAATTCGATTATTTTCCCAACAAAAGACATACAATTAAGTGCTTTATAAATTCTAATGCCATGGAATATTGACATTGTAATCATAGAATATAGATTAAAAATATAATCTTGATCATTTTCAATTTTAGTAATATATTTAACAATTTTTTCTTTAATTTTTAAAGTTACTGGAACTTTAAATATTTTTAATTTAATCTTGTCAATATTACCAAATGCATAACAATCAATAGTTTCATGCATAAATCCAGAATCAAATGGTGCATAGTGCTTTCTTCTTGAGAAAGTAATGAAATCGTCTATTTCATCGTTTAAACAGACCGCTATATGAGTATATTCATATTTGGAAAACTTCCTAGCAAATTTTCCAAGACCAGTCATTGCTTTAACAAGTACTATATAAATATAATCTTGATTCTTATTTTTTTTCATGGTCTTTAACACTCAATCTCCTATATAATTCTATTTGTAATCTTACCATCTCATAATACATTGGTATCCCTCCAATAATTAATATGATATCAGCTATCTTTAATTTAAAGCTGTATAATTCAACTATTGATTCTGTACCAAATATCATACTTAAAATACAAATCACTATAAGTAATAAATGCGTTTCAATAGGACCTAATCTAGGAAATAAAAATTCATTTAGATACCTAATATAGTTCATAGCAGTAAACATAAGTAATGCATAAACTGGAACTAGAAATATTGTTATCTCAAAACTAGTAATTCCTGCAAAAGATAATGCAATTAATAAATATGTAATATGAAGTATGTCAGTAAGCAAATCAAAGAAAGCTCCAGCTGTAGATGACATATTTCTTTTTCTAGCAACATAACCATCCAAATCATCACAAATAATATGAGTTAATAATCCTATTATTGTACCAATTAAAAACAATATATTTAGCTTTGATAGCAAAGCACATACTATTCCAAATAATCCTCCTAAAACTCCTATTAATGTTATTTGGTTAGGTGTCATATTTTTAGGTACCATTTTACCGAATGTATTATACACTATTGGATAAAATGCATTTTCTAATTTACTTGGAACAATTTTTATAACTTCTTTTTCTTTTTTACTCATCATCATTAGTCCTTTTCTTAAATATATTAGATATAAATGATTTTATATAGTCACCATAATCGATAAAATCATATACCCCTTCTCTTTTAGCTTTTAAAAATAATTTTATAAGTAATATATAATAATTAAAATAATATCTTCTTACACTCATATTAGTTGGTTTAACAACTAAATGCAAATAATCGAAGTGAGATGGATTATCTGTTATAAGGCGATCTTTATATTGATTAAAATTTTCAAGCCCCATTTCTGGTGTAAATATAGAAATTGCAACATGCTTCAAATTATGACTTTTAATCCATTTATATAAATTCTTAAAATCTTTTTTAGTAAAATCCAAATCTACTATAAACATCCCCATAATATTAATACCTAAGCTATTACAAATTTCAATACTCTTAATATTATTATTTACGTTAGATTTTTTATTATAGTTTTTTAAGAACTTATCATCAATTGCTTCTAGACCAACAAGTACATAATAAAGTCCAATACTTTTTAAATCCTTCATTAATTCTTCATGTGATGCGATAAAATCAGATCTACCATAACATATATAATTCTTCTTGATTTTTTTCTTTTTTAGTAATAATACAAATTTTTTTAATCTTTCTTCATCAAATAAGAAATCATCATCTACAATGTAAATATTATTAGACTTTATGCTTTCAATTTCATTAACAACATCTTCAATATCCCTTGCCATATATCTTCCAGAATTCATTCTGTTTCTTTCACAGAATTTACATCTATATGGACAAGAATAAGTAGTTCTAACCCAAGCAGAATGTTCCAATTCTAAATATCTATAATTCTTAGGATGATTATAGAAATAAGTCCTATCTGGAAGTGGTAATTTATTTATATCGAATGGAACAGATTTGTTTTTATACCATTTATGTTTATCTTGATAACAAATTCCATCTACTCTTTTAAGATCAATTTTCTTATTGAATATAGAATAATCAATTATATCAAACAGTTTATAAACATCAAAAGTCGTTAATATATAATCAACATAATCTTTAAACATTCTCTCATAACAAAGTTGTGCATGTAATCCTCCAATTATAGTAACTATTTTTTCATTATATTTCTTTGCATCTTTACAGTATTCAAGCATAAAATTCTCTTGTCTTGTTCGTCCACATACATACACTACATCTGGTTTGTATTTTTTTAAAGCATTAGGAATACCAGTATTTTCAACTTGACCATCATATAGATATACTTTATGGCCCTTTTCAGATAAAACACTTGATATATATTCTAACTCTAGACATTCATTTTCAATAATTCCAACAAAATTGTATTTTGTCCTAGAAATTTCTGGATGAATAAGTAAAAATGTTAAACTATTTTTTTTCATGTTTAGATAGTTCCTCCTTTGCAAGTTCATTATAAGCAACTTTTCCTACAAGTGTTTTAGGTAATTCTTCTCTAAATTCATATTCATATGGCCAAGAATATTTAGCTAAATTTTGCTCACAGTGAGCTTTTATTGACTCTAAAATCTCATCACTAGCAATAATACCATTTTTTAAAACAATAAAAGCCTTTGCCACTTGTACTTTATATGGATGATCTATTCCAATCACACAAGACATTAAAACATCAGGGTGTGAATCAATTATACTTTCAATATATTGTGGATATATGCAATAACCAGAACTAATAATAACTCTTTTTAATCTTTGCTTAAAATATACAAAGCCATCTTTATCCATATAACCCAAATCACCAGTATGCATCCATATTAATCCATCAGAATGCTTTTTTAAAGTCAATTTAGTTTCTTTTTTATCATTTAAATAACCTTTCATTACTGATGGTCCACTTATTACAATTTCCCCTTCTTTACCATATGGCACTTCGATAGTTGTTTCTGGTTTCACAATTTTATAGTAAGTATCTGGATAAGGAATACCAATACTACCTTCACGATAATATTTCAAAGGTGTTAAACAACTACCAGTAACACATTCGGTTAAGCCATAACCTTCTCTAACTTGAATATCAGCTCCATGTTCATGAAGAAATTTGTCGATTTTTTTCTTTAAACTAACTGATAAAGAGTCTCCGCCAGAGATTACGCATTTTAAGAAAGACAAGTCATAACCATCTAAGTTTTTATTCTTTAATAATGCTTCATATAAAGTAGGAACACCTGCGATTACATTTGGCTTGTACTTCTTTAATAATTTATCAAATGTTTTAGCACTAAATTGAGGCAATAAAATACATGTCCCTCCAAAGTATTGAACAGTATGTATACAGATTCCTAGTCCAAAGCCATGAAAGACTGGCATTATAGATAATACCTTATCTTTTTCTTTCAAACAAGCACACGCTTCAAAACTTTGCATTGCTAAAGCATTAAAATTTAGATTAGTTAATTCAATACCTTTAGGATAACCAGTTGTTCCACCACTATATAAAATAGCTGCCACTAAAGAACCTTTAAATTTATATTTGATTGCTTTTTTATATTTCTTTCCTAGATTAATAAATTCTTTCCATCTAATAATAGAATCATTATTTTCTAGTTTTATCTTTCTACCTTTTGTTATTTGATATAAAGTTCTAATATGTACTGGCATTGAATCTCCTACTGAAACTATGATTGCATTTTTAAGCTTAGTTTCATGAAAAATATGATTTACTTTATTAAAAGCAATATCAATAGTAACTATATATTTGCTTTTAGATATATTAACAAAATATTTTATTTCTGTTTCAGCAGACAACGGATGAATCATATTAGCAATTGCTCCTATTTTATTTAAAGCATAAAAACTAATTACTGCTTCCGGAGTATTAGGCATACAAATACTAACTACATCTCCTCGTCTAATTCCTAATTGCTTAAAAGATTTTGCACAATCATCAATTTGTTTTAAAAATTCTTTATATGTTTTTTTTGTTCCGTAATAATTATAGCTGATATTTTTCAAGTGATTACTTGCCGTTTTTTCCAATAATTCATATACAGAAATATCTGGATAATCCAAGTGTTCTTTAACATTATCATAATAACTATACCATGGGGTTTTAACTTCTTTATTCAATTTACTCGCACTACTTTCTGTTGTCTATTATTAACTTTTTTATTTTTTTATACAATAACTCATTTGCTTCTTCAACACTGAGTTTTGAAATATCTATTGGTTTACCGAAGACAATTTTTAGATTTTTACTTCTAAATTTATAATCACCTGTAATAGAATAAGGAATAATTTTACTATTAGTCCTTTTTGCCATTACAACTGCTCCAAATTTAAATGGTAATAAAATTTTTTTAGTATAATTCCTTTTTGCCTCTGGTGATAAATTAATTAAGTGATTATCATTCAGATATTCAATTGCACTATTAAGGGCACTTTTATTATGCTCTGCATGCAAATCAACAGGTATTGTTCCGATAGCTCTGAAAAACCATCCAAACTTGCCATCATGCAAATCTTTTTTTGCCAGAGTATGAACAACTCTAGTTGTACAAATATCAACTAATATTGGATCTAAAGCATGTTTATGGTTACCAGCAATTACTGCTTTTCCTTTTATAGGAATATATTCCTTGTTTATAACAGTCGGATTATAATATGCTTTAAAAATCACTTTTAAAATAGGTTGCATTACTTTATACAAGAAAGCACCTTTGTTTTTTGCCATAAAAAATCACCTTCAGCCATCATTACTATTATAACATCTTTTTCCTGCAATAAAAAATCAATTCATACAGAATTGATTTTATATTCATATGGTGCGAGTAACAGGAGTTGAACCTGCACGTCTAAGACACTAGATCCTAAGTCTAGCGCGTCTGCCAATTCCGCCATACTCGCATGAAATGGTGGACCCTATAGGACTCGAACCTATGACCGCCCGGTTATGAGCCGGATGCTCTAACCAACTGAGCTAAGGGTCCGTGCTATTTAATAATAGCATAATTTCACCGATGTTGCAACCAAAAAATCAAAAAAATAGAGAATAACTCTATTTGTTTAACATGTTTAGTAAATTGATTTTAAACATATCTTTTTCTGGATTTGTTTTAGAAATCATTACACCTTTATAAGTTGATAATTCAGCTCTATGACCTTCATCTAAAATACCTTCTGGTGTAATATTAGTTAAAAGAATAATATTCTTTTCAGTATATACAGTATAGTGTAATACAATTGGGCCATGAACTTTTTTAAATAGTTCATCGGTTGGTAATTGTAATTCATAACTTATAGTTTTATCTCTTTCATTTCTTTTTACTTCTTCTCCTAAGAATTTACCACTACGTAATTCAGGATAATAAGTGAAAGTTAATTTCTTATAAGCTAACATATTATACTTTCTTACTGATCTTTCTTTTTTTCTAAAATCATTTTCATCGAGATACTCAAATATATAACCATTTTTCATATATATTCAACCCCCTACTTGTTTTAACCCCACTGTACCATCAATGTGTATACATTATACCACAAATGTTGCTTTTTGTCAAACAAATCGTATAAAAAAAGATAAAAGTAATCTTTTATCTTTTATTTATGTAATTCTTTAGCAGCTTCATCATCATTAGATGAATTCTTTGCTAAGTCTTCAACATAAGAATCAACGATTTGTTCATTTGATTTCTTCTCAGGTGCAGGTGCTGGAGCAGGTGCTGATTCCTTAGGAGCTTCTGCTTTTGGAGCTGGAGCTGATTCCTTTGGAGCCTCTGCTTTTGGTGCAGCTTCTGCACTACTTGAAGAACTAGATGAACTTGAACTTGAGCTTGAGTTTGAACTAGAAGATTGTTTTTCACCCTCTTCATCAAACTTCTTACCAGTTTCATTAGGATCTGGTAAATCACTTGGTGTCTTAGCTCCAGTACCATCAGTAGTAATATCTTCTACTGAGTCGTTTAAGTTACCTTCAGAATCTGAATGTTGATCATCAAAGTCAACATTATGATCACCAAAGTCTGATTCATTTACTGGAGTTGTTGGTTTTTGTTCTTCTTCTGGTTTTCCTTGATTTTCTTCTTCTATCTTTTGATTCTCTTCGATTTTATCGTTAGCATCATCGATTTTTTCTTGAAGATCCTCATCATCCTTTTTGATTTCTTCTTTTATTTCTTCGGCTTTTTTGTCTTCTTCTTCTTGCATTTCTTTACGAGTTTCTTCTGCTTCTTGTTCTGCTTTTTTCTTTTCTTCCTCGTTTTCTTTAGCAATTTCGTCGTCGACTTCTTTCTTAGCCTCATCAGTTATTTCTTTTTCAGTACGTGTTGTTTCAGTTCTAGTTGTAGTCTTAGTTTTCTTCCATTTTCTAGTTACTTTACGAGTCTCAGTAGTATAGTATACTGAACCTGTATAATAACCTTCTTCATCTAATCCAAAATGCCAATTAACTTCTTCTTGGAATCTATCTAATTCAGATAACTCTCTATGAGCATCATCAATTACATAAGCATTCTTATCAGTTAATTCTTTTACTATAGCATTTCTATATTGTTCATAAGTTGGATTAGTATTATCTTCATTATCAAATGCACCCATAGTGATTTGTTGAACTACTTCGAACTTTTCTTCAGCAATATTACATAATCCTAAATCATTAAAGTAATCAATTTCACCCTTAGCTACTCCAACGTTTCCATTTAGAATGATTTCTACTAATTCATCATGTGATAATTCATTAACATCAACATTTCCAAAGAAGAAACTATTTACTCCACCTTGTAATGTTTTATCAATATCTAAGTTTTGCCACATAATTTCTCCAGCAGCTACCATAGGAGTAATAGCCATTTTATATGATTCTATTACTTTATGAGAATTAGAATGTGAAATACCAACTTCACGAGTATCAACATCGATTGGGAAGTCAGATCTTAATTCATTATAGAATGCTTCTACAGCAGCAATCTTTTCATCTCCTGTAGCTTCTTTAGCATTTAAGAATAAATTATGATATTTATTATAGAATTCTTTTCCATCTTCATCAATAATGATACCACTCATATCAACTGGATGTTCTCTATCTTCAATAACGTGAGCACCCATTAATTGTAATGTTGCAGTTTTATAAGCACTATCTAATTCAGCAGCTGTAATAGCTTTTCCATTAAAGATAGCTTTAATTTGTTTTGGTGTGAAGTCATTATAAGCTTGTGATAAAGCTACTACTTCTTCAAAACTTAATGCAGCTCTAATATCTTTATCTTCTTCAATATAATTTTCTGCAAAGTCAATATTATAACCTACTAAAGCATCATGAATTCTCTTCATTTCAGCTTTTTGAGTTTTATTATTAGTAACCTTTAATAATTGTTCATAACTATAAGAGTCATAATAATTGTTATCATTTTTAACTTCTTTATCTTCTTCTTTTTCTTGATTAGTAGTAAATTTGTTAAGAATATTCTTTGCTAATTTACCACTCTTTCCATCTTTATTTAAAGCATAAGCATTATTAAGAATACCATAAATTGATAATGTTCCAACTAAGGCAAGACTCGCAATCTTTACACCTTTTCCATAACTGCTTTTTTCTAATTTCTTAGTTTTAACTGCTTTAAATTCTTTTTCTTCAATTGGTGCAGTTTTAGCTTCAAATGATTCAAAGTTACTATCTAAATTTTCTTTAGTAGTAATATGAATTAAATCATTATTTACTAATTTAGCAAATACTTCTTTAAAACCATTTTTAGTAGTTATATTATTTTCATCTGCTATTTCTTTAATTAAATGTATTCCTTCATTATATGAAACAATTTCATTGCTTCCATCTTTATAGAATACACATACTTTAAAATCATTTTTATTCGCATCAGAATTGAAGAATACTAAATTATTTATTTTATTAGAATTCATATTCGATTCCTCCTTATTTTACCTTCTTGTTTCCTGTTTTTACCCATCCAGCATTAATTAATGTCATGTCGTTTTCAGTACTCCATTTGTATTTAGTAATTTCACCACTTATTAGATTTCTAGTTTTTGTACTCTTGTAACATGTTGTTCCATATAATGGTTCTCTTCTTGTTGCTTTATCTGTTACAGTTATATAACTATAAATTGGTATTGTCTTATATACATATTCACCACAGCTAGCTTCATGTGAAGTTTCTGTACTAGATGTAGTAGAACTTGATGTTGAACTTGTAACTGGACCAGGTGTAGTTGTAGAACTTACACTACTTAATCCTCCAGTATATGTATATGAATCATAGTAATAGTTAGGTAATGTAGTACATGTATCTAAACAATTACTATAGTCAGCACCAACGAATTTATAGCTCTTAGAAGCTGTATCTGATGGTGGATTCTTATAACTTGCTCTACCATTATATACCCATCCTCCAGTTGAATGTCTTGTAGTTGAAGTTATTGTATCAGTTGCAGTATATGTAGTAGTTGTTGTTGTAACATATGTAGTTTTATTAATTTCTACATAGTTATATTTAGAACATGATTTTTGTGTATAAGAACCTGTTTGCTTCAATACTGATCTTTCTCTTGCATATAACTTATCATATTCCCCAATTTTTTCTTTTTGTTTATAGATTTGTAATTTTCTTAAACAGTTAACATCACTATTACTACAATTAATTTCTTGAGTAGCACAGTTAGTTTGTGACCAAGCACTCCAATCTGTCCAATCAGAGAATTGTGCAGCATATACTTTCTTATATTCATAAATATATTCTACTGGTAAACAAGCTTTCTTATAATCTTCATAAGAAACTATTCTACCTTTATCATCATAATAATGTCCATTGTATTTACCACAATAATGTGTTTCTTCTTGTCCACATCTCTTCTTATATGTCTCATAAGAAACTATATTTCCTTCATCATCATAGTAATGACCATTATACTTAACACAATAGTGTTTTTCTTCTGGTGTTGTACATTCTTTTTCGAATTTTTCTTTTGTAGTTACATTTCCATCACTATCGTAATATTTACCATTGTAAATTACACAATAATGTTTTTCTTCTGGGAAACATTTCTTCTTATATGTTTTATAAGAAACTACATTTCCTTCATCATCATAATATTTGCCATCATGTTTAACACAGAAATACTTAGTATCATCTGGTTCAGTACATTTCTTCTTGAATGTTTCATAAGAAACTACATTTCCTTTATCATCGAAGTATTTACCATCATGTTTAACACAATAGTATTTAACTACTGGTGATACAGAACATTGTTTTTCAAATTCACTCTTAGAAACAATCTTTCCATTCTTTCCATAATAATGTCCATTTGCGTATACGCATTTGTATACATAGATAACTGGTGTTATCTTTGTTGGTGGATAATAAACTCCATTATCGATGTATCCTTTAATAGGTACATAACCACCAATTTTTGATCCTTTAACAGGAACATTAGATGTTTGTTTTTGACATAATGCACCTTCGCAATATGTATAACATCCTAAGTGAACAAGAATATAGTCTTCTCTTTCACTGTCTTTTAAGTTGACTTTTAATATGTATTCATTATCAACTTTAGTTATTTTTACATAACTCTTTTCAACGTCACAAGCTTTGTTGTTTTTATCAATTAGTGCAATGATTAAATGCTTACCAATCATATCACTTAATGTCATGGTATCTGAGTCACCTACATTTTTAGGTAGTCTCTCATCAGTATAATATGTAATAGCGGCATTCTTCATTCTATCTAAGTTGTCAGCAAAGATTTGTGAAGTTAATGCACTTATTCCACTAGTATCACAGGTACTAGAAGTGCACGCTTTTCCATTCTTGTTGTTATAGTTTACTACTGATGGCTGCATAAACTTAGGTAATAACCAACACAACAAAAAGACAAATATTATCACTAATATTAGTTTTAATATGAAATCTCTTAATGGAAAACCTCTTCTTTCATAATCATTTACGTACATATTTCCAAACTCCCCTCTGTTCGCATGTATTTGCTATAATAACAAAAAAAGCCTTAAAAGTCAAGGCTTTTTTATAATACTTACAATTGTCATTCCATCGTTAAAATTATCAATATGAAACTCTTCTACTAATTTATTTTTTTTTAGTGTTAATTGAGTTGTTTTTTTAATAATACCTGTTCCATTACCATGAATAATCACAACATTTTTATTCTTTGCATGATAATTATCTCTAATAAAATCATTTATAAGAATTCTGGCATATTCTCTATCCATCCCATGCAAATCTAGGGTTGGCAAATTACTATATAGCTGTATCATAATTTATAACTTCATCCAATAATGGTATTGAAAATCTTGAACCTATTCTAGTAACAGATATTGCTGAAGTAATAGAAGAAAACTTAATAGTATCAAGTAATGAATAACCATTCGCTATAAAGTAAGTAAATGCTCCATGGAAAATATCTCCCGCTCCAGTTGAATCTAATGCTTTAACGCTAATTGAAGGAATAATTTGAGCTTCTCCATCTATTTCAGTATAACTTCCAGTTGCTTCTAAAGTAATAACTACCGTATTTTTAAAATAATCTTTTAATTCACGATATACTACATCGATACTAGAAATATCATTAACATCAATCTTTTTATTTGTAAATTCTTCTGCAAAATCTTTAGAACAAACTAAGTAAGTAACCTTTTTACCTAAAGCAACTGTATCTTCATTAAATCTACCAGCATCAATTACACTAATTGAACTTGGATTCTTATCTAATACTTCATGAGCAGTTTCTGGATGTTCTCCATCAATTAAAATAACATCCGCCATAATATCTACATCTCTAGATAGTTTTCTAACTGCTTCATCTTTAGAAGATAATATAGTTCTAGAACCATTACTCATATTAGCTATTATATAACTACTAGTAGTCATATGATCAGGCATTTTCTCTAAATAAGTAATATCAGCTCCTACTTTTTGAAAATCTTTAATAACACATTCTCCATAATAATCATCTCCTACTACTGATGCAATAGAAGTATCCATTCCCCATTTAGCTAGTAAATATGCACCATTAGATGCAGGTCCTCCACCACACTCTATATGGTGATCTAAACGATATTTTATATTTTCAGTTGGATATTCTTTCATTGGTAAAGTTGTATCAAAAGTTGAATGACCAACACAAACTACTTTCATAGTCTCACCTCATAATTATTATATCAAATAAATATTTAATCTTCTAATAATCAAGGTAATTAGTTGTAAATTGACAAAGAAAAAAAGCTATAAATAGCTTTTAAGATAGTTTTTTAGAAAGATATAAGAATGGTGTATCACATACAGCAATAACTATTTCTATGATAGTTGTAGTTGTAGCTATAGAAATAATTACAGACATTGGGAATATTCCAATAAATGCTAAAGTATTGAAGAAATAGTTTTCAATACAATTACAAGCTATTGTGGATAAGTTATTTCTTAACCACATCTTATTAGGATATTTTTCTTTCAACTTATTATAGATATGAATATCAGCCATATTACTAATAAAGAACATAATCATACTAGCACTAATAGTTCTAATACTAATACTGAACAATGTCTTCATAGCATCATTAACAACATCATCTGCACTAGGAATAAATAATAAAGTTAGTTGTGTAATAATAATAAAAGTAATACCACTAAAAATACTTATATATACTCCTTTTTTAGCATCCTTTTTACTATACTTCTCTGACATAATATCAGTTGCCAAAAATGTTGATGCAAACAAGACATTACCTAAACTAGTAGTAAAACTGAACACATCAATCATTTTACATACAGTTAAATTAGCAAGTATAGTAGCAATGCTTAACCAAACGTATAATCCTTCCTTCTTAAACAATTTTTCTATTAATACTACTAAACTAAAAGTAACAATAATATTAATAAATCCAAATAAAATATTCATAAAGAAAACTCCTTCCCTTTTTTATACTAGGATGTGTAGGTTAACTAGTACTAGATAATTATAATACATATTTTTTAAATATCAAGACTTTTATAAAAATAAAAACTAAGATTAAAACTAATCTTAGTTTTGAGATTCATTTACTTCTTCAGTAGCTCTTTCTCTACTATAGCATTTACCACCTTGAGCTTCATATACAGCTTTAATCTTTTCATAATCAGAAACTGGTGTAGAAATAAACACTGAATCATCATTTAGTTCACAAATTACCATAGCTCCACGATAATTATAATGCTTTGAAGTTTTATTTGTTTTATTAACTTCACTTACTATAATCACAAGTAGGAGTAAAAGCATAATTAGAAATATCATAGTAGTAATCAAAATAGAAAGCATGATACGATTTAACTTACGCATATTATCATTACTCTTATTTGTCTTATCTAATAAAATATCTTTAATATCATTTTCTACTAATTCATCTAAACTAATACTAAAAACGTTTGATAATTCTTTTGCTTGTTTTAGATCAGGACTTGATTCATTTAGCTCCCAGTTACTAATAGTTTGTCTAGTAACACCAATTTTTTCTGCTAATTTTTCCTGAGATAACTTTTGACTCTTTCTAAGTTCATATATTCTATTGCCAATTGCCATTTAATCACATCTCCTATGAGTATTTTACACTCTATAATTCTAATTTCTACCAAAACATTTAAACATTTTGGTAAATTTAATTAACAATTATGTCTCGTAATTAGTATATCACAAAAAATATTTTTTAATAGGAAAAATGTAAATAAATTGTTTCCTATAATTATTTTTATTTATCTATCCAATATCTTCTAGTTAAAAATGTTTCTCCTAAATCAGTATTTTCTATCTTATTATCTAATATACCACCATTAGCTTCTATTATTTTAGCAGATGCAATATTAGTATCATCACAAGTAATTAAGATTCGATCTTCATAAATTAAATCTTTGTAGTTTTCTAGTGCTATTTTAAGTAATTGTTTACCATATCCCATATTCCAATATTTAGGATTGACTCCATAACCAATATGTCCACCGAATTTTAATAAATGTGGAGTCAATCTAACTCTAATATGAACTACTCCAATAAACTTATCATCATCTACAAAGAAATAATCATAAGAAGGGACATAATTAGCAGGTAATGTTGATTGATCACGATTATCCATAAATCTTTTTACTACATCTACTTCATCAGGATTTAGAAAAATCATATCATGCTTACTACAGTTACCTTTTTTTACTTCTTCAACCGCTAGTTCATAAGCTTCTCTATATTGATCTAAATATTTTTCGTTTGCCTCTATAAACTTTAACATGTTGTCATCTCCATTTTTATTTATTAATTATATTCTTAGCTTTTTATTCTGCTTCTTTTAATTAATTATAACATAAAAAAGGACTATAACTAGTCCTTTAATTTATTCTTCTACTATAATACGCATATCAGAAATGGTTCCAGTAAAGAATCTATCTGGGTTATGACTACTATTATATATACCACCGAAACTACAATTATCAACAAAGTATTGATTCAAATTCCAACTTGTTTGATTGTAAAGTAGTGTTGTAGTTCCATTACCATCTTTATCAGTATAAGAGAAATATACTATACCATCTCTTCTTCTGAAAACCATTTCAACTGGAACTTTATTTATTGAAATTGCTGGAAGTTTACTTGAAGAGCCAGCATTATTCCATTTATATTGTGGAATCATGTTAGTCCTACTATTACTTTCAAATCTTACATTAAATCCTGGCCATTTGCTGTTAGATTCATCTTTACAGTTTACTATAGTAGCTTGCGGATATGTAGATATAACAGTATCAGCAACTGAAGTAACTGTAAATCTGATTTCAAAGTCTTTATTCATAGTAGTAGCATCGGAATATAAATTAACTCCAGTATCCATAAATGTATTTACAGTACCATCGAATACATGATCACCAGGTCGTTCAAATTCAGTTTTTAAGAATATTGCATATAATGTAATAACTTCATCATCATTCTGAGCAATATTTAAAACTTCCTCTTCATCTTCATACCATGTTCCATTTCCATTTGCTGATGTATTCCAGCCGAAGAACCCATAACCAGTTTTAGTAAATTCTACTGGTTTTATAGCTGTTTCTTTATTAAACAGTATTTCCTGATCTGTCATTGTTCCACTTGCGCCATTAGCATCAAAATGTAAGTAGTAGTATCTTATTTTCTCCCATTGAGCATATAGATGAACAACATCACCATCATTAGCAATATTAGTTATCTGTTGCTTATTGGTATAACTTGTACCACTTCCATCTGCAGCTGTATTCCAACCTGCAAATGTATAGTGAACTGGATCTTTTTCATATTCATTATCCTTCAAATTAACAGTTTCTCCAACTTTAACTGTTTGCTCAAGCATCATACCAGTACCACCATTTGGATGGAATTTAATCGTATATGCAGGTCTATCAATAAGTTCTACATGCATTTCTGAAAGAGCACCTTTAAGCGCACGTTCTGGTTTTACAACCTGTCCTCCAAATGTAGCAGTAACATCAAAGAATTTATTAAAATTACTATAATCTTGATAATTTGTAAATGTTGTTCCACCATCTAAACTATATGAGAATTGACCATTCTCCTTTTTCAAGACAATCTTATCTCCAACACTTGCATTAACAGGATCATTTTTCTTGTGATTTTTATCATTAGCATTAGCATTTACATTAAAATTGCCCCCAAACCAACGGAATTGAATACCTGGATACGGATCAGCAGTTTCTTCCATATCAGCAAATAAAACAGCACGATCAACATTATCATTAGCAAAACTATCTATAGTAAATTCTACTATAAAGTCTTTGTCAGTGTTCCATTCATTAAATAGTGCAATTCCAGAATCAACAAGATGATCAGCATTAAATAGTTCAGAATCCTCTTGATAGAAGAATACTTTATTCCATTTAGCATACAATGTAACATCATGATCTGGTGCATATTGCTCATTAACTTGATTTTCAAATGTAGATTCTGTATACCATCCTACTAATTCATAATCATAAGTACAACCATCCGCAATACGATCTCCACTACTACCAGTACAATCATTATATGTGACATTAGGTAAATAATTAATTGGATCTCCATTATTAACAGTTCTAGTTTGATTAGGATCACCATTATTAAGCACATATGTTACTTGATATGTATCAGTATATATAGGTCCAATAGTCGTATCTTCTTCTAAAGTGAATTCATAGATACGATTTGTATTATTATTAGACCATTTAATAAAGTTATTACCATATCCATCATCAGGATCAGCTTCTAAATGTATTGTAGTTCCATAATAATATGTTCCTGCTGGTGTACTAGTATTAGGATTAACATACTGAGGATTGGTAATAGTTAAATGATATTGATTTCTAGTATATAAATATGTAATTACGGTATTTTGGAAACTATTAAGTGTTACTGTCTGAGTAGCTGGTGCAGTAAATCCAGGAAGCTGAGCTGGTGTTAAAGTCGCAGGTGTTACTGTTGTTCCTATAGTTACCTCATAACTCTCAGTAAAATAATCAGTATATGTAGTTCCATCTGTATTCATTGTTTTATGAACTACTGTATATGTAGTTTTATCACAAACAGTTAATGTATTAACTGCTGGTGAAGTAGCCATTTTAAAATATCCATAAATACCAGTAATAAAAAGAGATAAAGACACAATAACACATAAACTAGCGAATAGTTTAAATTTCTTCATATGTCTTCACCTCTTTCTAATTATTTTTCTGTCTTTTTAGTATCATCACCAAATAATATGCCACAGATAAATAATACAGCTATACAAGACAAAAATATTATTTTTCCATTAGTTGTCCTAAATGCCATTACTATATAACCCAACTTAGGAATCCATAACATATCTTTTCCGACGTAATTAATCTTTGTTACTACATTATTATCTGCCTTTTTATTACTATCTCCTTTGGTTATAATACCTTCTTCAGTGATACTTTTTACTCTATGAGTAACTAAAGTACCATCATCTAGCTTAAATGCTATAATATCTTTTTCTTTAATTTTATCAATACTTATATTTTTATTTACGAAGCACAAGCTTCCTGTTTTAATAGTCGGTTCCATAGAACCAGATAATACAACATAAGGAACTATTCCTAGAAAATATAAAACTAAGAATAGTCCACCTATAGCAATAATTAATGTCATTAAGGCATTAATTATTTTTTTTAAAACTTTCATATGTTATTAACTGAAACTAACTTCAGTCCAAATTCCACTTGGAGTATTAGCAGTTAATCCAGTAGTTTGTACACCATAACCAGTAACAACAACATTTTTATTTCCTGATAATCCTTGCTCACTTCCAGTTATAGCATTATTAAGAGTTACATTAGCAAATACTGCTGGTGTTGCAGAACCAGCTGCTAAAGCAGTCATTGCAGAAGCTGTTCCATAGTTATAAACTTTTGTTGCTACACCATTATCGCAAGCACCATCATTCATTAAATTCCATCCGCTTCCAATTGAATTTAGTGTAAATATTTCTTTTGCAGGAATTACTTCTGGTGTTGTAACAGCAGTTGAACAAGGTATTTCAACCTTTGCATATACATATGCAGGTGCTGTTGCACTGACATTAGTAACTACTGGATCCTTTGCTACAGTAACTCCTGGTGAAATATTTTCAGCAGCGTCTGGTATATTATTTCCATTAGCATCTGTAGTAGACCAATGTTCCTCAGTTAAAGTAATATCTACATTACCTACTGTAAATGTATTTGTTTTAGTATCAGTATCTGTGAAATATGCAATTGCTCCTCCAACTGCGAATACTAGTAATAATACTAGTGAAGCTATAATAATTTTTTTCTTATTCATAATTAAATCCTCTCTTCTTTATTATTTATTTTTCCAAATATTAAAGTAATTATTAAGCCCATTGTTGAAAATATAAATATAATTATTGATAAATCAAGATTTATATCACTCGTATTAGGGTTTATATTACTTTCGTGATCATCTCCATCATCTTCATCTTGATGATCAGCATTTTCATATGAGAACTTCCACATCACTTTAGCAAATAATTTACTATATTCATTATCTGCATCAATTGGTAAAGATAACTCTATAGTATATGAGTCTCCTTGACCAGGACTGAAAGTTCCTAAAACGAATTTTCCTTTATTAGCAAGATTACTATTTACCAGGACTTCTCCTGAACTATTCCTGATTACAAATTTAATCTTTTGTAATAATGCTATTTCATCATTAGATAATCCATCATAATTAATAGCTAGGTAATATATATTCTTTTTATCACCACTATTTAAGATTGTAACATCTTCACCCATGCTATCTCCAGGTAACATATTACCCATATGACCAAAGAAATCATCATCTAAACTAACATGATTATTTGCATCATCTTCATAAATAACAGATGATTCTCCATCGTAGTCAATATCATATGTTCTATCAATGCTCTCTTGAATCTCAACATTATTCCAATCACCATCAAAATTCTTTGATTGAATAGCATCAACAACCATATGTACAACAACTACTTGACTATCAGATTCTGAAGGCAAATTATCAGGAATAACTACCTTATTAAATAAATCAATTGAAGCTTCCTTACTAAAGACTGAATCATAATAGTAATAATCCCCATCTTTAGTCCAAGAAGAATAATTGCCAACTATATAGTCTGTTACAGGAAATTCTTGATTATTAACGTTATAAGTAATCTTTGCCCTTATATAACAGTCTATACCGAGATTATTTACTCTAGGAACTAAATTAATCACATCTCCAGGCATTACCTTTTTACCATCTTCTTGAAATGGTTCGTTGTTCTGATTATATTCTTTTATTTCAATATCTACAGAACTAGTTGATAAGCCATTTTCAATGTCACTCATTTCATCATTTAATGCATAAATACCAGAAATACACATTATTAGAAAGAATACAGTTCCAAGTAATATTAATCTCTTGTTATTAACACAATATAGAATCACCTCCTATATAATAAACTACACTCTACCATATATAATTATACAATAAAAAAAGTAAATAGAAAAGCCATTTATTAATTTCTGCTTACTTTTTTATGAAACAAAAACTTTTTTCCAGTGTATCAGCATTTAATACAAATTTATTCTAAAAAAGTATAGCATATTTATTTAGATATGGTATAATATTAATATAATAGGAAAATTAGTGAGGTAGTGTGATATATGAACGATATTGAAAATGAGAACAAAAGTAAATTTCAAATGCAGTTTATTGACAAATTTATAGTTAGTATGATTGGAGTAGCCAACGTAATCGTAATAATAATAACTATCATATCAGTTAATAACAATTATAAAAAAATGTATGAAGAACAATTAAAGAAATTAAGTGATATACCTTACAATGAAACTTACAAGTATCTTCAAAAAAATGATGTTATTACGTTTTATCAAGGTACAACACCACTTACAAAATATAAATGTATTAAAGATTGTAATATAACAAAATTTTCTTCCAGTCAATTCATTATAGACAACGATGATTTAATACCTATTGCAGATAACGGAAAAGTTACTCTTTATAGTATAAAAGATAATAAAAATGTTGTTGTATTAGATGATATTCCTCAAACATCAATTAATAATAGATATGGAATAATTAAAATTAATGGTAAAGATGGAGTTATTAATAAACATGGAAATATTGCATTAGAGTGCATATATAATGATATTGATATAAATACTTCTCATATTGTTACTTTAGGTAATAATACAATATATGTATTTGATAATACAACTAATTTATTATCATCAAAAGGAATAACTACTACTGGTGATATTAGTATTTCAGAAAAGAATAACAATTTATATATTAATATATTTGGTAATCAAACAACTACTTTAATATTTGATACAAAAACAAATAAATTTACTAATTAATAATTAAAACAGTTCAAATTATAGAACTGTTTTAATTATACAAAAAAAAGGAAGCTACATAAGTAGCTTTCTTTTATTCACTCTCTATATTGAATTTTTCAGCGTACTCTTTAATGATTGCCATTGCATCATTATATTCTTTTTCAAGTCTATCAAAGTTTTGATTAACAAATTCAGAATCATTATCTTTACTCTTTAATTCATGTTCATAGCTTACATCAGCTAATTTCATAAATCCTAAGTATTTACAATCACTCTTTAAAGAATGAACTTCAATAGCATATTTTGGCATATCATTATCTTCTTTATACTTCTTAATATTTCCCCACTTTTCATCTATACCAGCAAGGAAATCTCCAATGGTCATATTATACATTTCCATATCCATTAAGAATTCTAATGATTTATCCATATCTACGCCTTTATCACGAAGAAATTTCTCTGGATCAGCAGAATCTCCACCAGCAGGTGCCCCTTCAGAAGGCTTTTCTTCTTCTTTTGGCTCCTCTTTCTTTTCTTCTGTTGGAGCTTCTTCAGAAGTTTTTTCTTCTTCCTTAACTTCTTCTTTTGAATCTTCCTTCTTCTCTTCAACCGGAGCTTCTTCAGAAGGTTTTTCTTCCTCTTTTGGTTCCTCTTTCTTTTCTTCAACTGGAGCTTCTTCAGAAGACTTCTCTTCTTCCTTAGGTTCTTCTTTAACCTCTTCCTTTACTTCTTCCTTCTTCTCTTCAGCTGGAGCTTCTTCAGAAGGTTTTTCTTCTTCCTTAGATTCTTC
>JAEEGL014459045.1_pt1 | contig 20287 bp, 16 predicted proteins | sample 9134231 | NCBI WGS metagenome assembly JAEEGL01 (sample SAMN16246548, study PRJNA631951) | gut metagenome | biome: gut microbiome; feature: rumen; material: fiber-attached | host: Bos | place: Iran: Karaj | collected 2018-10 | reverse complement strand
GGCCGCTGCCTTCCTTGAAGCCAATCTTGATGGCTTTGGCGCTCACGTCGTTGGACTCACGTCCCGTTGTGGTCACTTTGAGGGTACCGCCGCTGATGTAGCTGTCGTTGAGGGAGCCGTTCTCTGCATAGTAGTCATAGTTCCCTGCGCGGATGCCTTTTCCGCCAGCACCGCTGTTGGTGATGGTGAGGGTGCCGCCGGTCATGCCGAAAAAGTTATCGGCCTTTACGCCCGCGCTGCCGGTATATTCCTTATCCTCGTCGTCGTAGGCCACGCCGCCGCTCACGTTCACCGTGGTGCTGCCGTCTTCCATCAGCACATATCCGTCGCTGTTGATGCCCTTCTTCATGGCTGCCTTGGTGGTAACGTCCAGCGTACCGCCCGCAATGCGCACATAGTCCTTGCCGCGGATGCCGTGCCCGGCGCTGCTGCCGGCCGACACCGTGATAGCGGGGGATTCCAGTACATAGATGTAGTCGTCGGTGGTGATGCCGCTCTTTCCCTGCGCGTTAAGGGCCGATACGGTGAGGCTTCCCTCGCCGCTGAAGATTAGCTGGCCCTCGGAGAAAAAGACGGCCTTCATGTCTTCGTCGCCGGTAGTTGCGTATGCGGCCGATGCGCCATCGGAGAGGCTGTTCGTGCCGTTTACAATCACAAAGCAGCGTTTTTCGCCCTGGTTGTTGATGGCGGCGCCACTGGGGTTGGTGATGGAAACGCCGTTCAGCACAAAGGCCTGCTTGTTGTTGGAATATACCTTAAAATAACCGTTGGAGGTTTTTCCGGAGAGTACATACTTCACCTTCACGCCTTTTCCTTCGGCGTCGGTGGCGTTAGTGTTGTCAATGGTTACCTGGTTTCCGTCGATGGTCACCACCTGTCCGTCGGCACCGCTCACCGTGGCGTCTCCGCTTTCGGAAAACACTACGGAAATGGTGGTGGTAAAGGTGGTATTGGCTACCAGATCCTCTTCATCGTCTTCAATGTCGGCCTCGCTGCCTCCGTCCACTACCGTAGTATTGTCGGTGCCGCCGGTTCCGCCCTGCGACCAGGGGTCCACGATGTTGTCTTTTGTGCATCCTGCCGCCAGCACCGCCGGCACCAGGAGTAATAAAACTTCCTTCTTCATGGCTTTCAGGTTTTAGTACACGTTTTTTCGCCTTCATTGGCAAAAACCCGGCCCAAAACCTGCCCCAACCTCCGTTCTTCAACGAACGCCCCCTTTTTTTCAACGAATCGGCTTTCGTAGTGCCCGCGCGTAACCCATTGATACACAGCGTGTATGTGATTTTTCTTTAGCCCGAACAGCCTAAAGAAAATTCACAACAGTGCTGATAATCAGCTACTTAGGAGCGGGAGGCGAGGTACTCCTTGAAGGCGGGCCGATAGCTTTCGCCGACGGGGAGCGTGACGGGGCTGTCCAGGACCACGGAGGAGGCGTTGGCTTCCCGGATGCGGTCCAGTGCCACGATGTAGGAACGGTGAATGCGCATGAAGCGGCTGGCCGGAAGTTCGGCCGAGAGCCGTTTGAGGCTGTACAGCACCACCAGCGGATCGGGCTGGCTGTCCAGATAAATCTTGACGTATTCGCTCATGCTTTCGATGTAGCGGATATCAGCCAGCGCAACCGTAACCGTTTTGTAGTCTGTCTTGAAATGGATGGTGGACGGTGCCTCCGGTGAAGAGGAGACAGGAAGTTCCGGAGAAACGACGGCCGGTTTTTTTCTCAGCAGCCGGATGGCGGCCAGTGCACTAAGCGTCATCAGGACCACCAGCAGGCTCACCACGGCCATCTTTGCCTCCGGTTTCAACGGCCTTGGACCGTCCGGGGGAGCCATTTCCTCGAAGGGTGGCAAACCGGGTGGCGGGCCGTCGGGGCGGAGCCCTTCAAATTGCCCCATGCCTTCCGGCGGAGGACCCGGCCTGTCCATGGGCGGCCGCTGCGCCAGAACCAGCCATATGGTTACGGCCAGCAGTGCCAGCGTAATGATAATGAGGGCACAAGTTGTCCACTTTTGTTGATTCACGGGCTTCATCTTACTGCAAAAATACGAAAAAATACGTATCTTTATCCCCAGTCAACACCCTACAAAATGAAAAGAATCATAGCCTTACCGCTTTTCCTGCTGGTTACCATGCTGTTTGCGCAGCAGCCTGCCCCCGTGCAGATTCCCGACAATAGCGTCAATATCAAGGACTTCGGCGCCGTAGCCGATGGCGTTACGCTGAACACCGCAGCGTTTGAAAAAGCCGTGGCCCGACTGGCCAAAAACGGCGGCGGCCATCTGGTGGTGCCGGAGGGCCTGTACCTCACCGGTCCCATCGTCCTGAAGGACTGCATGGACCTCCATCTGGAGCGGGGCGCCATGATTCTCCTCACGGCAGACAAGGCGCAGCACCTGGACAAGAACGGCAAGGTGCGGCCGGGGATATCGGCCTCCAAGCGGCACGATGTAAGCATTTCCGGGGAAGGCATCATCGACGGCAACGGCGCCTGGTGGCGGCCCGTCAAGCGCACCAAAGTGAGTGATGTGGAGTGGAAAGCCTTCCTGTCCCACGGCGGCACGGTTTCCGAGGACGGGAGCCTGTGGTACCCCTTCGGCCTCAAGGATTACGCCGATATCGCCCCCGATGCCCGCGCCCAGGAGCGTATGCGCGTGCACCTGGTACGCTTCACGGACTGCGAACGGGTGAGCGTAACCGGCGTCACCATCCAGAACGCTCCCAAGTTCCACCTGGTGCCCTCCCATTGCCAGGACGTGACCTTTGAAGGCGTTACGGTCCGGTGCCCCTGGAACGCCCAGAACGGCGACGGCATAGACATTATGCAGTGCCAGCGCGTGGTGGTGCGCCACTGCACCGTGGACGTGGGGGACGACGGTATCTGCATGAAAGGCGGCGCGGGAAAAGCCGCTCTGAAAAACGGTCCCTGCAAGGATATCCTTATAGAATATAATACGGTATATCACGCCCACGGCGGCTTTGTCATCGGTTCGGAATTCTCCGGCGGCATGGAGAACATCACCGTGCGGCACAACACCTTCTCCGGTACGGATACCGGCCTGCGCTTCAAGAGCGCCCCGGAACGCGGCGGTGTCACCAAAAACATCCGCATCAGCGACATCGTGATGAATGACATCCAGGGAGAAGCCATCGTTTTCGAAACCACTTACGCCGACCGTCCCGCCGGGTATGAGGACAACCAGGCCGCCGTTTCAGAGGCCTTTATCCCCGACTTCCAGGACATTGTTATGGAACGCATTACCTGCTGGGGCGCCAAAACGGGCATCCGCGCCAGCGGCACCCTCCAGATGATCCACGACATCACCGTCAAGGACGCCGTGTTTCACGTCTGGGGCAAAACTACACAAATAGACGTTCCCCAGATGATTGCGCTGGAGAACGTCCGGTTTCTGTAAATCTAGCTTATTTCCCTGCTAACTTGCACTCCCAGGCCCAGGCGGCCTTGAGGGTTTCTTCGATGGGCCGGGTGGCTTTCCAGCCCATTTCGGTGTTGGCCAGGGTGGGGTCGGCCCACACGGCGGTGACGTCTCCGGGACGGCGCGGGGCAAACTTATGCGGCACTTTTACGCCGTTCACTTTCTCGAAGGCGTTCAGGAGCTCCATCACGCTGTACGGGCGGCCGGTGCCCACGTTGAAGGTTTCCACGTCCTTTTTCATCTTGCCTTCCACCATGCGGGTGACGGCGAAAACGTGCGCGCGGGCCAGGTCCACAATGTCAATGAAGTCACGCTGGCAGGTGCCGTCGGGGGTGGGGTAGTCGTTGCCGAAGATGTTCAGGCATTCGCGCTTGCCGATGGCCGTCTGGGTGATGAAGGGCACCAGGTTGTTGGGAACGCCGCGGGGGAGTTCGCCGATGAGGGCGGACGGATGTGCGCCGATGGGGTTGAAGTAGCGCAGCAGGATGCCCTTGAGCTTGCCCTCCGAAGCCTTCACGGCGTCGTGAAGGATGTCCTCGCACATTACCTTGGTGTTGCCGTAGGGAGACATGGCCGGCTTGCGGGGCGTGGCTTCCGTCACGGGTACGGCGTCGGGTTCTCCGTACACGGTGGCTGATGAAGAGAACAGCACGTTGCAGCCGCCCTTCTCCTGGGCTGCCTCCAGCACGTTGAGGAAGCTCATCAAGTTGTTCTTGTAGTACATGAGGGGTTTTGCCACCGACTCTCCCACGGCCTTGAAGGCGGCGAAGTGGATAACCGCGTCAATGGGATACTTGGCAAAGAGCTTTTTGGTGGCATCGGCGTCGCAGAAGTCAATCACCTCCAGCGGAAGGTCTTCCCGCCCCGTGATTTTCTTCACGCCTTCATAGCACGTACGGTCGCAGTTGGAAAAGTTGTCTGCCACCACTACATCGTAACCGGCCTCGATGAGTTCAACGGTTACATGGCTGCCGATAAAACCGGCGCCGCCGGAAACAAGAACAGTCTTTTTCATATTTCTGTTATTTTGAATGTTTCTTTTTCAGGGCTTTTTCCCGCTCTTTCTTCAGGTACTTCTCAAAGCGTGCGCGTTCCTTCTGGGCTTTCTTCTCCTGCTTGCGCAGCATTTTCAGTTTGCGTGCGCGCTCCTTGTCCAGCTTTCGCTGGGCCTTGGCGGCCTGTTTCTCCTCGTAGATACGGTCCTGTTCGGCCCACTTGGCCTCCAGGGCTGCCTGGCGCTCGGCTTTCTTTTTCTCCCTTTCGGCCTTCTTCTGCGCCTTCTCCAGGGCTTTCAGTTCGGCGGCCGTCAGCGGTTTGGCGGCCGACAGGGTGTCGCTGACAGCGGGCTTGGCTGCCGCCGTACTGTCCTGTACGGCCGGTTTCTCATCCGTCTTCACGGGCTCTTTCTCCTCCTTCACGGGTGCCGCCAGGGTGTCGGCGGGAGCGGCCTTCTCCAGGGCCTCCTGCTCCTGCTGTTTCTGCCGCTGGCGCACTACCTCCAGGGAATCCCGGATAGCGATATCCCGGTAAATCTGATTGATGTAGCCGGGGAAGTACAGTTCCGTCTGCTTGAAGTCGGCGTGCGGCCGGGCCAGGTAGCTGGTGCGCTCGCTGCGGCGGGGGACCAGCGAAGTGACATCGGCCGGGGACTTGGGCCTGCGTTCCGGCTCCCATCGGAAGCCTTTCAGCTGTTTGTCGTCCTGGGCCAGCTGTACGGTAGGGTAGCCGTCGTTTTTGGGGTTGTCATAGTAGTACATACGCTCTATGTCGCCGTCCTTGAACGTGGCGTATATCATCTTGGTCTCCACCTTGTTCACGGTGGCCAGGGCGCCGTTTTCCTCCAGGAAGAAGAGCGAGGCCGCACCGCCCAGGGCGTCGAAGCGGGTGAGGGCGGTGGTGGAGTCAAAGTAGGCCACCATCTCGGCGCCGCGCACCTGGTTGTAGGTGCCGGGACCTTCCTCCATGGTAATGAAGGCGTTGGACAGCAGGTGCGCTTTCTGCATCTGCTGGTCCTTGATCACAATGTACATGCTGTCCGACGCATACTGCCGCCGGCCCTCGTTGTAGAAGATGGGATCCTGGTACACGCGCACCAGGGAATCCAGGTCTGTATAGGTGAGCGAGTCGCTGGCCATCTGCATGTCCCGGCGGAACAGCCGTACATGCTTGGAACCCCACAGGAACGCCACCTTGGTGGTATCCTTGGGCGGTTCTTCCACTACCAGGCTGTCCTTGGATGCGGCCAGGGAATCCGCCGGCATCGCCAAAGAATCTGCTGGAGCCGTCAATGAATCTGTCGGCGCAGCTAAGGTGTCGGCCGATGCAGGCTTCTCAACAGGTGCAGGTTTCTCTGCAGGAGCAGGCTTGTCCTCCTTCGGCTTATCGCCCTGCGGAGGCTTGTTGCCCTGCGGCTGGCGGGCGTTTTCCGGCGGGCGGTTGGGGTCGTTCTTGGCGGCTTCTTCGGCGGCCTTGGCGGCAGCCTCGGCCGCTTTCTTGCGGTATTCCATCACCGGATCGCCGGCGATGTCGCTCATCCGTTTTTCCGACGCCTTGACCCAGCCATCGGGGATGTCGCACTTTTTGATGGTGCGGTACAGCAGCAGGTCTCCGCCCAGGTACAGGGTGTCCCGCCGGCCGTTTTCATCCTCGTCCACGGACATGACGGCGGGTTCCCGCGTCATGCGCACCTGGTTCAGGGAATCGCAGTATTCGAACCGGCCCGCCAGGGCGTACACGTTGCGCGTGGTGTCCATCAGTTCCACGTGCCCCAGCAGTTCCGCGTCTTTGGGCACGCGGTGGTACCAGAGGCTGTCGGACCACGTTTCCTGGGTCTGGGTGAGCACGTGCACCTGCCGGCGGAAGAAGTAGAGCTCCTTCTCGCGGTCGTACCAGCCGTCGTTGGCACTTAGCATCTGGTCGTCCTGCCACATGTCCGTCCCATAGCCAAAGTAGGCGGTGGAAAGGTCACTGCGATACTCCAGGCGGGACGTCTTCACGAACGTGGTGTCCATATACATGTTCACCTGGTCGTTGAACACGAACAGGTGGGCTTTGGAATCATAGGTGCCGTACAGGCTTTCGATCACCTGCCCGTCCTTGTCCCGCATGGCGGCGCCGTCCTGGAAAATGGCCACGGAATCCCGGGTGTTGTAGTCCAGGTAACGGGTGCGCAGGGTGTTGTTGTCTTTATCTTCCAGCTGGACCAGGTTGCCGCGGAAACGGGCCATGTCCTCGTCCACCACGTATTGCAGGGTTTCGCTGGTGAGGGTGGTCTGGTCCTGGATAATGCGCACGTGTCCCATGGCGTCGATGATGTTGGTACTCACGTTCCACAGGGCGGTGTCGCACAGTAGATAGGTGTTGTTGTGGAAGAACTTGGCCGGCCCCACCACCTTGCGGAAGTTCTCGCCGTCCTTTTCGATGAGCTGGGCGCTCTTGGCGCTGATGAGCTGCACTTTGTCCTGGCCTCTTAACGGCAACGCCGCCACTGTCAGCAACAGCAGCAGCGCTTTTATCCTATGAGGCCTTCCACTTTGCACTATTTCTTACTGTTCCACTCTTCGCGGGAGAATTCGCATTCGGCGAACAGCGGATCGATGATGATATAGGTACTCTTGATTTTGGTGGCCAGAAACTTGTCCACGGCTTCCTGCTGCTTCTGCTGCTGCACCCGCTCCAGAATCTGTGTGTAGTCGTTCTCGAAGGTGGCGGTGTGGGCCGGGAGAATCTTGTCCACGCGGATGATTTTGTACACCAGGTTGCCGCTGCGGCCCTGCTGATAGCCCTCGTTGTCGGAGGATTCCACGGGCTCGGAAATCTGTCCGGGCTTCAGGTCCTTGATGGCGGCGTAATCGGCCGGTTTCAGCTGGTCGATTTCAAAGTAGGCGGAACCGGTGGCGGGATCGGCCATCTGACCGCCGTTGGTGCGGGTGCCCAGATCTTCGGAGAAGAAGCGGGCGGCCAGGTCGAAGGTGATCTCCTCTTCCTCTATTTTGGTCTTGAGGCTGTCCAGGCGGGAGAAGGCCTTGTCGCGGTCCTCGTTGGTGTACTGGGGCTGGATGAGGAGGTGGCGGGCGTGGAACATGTCGCCTTTCTTCTCAATCACCTCGATGATGTGGAAGCCGTCGGGGGTTTCCACCACCTGGGAGATCATGCCGGGCCGAAGCGCCATGGCGGCGTCGGAGAAAGCCGGCCAGAAGATGGACTTGGAGGCCATGCCCAGTTCACCGCCGCGGCGGGCGCTGCCCGGGTCCTCGGAGTAGATGCGGGCCAGGGTGGCGAACTTTTCACCGTTCATGATGCGTTCGCGCAGGCTCAGCAGTTTTTCACGGACGGCCACGGCCGCACTCTCGCGGTCCGGGTAGATGCAGATCTGGCTCAGCTGATACTTCACGGGCACCACCGGCAGGTCCTCGGGGTCCGTGGCGTTGATATACTCCTGTACGTCGTAGGGGGTGACTTCGGCAATCTTGGAAGCAATTTCATAACGCTCCTGGTCCGTGAGGCTCTGCTCTTCCAGGGCCTTCTTCCATTCTTCGCGCAGTTTGTACATGGGCTTGCCGAAGTATTTTTCCATTTCTTCGTCACCGCCCAGCTGGGTGCGGAACCAGTCCATACGCTGGGAGAGGTTGTTGTCCACCATGTCGGTGTTCACGGAAAGGGAGTCCACGCGGGCCTGCATCAGGAACAGTTTGGCCTCCATCATCTTTTCCAGCAGTTCGCAGCGGACGTCCTTGTCGCTGGAAACGCCGTTCATGCGCATCTGCTGCACCTCGCTTTCCAGGTCCGACAGGAGGATGGTCTCGCCTCCTACCACGGCTATCGTCTTATCTACCAGGCCGTTCTTGTATTTCTGGGCGCTCAGGGTAAAACAGCACAGAAGGGCTGTGGCCGTAAGGAGAATATGCTTCATACAACTAGTAAATTACAAATTTTTGGTTCCGGATGGCGTCTTCCAGCAAGTCTTGTTCCAAATCGGTTTCCAACTTGTGTTTCCGGTTGCTAAGGATGATGTCCCGGATGCGCTCCGTCACGTATTCCACCGGCGCCGGCTTGCCCTCAGGCGCTATTTCAGCTATATAGGCGATGCGCAGGTTGCCGCTGCCGTCATTCACTTCGGCGAACTGATCCTTGCCGATGGAAGCCAGCAGGGTGCGGTAGTCCGTGCCCAGTTCCTGGGCCAGGGTAATGGCGTCCATCCAGGTGTCCGCGGCGTCGGCATACTTGTGGGCGGCATAGGCGCCCAGGCTGTCGGCCTCCATGACGTCGGTTTCGTCGTCCGACGACATCAGTTTTTTCAAGGTATTGAGGCTGCGGGCATCGGCCGATATAATCATATAGCGGGCCTTCAGCAGGGGACGCTCCAGGCGGAAGCGCTCCGTGTTGGTCTGGTAGTAACGCTGAATCTCTTCCTCGGTGATGAGGGTGTCCAGGCGCTGGTTGATGTACAACTGCTCGTAGCGGTACTTCAGGAGGGTACGGCGATAATCTTCCAGTTCCTTGGTCACGTCCTTGTCGGAGTCGGACAGCTGTTCCTCGGCCATGTCCAGCAGCAGCAGGTCTTCGGCCCAGGCGTTGATGTAGCGTTTGGCCAGGCCGGCGCTGTCCTCGGGGCTCACGCCGGCGGGGATATAGCTTTGCAGCTGGTTGCGGTACAGCTTATGATTGCCCACTTTGGCCACCACCTCTCCGCGGAAGAGCTCGGAAGCGGCGTCCGTGAACTGGCTGGTCATTTTGCAGGAAACGGCCAGCAGGGTGAACAGAAGGATATACAGTGCTTTCTTCATATAGTCTACAAAGATAGCAAAAATTCAAGAAACCGCATCAGGACAGGGCGTACTTCCTTGGCCGGCGCCGTGGCGTTGTTGGTGAGGATGCTGAACGTGTATACCGGTGCGCCGCCTGCATCCAGAATGTAGCCGGAATAGCACAGCACGCCGTCCATGGAACCGCTCTTCATCCGGATGCGTTCCCCACCCTTGATTCTCACCCCGGCCAGCGTACCCTGGCCGGGAGCCGGAAGGGAAGCCAGGAAGGCGCCGGCGGCCTGGCTGTGCAGCATGGCCTGCAGATAATCCGTAATCCATCCGGCCGACAGGTAGTTCATGCGGGAAAGGCCGCTGCCGTCGGCCAGCTGAATCTCTTCCACGGGCATTCCCAGACCCTGCAGCACCTCGTTCACGGCCACCCGGCAGCTGTCGTAACTGGCTACGGTGGTAGCGGCTTCGCCCATGGCGCGCATCAGGGATTCGGCGTAGAAATTGTCGCTTTCCCAGTTGGTGATGCGGGCGATTTCCCGCAGGGCGGGGGATTCCGTATAGCCGATGGAAACGGGCGTCCCGGCAGGCTCCTGGGGGATGAAAGCGGGCCCGCAGATGCGTCCGCTGCGGTCCACTTGGGCGTATTCGCCCGTCACTTCCCAGCCCGTGTCCTTCAGGTTTTTCCAGAAGTAGTAGGCGCAGGTGAGGGCGCCGTATTTGTTGGCGAAATGCTCTGTCTTGGGCTTTCTGTCCATCGCGTAGACACCGCGCAGCTGGGCATAGGGCGCCAGGTCCGTGGTGTACAGATACAGGCTGTTGCCGCTGCCGGCCGGCCCCGTGACGCCATAATTGACTGTGTGCATCCAGGGCGTTTCCGGGTAAGTCTGGACAAAGTGCACCGGAGCGCCTTCCCGGGCGCCTGCCGCCACGGAATAGTCAATGGCGTTCTGGTAAAAGCAGAGGGCGCTGGTGCCGGTCCCGTAATACGTTCCCAGGTCGTCGTAACTCCAGGAAGCGTGTTCCAGATGGCCCTCGTAAGCGTTTCCGTCCCCAATGATGCGTCCGTGGATGCGCTCGATCCCGGCCCCTCTCAACAGGGTCTTCCATTTCCAGAAAAGGGCTTCGGGCCTGTAGGCGATAGAATCTTTTGCCCCCACCGTGGGGTCTCCGCCGCCCAGGATGTACAGGTCCCCTTCCAGGGTCCCGTCCTTCACGGTTCCGGTATAGCCCAGGCCGGTCTTGAAACGGTAATCGGGCCCCAGTGCGTGCAGGGCGCAGCCGGTAGTGACCAGTTTGGTATTGGAGGCGGGTGCCAGGCGCAGGTCATCGTTGAGGCTGGCCACCGTGTTCCCCTGTGCATCCTGTACGGAGATGCCCACCACGGTGCCCTTCAGGGGCTCCCTGGACATCATTTTCCGGATATACTGCTGCGCGGGGTTCTGGCCCCGGGCCCCCAGGCCCAGCAGTACCCCGGCAACCAATACAATAAGTCGTTTCATTCTATTTGTCGTGAGACTCGCCCACGCGGGCTTCCACCACGTTGATGATGTAGTCGCCGCTCTTTTCGCACTCGCCGATGAGGTCCATGAACACGGTACCGCTGTCATAGCCGTATACGTGCTGATCCAGGGCGTCGATGTTCTCCTGCTTCAGGCGGTTGCGGCAGTCGTTGATGCGGGCTTCGATATAGGCGCTCTTGCCCAGGCCCACGTTCTCGCGCTCGCTGGACAGGACGTGGTTCATCTGGGTAAGGGCTTCCTCCAGCAGCTGCACCATTTCCATGCCGCCCTTCACCTGGCCTTCGGCGAACTCGATCTTGTTCTCACGCTTGCGGCGCAGGATGCGGGCCAGGTTGAAGAAACTGTCGCCCACGGACTCCAGTTCCCCAATCTGACGCAGCATGGCGCGGATCTCGCCCTTGGTGTCGTCGGACAGGTGTGCCTGCCCCACGTCTCCCAGGTACTTGCCAATCTCGTTCTCCATGCGGTCGCTCAGGTCCTCGTATTTTTCTACGCGGTCGTACAGTTTGGCGAAATCTTCGTCCGAGGCGTGGTACATCTCTTTCACCAGTTCATACATATACTGCATCTTCTGGCCAAAGAGCACAATCTCCTTCTGGGCCTGCAGGACGGAGATTTCGGGGGTCTTCATAATACCGCCGCGAATGTACTGCAAACGGAATTCGTCCTCTTCCTCGGTGGCCTTGGGGCGGATGAGGATGCACACGAACTTCTCTATCTGAGGGATGAACCAGATGAGGATGGCCGTATTGATTACGTTGAAGAAGGTGTGGAAGGTGGCCAGGGCGAAGGACAGCTGGGTAGGGCTCTGCTCGGGGGCTTCGGGGTCCAGGCCCACCACGCCGCACACCATGCGCACGAACGGGAAGAAGAAGATGAGCACCCAGCACACGCCGAACACGTTGAACAGCATGTGGGCCATAGCGGTACGCCGTGCCTGCGTATTGGCGCTGAGGGCCGCCAGGTTGGCGGTGACGGTGGTGCCGATGTTCTCACCCATCACCAGGGCGATACCCTGGAAGATGGTGATGGCTCCGGTAGAGCACAGCACCATGGTGATAGCCATCAGGGCCGCGGAACTCTGCACGATAGCCGTAAGGATGGTGCCGATGAGCAGGAACAGCAGGATGGTGCCGTAATTGGTCTTGAAACTGGCGAAGAAATCCACCACGGCCGGCTTGCTGGCCAGGTCCATGTCAATGCCCGCCTGTTTGAGCATACCCAGGGCGAACAGCAGGAAGGACAGGCCGAAGAGGAAATCTCCCACATACCGGTGCTTGCCCGTCTGGATGAGGATAATGCCGATCAGGAACGCCGGCCACACCACCATGGTGATGTTGAACGAGAAGCCGGCCGACATGATCCAGGCGCTCATGGTGGTACCGATGTTGGCACCCATGATGATGGAGATGGCCTGCCCCAGCGTAAGCAAAGCGGCGTTCACGAAGGACACGGTCATCACCGTGGTTGCTGCCGATGACTGGACGGCCACCGTGACCAGGGCGCCGGTGAGTACGCCGGAGAAGCGGTTGGTGGTCATGGCGCCCAACATGTTACGCAGCTGGGGACCAGCCATTTTCTGGAGGGCTTCGCTCATCACCTTCATACCGTAGATGAGGAGGGCGATGGAGCCCAGGAGTTGCAATATGATCAACATCAGTACTTAGGTTTTATCCTTACAAATATACGGAAAAAAGTTAAATTTCCCTATCGGGCGGAACCAGGACCCTGAGGGCGCCCGGAACCACTTCCAGTTCTATGTGCGTGCCCTTGAGCACAGGGTCTCCGTCAAAATGGGCGGGGCCGTCGGAAGGCCGGTCGATGGCAATTCTCTTTCCCGTGAGCGTGAGCACCTTGCGGCTGGTGTGGATGCGGCCCAGCATCAGCTTGGCTGCCAGGTGGGGAATCTCCCACGTCTTGAAGGGTTTTACCACCACCAGGTTCAGCAGACCGTCCCGTACAGAAGCCAGGCTGGTGATGCGCGCCTGGTTGCCCCACTGGTTGGAATTGCCCACTGTAATCATCACTGCAGGCATTTCCATCTTCTTCCCGTCCACCGTGAGGGTGTACGTCTGGGGCCGATAATCCTGCCAGAGTTTCCACGCCAGCGAAATGTAGGACCACAGGCCCCGGCGGGCCGATGATGCGAACGCCCAGGCGACATCGGCATCCAGTCCCACGCCGGCGACGCTGAAGAAGGGTTTGCCGTCCAGGAGGCCGCAGTCTATCTCCCGGACAACGCCGCCGTCCAGTATCTCCGCAGCTTTCCGCGGGTTCCGGCTGATGCCCAGGTGCAGGGCCAGGCCGTCCCCGCTGCCGCAGGGGATGATGGCCAGCACCTTGCCGCTGCCCATCAGGCCGGCGGCCACCTCGTTTACCGTACCATCGCCGCCCACGGCGGCCACAACATCGGCATCGGCCTCCCGCGCCAGCTCCGTGGCGTGCCCGGGGCGCTGGGTGAAAGCCACCTGGAAGGGCTGTCGAATCCGGCTCTCTATCCGTGCCAGCAGCGCCTTCTTGTCAATGTGGCCAGACAGGGGATTGGCTATGAACAGAATCTTTTTCATCGGTGTACAAAAATACAAAAAGATAGGGAAGTGGCGGCTTTTTTGGCGCCAACTTGCGCAAATCGGCCCATTATATGCGCGTTTTGCGCGCGCGCCTTATCCCTAATCCGCTAGATTTGCAAAGTAACCACTACATTAATTGATATGAAACTCAGATATATAGCCATTTTAGTCCTCCTCCAGCTGCTGTGCTGCTGCGGAAAAACGTCCACCGGATACAACATCGCTCCTCCCTCCAAACCCGGCAGCGGGCAGCAGAGCGGCGGCGGTCAGTCCGGCGGTGAAACCCAGCCCGGCGGCGAGGGCGGTGAGGGCGGCTCCAGCGAAGGAACCACGCCCGCAGAACCTCCCACAGGTGGTTTCATCGTCGTAGGTTATGCCTACGCCGACAGCGGCGAACTCCCGGATCCCAACCTGGTCACCCACATCAATTTCTCTTTCGCCAAAATCCAGGACGACTTCGAGACCCTATACATCCGGGACAAGAAGATTACCCGCCTGAAGAAGATCGTGGCCCTGAAACAGGAGAATCCCAACCTGAAGGTGTTGCTCTCCGTGGGCGGATGGGGCGCCGGCAATTTCTCCGAGATGGCGGCCGATGAAACCCATCGCAAGAACTTCGCCCAGAACTGCCTCAAGGCCGTCACTAATTATAAACTGGACGGTATAGACATAGACTGGGAGTATCCCGGAAGCAGTGATGCCGGCATCAGTTCCTCCTCCAACGACAAGCAGAATTTCACCCTGCTGCTCAAGGATTTGCGTGCCGCCCTGGGCAATGACAAACTCTTGACGATGGCCTCCGAGGCCAGCGCTGGCTATGTGGACTGGGCCACCGCCTTGCCCTATCTGAACTTTGTGAACATCATGAGTTACGATATGGGGCGTCCGCCCACCCACAATGCGGCCCTGTACAAGGGTTCCCGCAGCAAGATGAGCTGTGACGAAGCCGTGGCCAAGCACTTTGCCAAGGGCATCCCCTACAACAAGATGACCCTGGGCATGGCCTTCTTCGGCCGTGTGGACCGCAACATCCTCCAGGGCGACGAACTGGATTACAACGAAATCATCCAGCTCACGGGTTTCACCAAATGCTGGGACGACCAGTGCAAGGTTCCCTACCTCACCGATGCCGTGGGCACCATGGTCCTGAGCTACGACGACGAAACCTCCATCGGCCTCAAAGCCGAATACGTCAAATCCAAGGGCCTTCTGGGCGGCATGTACTGGGATATCGAGGCCGATGACGCCAACCACACGCTTGGCAAGGCCGTGGCCACCAGGCTCATCGGTTATGTGGATGAGACCCCTGAAGACATCCCCACCTATCTGGTGACCAACGAGTATATGCAGAACTACATGGAAAACGTCCACTATACGGACCGTGTATATACTTCGGCCGTCACCCAATATTCCGGAGGCGGACCCGGAGAGGCTGATATTCCCCCGTCTGTTACGGTGAAATGGACCGCTGCATCCGGCTCCCAGAAACTTACCCTGATGGAAGAGGGCGGCTGGACCCGCACCTATTCCGTTTCCTCCGGTGTCGGACAGCAGGAACTGACCAACCTGGTCCCCAACGTTATCTATAACTGGAATGTAACCAGTTCGTCGGGCAGCATTGTCGCCGAAGGCAAATTCCGCACAACCGGTTCCATCCACCAGTTGTTCCTCAAACCCAAGGTGCGCAACGCCCGAGACCTGGGCGGCTGGACCACCACCGACGGAAAGACCTTGCGCTACAGGCTCCTCTACCGCGGCGGTAAAGTGAGCTCCAGCAACATGAAAACCGAGGGCAAGGAGGAAGGTCTGGCACAGGGCATCCTGGCCGAACTAGACCTCCGGGAACTGGACGATGTCCCCACCAAATCCTACTTCGGCGATAAAATCGCATTCCTGGCCCCCGGGTTCAGCGTTTACTACCGTGCCATGCTCAGGGACCGCGCCGAAGGGATTAAAGAGAGCTTCCAGTTCATCGTAAAGAACCTGCGGGAGAACAAGCCCGTGTACTTCCACTGCGCCGCCGGCCGTGACCGCACCGGCGTCATGGCCATGGTCATAGAGGGCGTTTTGGGCGTTCCCGAGTCCCAGATTGGAAAGGATTACGAACTCACCTACTTCGCTCCCGCCGACTGGAGCATGCAGGACGACGGCCTGTACCATCACATGCGCACGGCCGACGGCAGCTATCAGCCGGCCATCGAGTATATGTGGAAAATGTCCAAGGACGGAACGCTGAAAAACGGCGTGGAACAGTATCTGCTGGGTATTGGCGTGCCGCAGCAGGATATCGACGACCTCCGGAGCATTATGCTTAAATAGTTTTTCGTATCTTTGCGGATATGGAAAAGAAATGCATTCGTGTTCCGCTGCTGGAGCAGGCGGATGAAAAAGCCCTGGAACTGAACGGGGCCCGTTTCGATGTGGATACGGTCAACTGGCCTTCCGCCTTCCCTTATGCGCCTATCGTGGCCGGCCGTATCGGCCGTACCGCCGATTCCCTGCTGGTGAGCTGGCGCGTGAGCGGCCTTGACCTTACCGTGCGCAATACGCAGGACGGCGGCACCATCTGGGAAGACAGCACCTGCGAGATTTTCCTCCAGGCGCCTGGCTGTGACAAGTACTACAATATTGAAGTGAACGCCGCCGGCTTCCTGCTGGTGGCGTGTGGCACCGGCCGCGGAGACCGTGTTATGCAGGCGCCTGAGGTGATGGCCCGTATCGTCCGCAAGGCCCAGGTGAAGGCTCCTGTGGATATTTCGGACGAGGTGAAGACTTGGGATCTCACCATCCGCATCCCCTTCGAGGTCATCGGCATGGATCCGTCCAAGCTGCCCACCAAACTCCTGGGCAACATCTACAAATGCGGCGACAAAACCGCCCACCCTCATTTCTTGAGCTGGGCGCCCATCGACACTCCCAACCCGGACTTCCACCGTCCGGAGTTTTTCGGCGAGTTCCTGCTGGGATAGTTACTGCCGGATTTCCTTCCGTACATACCGGTCACCCGTAGCCTCTTTCACGGCTCCAATGAAAGCCGGGGAGTAGGCGGGTGACGTGTGCCGGCCGGGGACAATCTCTCCGTCCTTGGAAGGACGCATAATCTGGTCGTTGTGCTTGACGATGAGCAGCTTGGCCAGTTTGTCCCAGCGCTTCATCATCTTGTCTGTATAGCCGATGGTCTTGACGGTGAGGAAGTCCGTGAGTTCCCCGGCGGTGAGGCCGGCGGCGTGTTCCTCTACTGCAGCCTGGTCGGCCTCATAGAAGTCTTCCAGTTCCTTCTGGGCCTCCTGCAGGTCCCCGATCATGGCGCTCCAGCGGGGGTAGACCATATTGGCCACCCAGTTGCACATCCAGAAGGCGCTGTCGAAGGAGAATTCGGTGATTTTGTTGTTCTCCCGGCGGAAGGGATCGGGAATGCGGTTGACGCCGCAGTACACGGGTACATAGGCCACCATGGTGGCGTCGTCCAGATTGAAATAGGTGATGCCGCCCAAGGCGTCGGGCAGCCAGGAACGCATCCGGCACACCATGGTCATGCCGCTCTGCTGGCAGCCGATGGGCCTTTCCCGGAACATCTTGGTGCCGTCCGGGGCGTCATAGTTCACGGGCTGGTTGCGGTAGGGGGAGGCCCAGGGACCGGCGCTGGCATCGGCCGTCATATCCAGGGCGGTACCCTCGTAGTGGTCCCGCATATCATTCTGGATGTCGCGGTAGCTCACGGGAGCTTTGGGTTTGATCCATAGAGGAAGGTCGTCGTGCACGGAGAGGTCCCCGTTCAGGAAGGGCAGGTATTCGTCCATCACGGCCGTATCATAGTGGTGCCGATAGAAGCTCCACACGCGGGCCTCGCAGTAGCGGATGGCGCCCCAGTCCAGCGGGCCGTAGGCTTCGCGGAAACTGAAACCGGCGTCGGGACCCTCGTAGTAGCCCATCTCGCGGGCGAAGGAGATGACATCGGAGCTGTACATGGTCTCGCCGTCCGGGGTTACGCAGAAGCCCAGCTTCTTGTCGGCCTTCTTCGCCTGGGGGAACTGGCGGATGCGGCTGGAGTTGGCGTAGGCGCTGATGCAGTCGTCGGGCACGCGGCGGGCCACCCATACCGCACCCTTACGGCCGGGACCCTTGCCGATGAGTTCCATAATCCAGGCCTCGTCCTTGTCACAGACCGCGAAGGACTCGCCGGTGTCGTTGTAGCCGTACTCCTGTACCAGCTGATGCATTACGGCAATGGCCTCCCGGGCCGATGCCGACCGCTGCAGGGCCAACTCCATCAGGGTGAAATAGCCCAGCCAGCCTTCCGGATTGCGCAATTCCTTGCGGCCATCCCAGGTGGTTTCCACAATGGATACCTGTTTCTCGTTCATCAGGCCCACCACCGAATAGGTGTAAGGCGCCTGCGCAATGTAATGCACGCCGGCGTTGGGGCCCCAGCCCCGCACGGCAATCTGTTCGCCGGGTGCGTGTTGCCCGGGCGCCGAATAACTGAGTGAAGAGGCGAAGCCGAAGCCGTCGCAGTTATAGGTGCAGATGACGCTTCCGTCCACGGAAGCCTTCTTGCCAACGATGAGGTTGGTGCAGGCGTCTGCCTTTTCCATCCCGGAAACCAGGCAGGCGGCCGCAAGGGCCAGAGAAATCAGTCGTTTCATATGTGTTATTTTGCTTTTTTCTGCAGATAGGCCTTGAAGAACCGGCCCTGGGTGGTGGGGGTGAAATCCCAGTCGCTGATGAGCATGGGCGCCCAGTCCACGTCAAAGCACCATACCGTGAAGGAGATGCCTTTCTGCTCCAGGTAGCGGGTGATGTGTTCTCCATACACTTCGGTGGACATCACGGGGATGTGCGCGCCGGGTTCATCGGCCAGACAGAAGCCAATCTCCGTGCAGATGACCGGGAAGGTGTCGGCCACGTAGCCGAAGTCCTTTTCCCACTGCTCTTCCCAGGGCTGTTCCCTCTTCTGGGGATAGGGGTGGGAGACGTAGGCCACATTGGGCCGGTCCACGGGTTCCGTGGCCACGGGCGTGAGGTCATAGGCCCAGTTGAAACCGGCGCACAGGCAGATGGCGTTGGGGTTGATGTCGTGGATGGTGTCAATGATCTGCTCCAGCAGATTCTTCCATTCGGTCCAGGTGCAGGAACCCACTTCGGGCGCCGTCACGGTGGGTTCGTTGAACAGTTCGTAGAAAGCTACGGTGGGCTCTTCCTTGTAGCGCTCGGCCACCGTGCTCCAGAAACGGAAGGTCTCCTCCTGGGTGGTGTTGTACATGGGAGCGGTATACAGTTCGTCCTTGAGGTTGCCGATGGAATGCCAGTCCATGATTACGTACATCCCATACTGTTTGGCCCAGGCAATGCCCTGGTCCATCGCCTCGAACGTCTTTTCCCAGCCCAGGGCGTTGAGGTTGGCCGGATGCACGGCGAAGCGCACCACGTTGGCGCCCCAGGCGGCCGCTTCGGCAAAATAACGTTCGTTCCACTGACCGTCCTGAATGAGTTTGACGGGATCTGAGAAACAGAGCCCGCGAAGGACCAGTTCCTTTCCGTCGGGATCGATGAACTTGTTACCTTCTACCTTTACCCAGGGGTTCCTGGCGGTGCAGGATATTGCCAATAAGACGATGACGAGAGACCACAGAATCTTTTTCATAAACTTTGCCGAATCAATTTGTTATAGGGCAAAGATAATGGAATCTAGCGTCAAATACAAGTTCTTTTTTCCCTGCCCAGAACCATTCCCAGAGCAATGGCCAGGATGGCCACGGGCAGCAGCAGATACTGCCGGTAGGTTTGCAGGAATACGCGCACGCTTTCCAGAAGGCTCTTTCCCACGGTCTGGGTGTCTACCGGATACAGGAAGGCAAGGGCGGTGGCCAGCACACCCACGGCCAGGCCGGCGACCAGCGCAACAATCAGGGCCAGATGCCCGTGCCGGCGCTGGCGGTCCACTTCGGCTTTGATGCCCTCTACCTGCTCCATCCGGCGCTGTGCCTCCAGGAGGAAGGTGGGGTCGTCTTTCACCTGCGGCTTGTTCTCCCGCAGGAATTCTTCTATCTCTTTCATAACTGTATGTGCTGTTTCAGGTGCGTGCGGGCCATGGAAAGCTGGTATTTGACCGTGCCTTGCGGCATGTCCAGAATGGCCGATATTTCCTTGATGCTCCGGTCCTCGAAGTAGAACAGGGCCACGGCGGCCTTTTCCTTCTGGGGCAGATTGTCCAGGGCCTGGTAAAGCTGCTGGTAGCGGAAGGAGGCGTCGGAGGCGTCGCCGCCGGGCAGGTTCACCGCCTCTTCAACGGGAGCCTGCTGCGGCTTTGCCTTCCGGCAATAATCAATATAGCAATTGTAAGCAATGCGGAAGAGCCAGGTGCTGAATTTGGACAGTCCCAGGAAGGAGCCGGAAGCCACATAAGCCCGAACCAGGGCGTCCTGCGCAATGTCATCGGCCAGGGCGTCGTCTCCACCGCACAGCGCAAGCAGGAACCGCCTCAGGGGCTCCTGCTGCTCTCGCACTTGGCTGATGAACCGCTCCTGCGTCATTTACTCCTGCTCCAGCTTCTTTTCTTCGGCCTCAATCTCCTTGGCCAGCATCTTCTTTCCCACAAAGTAGGAGATGAAAAGGCCGATACCCACTGCCAGCATTACTCCGCCGGCAAAAGGAAGCATTTCCTGGAAGAAGAAGGATTTGGGAATGCCGGGGCCGAACTCATCGATGGCCCAGAGTCCCAGGAAAGCCACGCCCATTAAGGAGGTGATGCATGCTCCGTTGAGTTTTTCCAAAAGGTCCTGCTTGATGGTCTTGGTCTTCTTTTTGGCGGCCTGGAACTGTTCCATGTCCACGGCCACACCCGATTCGATGGCCTTGAGCATAATCTCCGCTTTCTTGTTGGTCTCGTTCTGCTTGGCGCGCATCACCAGCCATACGATGGTCACAGGCAATATGACGCAAATAAAAATAGGTAATAAGATGTCTTCCATGTTTTTGTATCAATAACCAGTTCAACTTTT
>JAEEGL013612943.1_pt1 | contig 20287 bp, 16 predicted proteins | sample 9134231 | NCBI WGS metagenome assembly JAEEGL01 (sample SAMN16246548, study PRJNA631951) | gut metagenome | biome: gut microbiome; feature: rumen; material: fiber-attached | host: Bos | place: Iran: Karaj | collected 2018-10 | reverse complement strand
TCCGCCGGAAGTAGTCGATCACCGTGTTCCGCGTGATGGCGTAGATCCAGGTGCCGGGGGCGGACTTCCCTCCGTCGTAGCTCCCGGAGGCGCGCAGGACCTTGAGGAACACCTCCTCGCAGAGGTCCTCCGCATCCTCCCGGTTCGGCACCCTGGCGCGTATGTAGCCCAGCACCCGGCCCCGGTACTCCGTATAGAGCCGGGTCTGCTCCGCCGTCGTCATTTCGGCAGCCCCTCCGGCTTCTGCGTCGGCTCCGGCGTACCCGCCGCCGCCACCAGGTCCAGCTCCTCGTCGCTCAGCTCCCGGGCCGCCAGGCGGGCATGGGCCTTGTCGATCACCGCCTGCAGGCGGGCGTTGGGGGCAAAGCGCTGGAGGGCGAAGGCCTCCGTCAGCAAGCGTTCCGTCATGGACGCCTCCTTTCCGGCCCCTTTCCGGGGCCTCTCAGGGATTGATACGCAGGTTTTTCCTCCGCGGCAGCATAAAACCGCTCATTCCCTCTCCACGTCGCACAGGCCCACGAAGCCGGTGGTCTCCAGGACGTCGTAGATGCTTTCGTTCACGCCGGTGATGCGCAGGCCGCCCTTCCGGGCCATGGCCTTGACCGCCAGCATCACCGGCCGCAGGCCGGAGCTGGAGATGTATTCAAGCTGGGAAAAGTCCAGCACCAGCTCCCGGGCGCCCTCCAGCGCCTTCTCCATCCCGGCGGCGAAGCCGGGAGCGGCGTTGGTGTCGATGCGTCCCTGGGCAAATACGGTCACGCGGCCGTTTTCGTCTCTCTGAACCTTCACGTGCTCGTTCCTCCTTTTTCCTGAACGTCCAGCCGCTGCCGCGCCACCAGCTCGGCGAAGGCGCCGTTCAGCGCGATCAGCTCCTCGTAGCTCCCGTCCTCGACGATCTTCCCCTTGTCCAGCACGATGATCCGGTCGCACTGGCGGATGGTGCTCAGCCGGTGGGCGATCACGATGCGGGTGCACTTCATCCGGTCCAGCGCCTCGCTGACCTGCTTCTGGGTCAGGTTGTCCAGGGCGCTGGTGGCTTCGTCGAACATGAGGATCTTCGGCTTGGGCGCCACGGCCCTGGCGATGAGCAGCCGCTGGCGCTGGCCGCCGGAGATGCCGCCCTGTCCCTCGGAGATCAGGGTGTGCATCCCCATGGGCATATTCCGGATGTCCTCCGCCAGGCCCGCCACCTCCGCCGCCGCCCAGGCGTCGGCCTGGGTGAGCCAGGGGGCGGAGATGGTGATATTGGAGAAAATGTCGCCGGTGAACATTTTCCCGTTCTGCATCACCGCGCCGATCTTCCGCCGCAGGGATTTCAGGTCGATCTTTTTCAGGTCCCGCCCGTCGTAGTACACGGCGCCCTTCTGGGGCGTCTCAAAGCCCAGCATGATGCGCATGAGGGTGGATTTGCCGCAGCCGGTCTTGCCCACGATGGCCACATACTGGCCGGGGCGGATCTTCAGGGAGAGGTCGTCCAGGATGGCGGGCATATCCTCCGCGTAGCGGAAGGTGACGTTGTTCAGCTCGATGCCGCCGGAGAGCCGGGTCAGGACCAGCTTATCCTCGGCCACCTCCGGCTCCGCGTCCAGGATGGGCCGGGCCATGTCCAGGATGGGCCGGAACTGGGCCACCCCGGCGGCGATCCCGGCCAGGGCCATGAAGGCGGAGTTCACCATGCCGTAGGCCGAATTGAAGGCGTAGTATTCCGCAACGGAGACGCCGCTGCGGATGGCGGCGGCATAGATCGCCAGGGTGCCGATGAGGGAAATGGCCGTGGTGATCACCGACGACACCCTGAGGAACAGGGGCGGATTGTAGGTGAGCTCCGCGCCCTTGGAGTAGAGCACGGCCCACTTGGCAAAGGCACGCCGCTCCGCGCCGGAAAGCCGGATCTTCTGGATGCCGGCGATGAGCTGGTAGCTCATGCCGCTCTCCTTGCTGGCCAGCTCCATCCGCTGCTTGTTGATCTTCATCCGCCCCAGGACCTGCAGGATGCTGACCAGCAGGGTCAGCAGGGTGATCAGCAGCGAGGGGACCACCAGCGCGGGAGCGTACACGAAGACCTGGGAGACGTAGACCAGGGAGAACAGGGACGTGAGCCCCGTGTTCAGCGCCATGCCGGCCATCTCGCTGCAAAGGCCGTTGATGTATTGGGCGCGGTTGCTGAGCTCGCCCGAGCTGTAGTCCTTGAAGAAATCCGGGGGCAGGGACAGGATGCGCATCATCGTGGCAGCCTCGATGGACAGGTTCAGCTTCGTGCCGATCCGCGAGGACAGCACGGCCTGGATCGAAGAAAACATCAGCCCGCTGACGGTGGCGCAGATCATGAAGATCGCCATGCCCAGCAGCACCCGCGGGCTTCCGCTCTGGAGCACGTCCGAAAACAGCCGGTTCGTCAGCCGGGGTGTGAGCATGCCCACGGCGGTCACGGCAAGCATGCTGATGCCCAACAGCACCAGATCCGCTGCGGAGATCTGCTGCACGATGTACTTCATCAGGTCCTTCACCGTCATCCGGCTCAGGGGGAAGGGCTTATAGAAGGCGATGGCCTCCGGCTCGATCAGATCCTGGGTCTTCCGGTTCAGGATCACCGCCTTGCCGCTCTTCCGGTCCAGGAAGCGGTAGCCGTTCAGCCCGTGGGGGAGCAGCGCCACCACGCTGCCGTCGTCCTTCCGGGTGCCCAGCATGGCCCCGGCGGCGTCCCGGTACCAGCCCTTGTCCAGGTGCACCGTCCGCCGCATGAAGCCGTAGGGACGCAGCAGGTATTCCAGCACCTCGTTCATGTCCCGGATGCTCTCCGGGACCTCCTGAGGCTTTACGCGGTAGAATTTCAGGATCTCTCCGATGGCGTCGGTGGTGATCTGGCGGTCGTCGTTCAGGGCCTGGGACATCCGCCTGCCCATGACGGCCCCGGCCATCTGCAGGAAGGAGTCCTCAAGCACCGCCTGGTCCGCGTCCTTCCGGGCGCGTATCTGTTCGTCAAACCATCCCATGGTGGCATTCCTCCCGTCGGTCGGAATACGGTATGCAGCCGGGCGTCTGCTGCCGGGCTGCCGCCGTCTGTGGGGCCCTATTCACTGGTCACCAGCTCCGCGTAGGCGCCGTTCAGGGCCATCAGCTCGTCGTGGGTGCCCCGCTCCACCACCTTGCCCCGGCTCATGACGATGATCTCGTCGCAGTCCCGGATGGTGCTGAGCCGGTGGGCGATCACCACGCAGGAGATGCCCCGGTTTTTGATGGACTTCACCACGTCGTACTCCGTCCTGGCGTCCAGGGCGCTGGTGGCCTCGTCCATGATGATCATGGTGGGGTCCTGGGCCAGGACCCGGGCGATCTCCATCCGCTGGCGCTGGCCGCCGGAGAAGTCCTTGCCGCCCTCGGCGACCCTGTACTGGTAGCCGCCCTCCCGCTGCATGATGTCCCCGTGGATCTGGGCGTCCCGGGCGGCCATGATGACCTCGAAATCCTCGATGGAGTTGTCCCACATCCGGATGTTGTTGGCGATGGTGTCCTCAAAAAGGGTGATGTCCTGGTCCACCACGGCTACCGAGCCGGTGAACACGCTCCGGTCGATCGTGGAGATGGGCTTGCCGTCGAAGAGGATCTCGCCGCTCCAGGGCTGGTAGAGCCCGGAGATCAGCTTGGACAGGGTGGATTTGCCGCAGCCGGAGGCGCCCACGAAGGCCACGCGCTGCCCCTGCTTCAGCTCCAGGCTGAAATTCTCGATCAGCGGCGGCGCCAGCCGGGAGTAGCCGAAGGTCACGTTTTTCATGACGAGGCTGCCGGAGAGCTTGTCGTAGCTGACTTCTTCGCTCTTCCGGGCGCCGCCGGACTCCTCCCGAAGCACCTCGTCCTCCGGGTACTCCATCACGTCCTCGATGCGCTCCATGCTGGTGCGCATCTCCTGCATCTGCTGGCCGGAGCTGATGAGCTGCTGGGCGGGAGACATGAAAGAGGTCAGGAAGCCCTGGAACGCCAGGACCATACCGGTGGTGAACTTCCCCTGCATGGTGAGCCAGACGCCCAGGATCAGGACCACGACGTTCAGCACGCTGGCGATCACCGTGGGAACGATGCCCAGATACTGGTCGATGCGCTCGAAGCGCACGTTCTGGGTGCTGACGGAGGCCTGGTGGCCGGACCACTTTTCAAAGAAACCGTTCTCCGCGCCGCTGGCCTTGATGGTCTCGATCATCTCGATCCCCGACACGGTGGCCGCCGCCAGCTTGCCGCTGTCCCGCATCATGACCCGGGTGACGTTGATCCGCTTGCGGGAGATGATCCGGGACACCAGGACCTGGCACAGCACGGAGGCGATGCCCACCAGGGTCAGCAGCCAGGAATACCGGAGCATGACCACCAGGTAGAAGACCATCATGCAGGCGTTCAGCGCCAGGGGGGCCAGCATGTTCACGATCTGCCCCGCCAGGGTGGCGTTGGACTCCTTCCGCTGCTGGATGTCCCCGGCCATGCGCTGGGAATAGAATTCCATGGGGAGCCGCAGCACCTTCCACATATAGCTGCTGTTGCCCACCACCGCCATCTTGCCGTCCAGCCGGAGGGCATAGATCGCCTGGATCCAGGCCGCGGCCAGCTGGATGAAAGCGAGGACGGAAAGGCCGATCAGAAACGGCACGAACCAGCCCGGCTCCTTCCCGGTGAGCAGTTCGTCCAGGAACACCCGGGAAAAGCCCGCGGAGACGATGCCGATCAGGGACGCAATGACCGTGGTGACGACCACGAAGGCGATGGCGCTCTCCGCGCCCCGGAGACGCTTCCGGGCGAAGGCGACCACGCTCTTGGGCTTGCCGCCGGGCTCGAAGCTCTCCCCCGGCTCGAAGAGCAGGCAGATGCCCGTGAAGCTCTCGTCGAAATCCTCCATGGACACGGCGTAGTCGCCCTTGGCGGGGTCGTTCAGATACACCTTGCCGTTCCGGAAGCCGTCGCAGACCACGAAATGGTCGAAATTCCAGTGGATGATGCAGGGGAAGCTGCCGTGCTCCCGCAGCTGTTCCGGCTCGTAGCGGTAACCCTTGGCCGTCAGGCCGTAGCTGCGGGCCGCCTTGAGGATGTTGCTGGCCTTGCTGCCGTCCCGGGAGACGCCGCAGTCCTTGCGCACCTGCTCCAGGGGCACCCATTTGTCATAATAGGCCATGATCATGCAGAGGCAGGCCGCGCCGCATTCCAGCGCCTCCATCTGCATGATCACCGGGACCTTTACCTTCCCCCTGGTCACCGGCTGACGAATCGTTTTCTCTGCCATGACCGCCTCAGTTCGTCACGTAGGAGATGGGGGCGATCTGACGCTCGCTCCCGTCCTCGTTGTGCACCGTCACCCGGCCCAGGATGCTCCAGGCCAGCATCCCCAGCAGCAGCACCACCAGCGCGATCAGTACGATCCACACCGACGGGGTGGTGACGCGGATGTAATCGTTCAGAGCCTCCGGGCTGGAGACCCGGTCCATGCTCTTTTTCCGGAAAATGCCGCTGCCTTTCTGCGGCTTGTTTTCCTCGGGGGCATTCGCCTGCTTATCCGCCATTTTCAACGCCTCCATCACGCTGTATTGAGCTCGTTATTCGCGAAGGAATCGTATTTTTTCTCAATCATTTTAGATTATATAATACCGATTTCATCATTTCAAGGAAAAAGGCGCAAATTGAAGCAAAATTCGGCATGAGCCGCAAGTTCTTCGGGATCGCCCCCTCTTCTCAGCGGGCCGAAAGGGGAAGCTCCTGCCGCGGTCGGGCAGGAGCTTCCCCTTGCAGTGCGTTCCTCCGGAGAAACGACGACTCAGCTGATGGTGTTCTTTTTTCTCGGATCGTTGGTCAAAACGCCGGTCCCGCCGGCCACTTCGTCCAGGCTCTCGTCGCTGAGCGCTCCGTCCTTTTCCACTTCGGGCTTTTCCGCCTCTTTCTCCGGCGCGGCAGGATTCTTCTTCTCCTTGTTCATGGTCCTTCCTCCTTGTTGATAATATGAAAAATAAGAGTTGCGGCTTGGTGCGTGCTTTTTCAGTCCGTCCGGGTCTTTCTGTCTGTTGATACGCAGCTCCGGGAACGATGGCAGCTGTTTTTGAAAAAATTTTTTCCGGTCCGGCCGCTCCCGATGCCCGCCGCGGGGCCGCTCGCCTTTTCTCCCGCGGCGCGTCTCCCCCTTATTTTTCTTTTCATGGGTTGATACGCGGGAAAAAGGAAAGCGGCAGCGGATCTTCAGAAAAAAGAGATCCGTTGATATTATAGCAGAACACGGACCGGGAAAACAAGACGCAATCAGGAATTCTCTTCTGCCGAAAGCGCCGCCGGAGGAAAACCGCGGGAAAAGCCCGCGGCGCTCTCCCCGCTACGACAGCTCCAGCGACAGTGTGCTGCCGTGTTCCGTGGCGGTCACCCGCAGCTTCTGGGGGATGCTCTCCTCCAGCTTGTCCACGTGGGAGATGATGCCCACCAGGCGGTTTCCCTCCGTGAGCTGCTGCAGCACGCTGATCACGTTGTCCAGCTTCCCGTCGTCCAGGGTGCCGAAGCCCTCGTCGATGAACAGGGTGTCCAGCTTCTGCCCGCCGGCGTGGTTCTGCACCACGTCGGAGAGGCCCAGGGCCAGGGCCAGGGAGACCATGAAGCCCTCGCCGCCGGAGATGCTGCCGGAGGCACGCTGCTTGCCCACCGCCACGTCCAGCACTTCGATCTCCAGCCCGGCCACGGCGTTCCTGCGCCCGGCGTCCACGGAGTGGATCAGCTCGAAGCGTCCCCCGGTCATGACGTTCAGCCGCCGGTTGGCCATTTCCAGCACCTCCCGGAAGATGGCGCCCATCACGTAGCGGTCGAAGCTCAGCCTTCCGCCCTCGCTGTTCGTGCCGACCGCCAGCTCCGCCAGGCGGCTGATGCGCCGGAAGGCCCGGTCGGTCCCCGCAAGCTCTCTCCGGGCCTCGCTGACCTTCTCCGCCACGGCCCGATGCCCCTCCAGAAGGCCGGTCCGCGCCGCGAGCGTCTCCGCCGCCGCGCTCTCCTCGGCCCTGGCCTCCTCAAGCCGGGAGCGCAGCTCGCCGAGGTCGACGAGGGTCTTCCCCTCCGTCTGCGCCGTCAGCTCTCCGATCCGTGCGCGGACGGCCTCCAGCTCGTGGGCATAAGCGTCCTGGGCCTCCTTTTCCCGCAGGAGCCACCGTTCCCCGTCCGTGTCCCCCATGGGAGCGAGGGCGGCGCGCGCGGCGTCGAGACCGGCAAAGCCGTTCTCCCCGACGGCCTGGTCCAGCAGCGCTTCCGCGCTCTCCGCCGCCCGCTGCCGCCCGGGAAGGGCGTCGTACAGCGTGTTCAGCCCGCCCGCGGTGCGGTCCAGCGCCTCCTTGGCGGCGTTCAGCGCCGCCTCGTGGGCGCCGAGCTCCTCCAGCAGCTCTTCCCGCTCCCGCTTCAGGGCCGCGCTCTTCGCGTTCGCTTCCGCCTCCGTCGGGTAGGGAAGCTGCTTTCTGAGCTCCTCCACGGCGCCGGCCAGGGCGTGAAGCTCCCGCTCCAGCCCGTCGCAGCGCGTTTTTTCCTCGCCGCGGCGCGCTTCCAGGGCTTCCTGCAGCGCGGTCTTTTCCTTCTCGTCGGCCAGCAGCCTCTTCCTGCGGCCGCACTTCGCCTGCGCTTCGGCGCAGGCCCCCTCCTTTTCCGCCAGCGCCTGCTCCAGCCGTTCGCGCAGGGCCGTGAGCCAGCCCGGGGCGGTGAGCGCGCCCCAGCCGGAGCACTCCGGCGCGAGCCTTCGCGCCTGCCCGGCCACGGCGTCCTTCTGCTGATCGTTCAGGCTCCCGCGCTTTTCCAGCTCCGCCTGCTTTTCCCGCCTCCGGTCCTCGGCGGCCTTCGCGGCCCTTTCCGCCCGGTCTACCTCCGTCTTCTCCGGCACACGCTCCCCGGGGAGCGCGAAGCGGTGGGCCTCCTCCCGGCAGAAGGAGGTGCCGCACACGGGGCAGACCGTCTTCCCGGTCTCCGCCAGCTCCTTTTCCATATTCACGGCGATGAGGCCCGCCTGTCCCGCCAGAAAAGCCTGGTAGAGGGCGTGATAGCCTTCCTCCGCGGAAGCGGCTTCCCGGGTCAGGCGGCCCAGCGTCCCCGCCTCCGCGGCCAGCGCCCCCTCCTCCGCGAGGATGGCGTCCACGCGGGCGGCGATCCCGTCCCCCGGCGCGGAGACCGCATCCCGCATCTCCCGGGCGTGATCCCGCTCGCCCTCCAGCCGGACCGCCTCCGCCTCGCAGCCCTCCAGGGCCGCCAGGCTGTCCCGAAGGGCGATCAGCGCTTCGCCCGCTGCCGTCCGCTGCTCCTCGATGGATCTGACACTTTCCTGAGCAAGCTCCAGCCTCCGGCGGGTCTCCTTCATCGCGGCTTCCTTTTCCGCCGCCTGCCGATAGCGGGGAAGGGCATCTGCCAGCTTCGCCGCTTCGCCGGACAATGCTTCCGCCCTCCGCTTTTTCGGTTCGTCCGCGTCGGCGGCTGCCTGCGCCTCCTTCAGCGCCGCGCCCTGCTCCTTCTGCAGGGCCTCCTGCTTCCCGATCTCCTCCCGCGTCTGCTCCAGGGCGGCCGCCGCCCTTTCGGCCTCCAGCTCCCGGGGCTTCACCCGGTGGAGCGCTTTTTCCGCCGCGAGATAGGCTTCCTTCCGGGCGGCGAATTCCTCCCGCTGCCCTTCCAGCGAGGCCAGGGCGGCGCGCTTTATCTCCAGCTCCTCCAGCAGCGCGTTGTCCGTCTCCGCCGCGCCTTCCCGGCGCGTCAGCTCCTGCGCCCGGCGGCTCAGCCCTTCATGCTCGTCCCGCAGCGTCTCCAGCCGCTCCTCTTCCCGCCGCACCAGCGCCCAAAGGTTTTCCGCCAGCCGGGGATGGCCGGGAAGATAAGCCTCCTCCCCTTCCGCCGCGTCCTCCGGCATTTTGAACAGGGTCCCCATGACGGTCCCGATCTCCGCCTGACAGCCCTGCCGCCGCTGCTCCAGGCGTTTGGCGGCGCCGGCCAGCAGGGTCTGGAAGCGAAGGTATTCCGAATTGTCGAAAAGCCTGCCCAGGATCTCGTTCTTTTTGTCGCTGCCCGCCTTCAGGAATTCCCGGAATTCCCCCTGGGCCAGCATGACGATCCGGCGGAACTGCTCGGAATTCAGGCCCAGCAGCTCCTCGCAGCGGGCGGTGACCTGGGTCGTGCCTTCGATGGCAGGCTGCTCCGGCCCCGTCATCACCGCGCCGGCCTTCGCTTCGCCGTAGCCCTCCCCGCCGCGTTTCTTCGGAAAATGCAGGCTGCGCTCCACGTGATACGCCCGGCCCTGGTGAATGAAATCCAGGGTCACCTCCGTGTCCTCGGACAGGGGGACAAAGTCGGAGTGAAGCATCTCCGTCCTGCGCTCCGAGCCGCTGGGCACGCCGAACAGGGCGAAGGAGATGGCGTCGAAGATCGTGGTCTTCCCCGCGCCGGTCTTTCCCACGATCAGGTACAGTCCGCCGGTGAGCTCGTGAAACGCCACCGTGGTCTTCCCGGCATAGGAGCCGAAGGCCTTCATGGTCAAACTGGTCGGTCTCATTCCTCTGCCCCCTCCTGCCGCATCAGGAAGCGCAGAAGCGCTTCCGTCGTCTCCGTATCCACGGCGCCGCGCTGCCGGGGATCGGGCTGACGGCTTCGCAGCAGCTCCCCGGCCTCATGCAGCAGCGCCAGGTCCGCTTCCTCCGGGGCGGTCCCGCCGCTACGGTCCGTGAAGAAGTCCGCGAAGAGCTCCTCCAGCGTTTTTTCCCGGACCGCCTGCAGGTCCGTTCCGCCGACCTCCTCCGCAAACCGGCGATACTCCGAGACCCGCTCCATCAGGACGCTGCCGCGCTGCTCCGCCAGGCTCTGGAAAAAGTCGGATATCTCCGGCGTCATGGGCCGGTCCGTGACCGCCAGGCGGAGGTACTCCCCCCGGCTGTCCCTGGCAAGCTCCAACTCCCGCAGCTCCTCGAAGGGCCCCCGCAGCTCCCGCATGGGGTGCAGGGGCGCTATCAGGCGTTTTTCGATGCGCGCAGGCTCGCCCTTCGGTCCCAGCTCCACCAGCAGAGGCCCCTTGGCTTCCTGCCGCGTCTCGTTGAAGTGGTAGCACATGGGGGAGCCCGCGTAGCGCACCTCTTCCCGCCCCACGGGGTAGGCCGCGTGGATGTGGCCCAGGGCGGCGTAGTCGAAGGCGTCAAAGGCGGTGTAGTCCACCTGCCCCACGCCGCCCACGGCGCTCTCCGAGCCGCCCCGGGGCGCCTCCGCCCCGAAAGCGGTCACGTTCTGGTGGGCGACGATCACGTTGCGCCCGGTCTCGTCGATCTCCTGCGCCTCCAGCAGCCGCCGGACCGCCGTATCGTAATCCCGGATCGAATCGTCCCCCAGCGCCTGGGCGACGGCGGCGGGGAAAACGTAGGGCATGAGCCAGAAGGTGACGGGGCCGGATTCATCCCGAAGGGTGACGCGCTTGAGCTCCCGCTCCGCGGTTCCGGCGATGTGGACGTTCTGCCGGGCGAGGATCCCCCTCGCGAAGGCCAGCCGCTGCCCGGAATCGTGGTTCCCGGCCACCAGCAGAACGCAGGCCCCCAGCCCGGCCAGCCCCTCGATCAGGCGGCTCAGCAGCTCCACCGCCGCGCCGGAGGGAGAGCCCCGGTCGTATACGTCCCCGGAGATGAGAACGGCATCCGGGCGCAGCTCCTCCGCCAGCGAAAGGAACCGGTCGACCCAATGGGGCTGATCCCCGTTTTCCAGCATGGAGACCCCGTGGATCACCTTCCCCAGGTGCAGGTCAGAGATATGCACGAATCGCATGGGCGTTTTCCTCCTGCGAAGAATGATCGGACACATTATACCAAGCTGCGCCGCGACATGGCAAGAAGTGATCCATCCGATCGGCCATTTTCCCCGGCGGCGAGCGTTCCCCCCTCGCAAGAAGCCGCGCGCCCGGGCGAAGGGCAGGCGGCGGGCTCCCGCCTCCCGTCGGCCGTTTGTCCGGTCGTTTTGCCGCAGCCGCTTGTGCTTTTCCCTTCGGGAGCTTATAATGGAAGAAAAACGAAACGGAGCGAAGACGCATGGATATGGAGAGCATGGAAAACCTGCAGCTGCTGCGGCAGGAGCTGGAGAGCGCGGACCGGGTCCTCCTTGGGGCCGGGGCGGGGCTCAGCGCCGCGGCGGGCCTCAGCTATCTGGACGTGACGGTGTTCCGGAAGTACTTCCCGGAGATGGTCCGCTTCGGCTACCACTGCCAGTACGAGCTGGTGGGGATGCGGGACGACGAGTGGACGGTCGGGCGCAAGTGGGCTTACTGGGCCACCCACATCCACTACGTCCGGGAGATCCTGCCGCCCCTCCCCCTCTACGCCCGGCTGAAGGAGGTGCTGGAGGGGAAGGACTACTTCGTCGTCACCTCCAACGCGGACCGGCAGTTCATGCGCTCCGGCTTCCCCATGGACAGGCTCTTTGAATACCAGGGCAGCTACGACGTGATGAGCTGCTCCGAGCGCTGCACGAAGCACACCTGGGACAGCCTCCCCTATCTCCATACGGTGCTGGAGCACATCGACCACGAGAGCTTCGAGTGCCGGGAGGAGGGCCTCCCCCGCTGCCCCGTCTGCGGGGCCCTGGCGGACCTCACCTTCCGCCCGGAGAACTACCGGGAGGGCTACCGGCGCTACGCGGACTTCGTGAATTCCAGCATCGACAAGCGGCTCTGCATCCTGGAGATCGGGGTTGGCTTCAATACGCCGGGGGTGATCCGCTGGCCCTTCGAGAAGTTCACCCAGCAGATCCCCGGGGCGAAGCTCTTCCGGGTGAACCGGGGCTACCGGGACCTGCGGCGGCCCGGCTACCCGGAGGTGCCGGAGGAGCTGGAGGGCAGGGCCTTCTCCATCGAGCTGGACGCCGGGCTGGTCGTCGACGCGCTGAGCGCGCCGACGGCGTAAACCTTGAGGACCCCCGCAGCGGATTGACAATCCCCCGGGGAAGTGGTATGCTTGCCCGGCAAACGGAGGGTTACCGAAGCGGTCATAACGGGGCGGTCTTGAAAACCGTTAGGGGGAAACCCCACGCGGGTTCGAATCCTGCACCCTCCGCCACAATTTGTCCGAAAACCTGCTTTCAAAGCGGGTTTTCGGACATTTTTCTTATTAATTCGCGACTCTCTGAAGAAAAAAGAGGGGTTTCCCCCTCACAATGCCCCGATCAGGGCCCGGACTCCCACCGGATGGATCGCTCTGGTCAGGTTATAGGCAAGGAAGCTCAGCCCCGGCTCCGCTGCGGCCTTGCTTTTTCCTTTACACAGCAAATAATGTACGCCCCGGTACCACTTCACTGTCCCAAAGGGGTGCTCTGACAGGCACATTCGCTGCTTCAGCTTTTCCTTGTCGTCCTTTATCCGAAGCACGACTTTCTTCTTCGGCACATGCCCCGTCTCCAGTGTATGGTTGCTTGGACTGATTCGCGCATCCGAAGGGATCTCCTGCACCGGCCCCCTCAATACCCCAAACATTTCGAGAGGACGCGTTCGCTATGAAAAAGCCGCGGCTTTTCAAATTGAATCATCATATCGGAGCTGCTATCCTTGAAGCGAAAGAACCGAAACGGAAAAGGAGGCCCGACACGATGGACGGAAAATACAGCTTGAATGATCTGGCGCTGATGACCGGTTTTACCACCAGAACGCTTCGCAACTACCTGAACCAGGGACTGCTGAACGGAGAAAAGACGGACGGCATGTGGCGGTTTTCCGCTGAGGAGATAGACCGCTTCTTCCGGGAGCCTTTCGTGAAGGAGGGTCTGCGGATCAAGCGGAGCGGCATCGTCTTTGACTTCATGGCGGACCGGAACAAAAAGCAGGCACGATCCTGCGTGATCCTGGACGTCCCTGCATCCCTGAAAAAGGGAAATGAGATCTCGGCGTTTTTCTGCGACAGGATGAACGACGCCGCGGACGTCGAATTCAATTACGGGTGGGAGAACGGAGTCTGCCGCGTGATCCTTTCCGGCGCTGCGGATCCCATCTCAGAGATCATGAAGGCATACTGCGCTGCGGAGTTCAGCGATTGATCCCGTTCGCAGAAGCAGCGAGCTTTGCCCATCGCCGGAGCGGACCGCATTTCGTCCGCTCCGGCCTTTTTTCCGGGCCGGAGGAGGGAGCCGTAAGCGATTCCTGCACAACGACCGCCTTATTTGGTCTGCAAATAAGGCCCTTTTTGCGGGCTCCGGCCCCTGCGGGCGGGTGAAAAAAGAACGAGGTCCGCAAATTATGGCGAGAGACGGATTCTTTTTAATGGACAAGACCGGGATTTGATTGTATAATCATGTATTATGCGGCATGATCCCCGGAGCGGGCTCCGTTGATGGGTCTTCTTTATCAATGCAGAAAAGGAAGCGGGCAAGTGGATCGAACGAACGCAAGAAGAAACGAAGAGATTCCCGGGACCGCAGGAGACGCGCTTCAGCGCACGCTCGAAAGAGCGGAGCTTCTGGAGCAGGTCTGCCGGACTGCGGTTTTGAGTCACTATGAGGAATGCATCCTGATCGACGCGGACTCCCGAAGCGCGCGCGCGCTGCCGGAGAACGGCGCGTCCGGGGCAGGCCGTTTTCTCTCCGCCTGCGCGGAGGATTACGACGCCGGGCTGCGCCGTCTGACGGAGGACTGCGCTTTTGACGCGGAGGATCGGGAGGCCCTGGGCGCTCTGCAGCTCGACTCCCTGCTTTCCAGGCTCCGGAACGGAGAGCAGGTCTCGGTCCGCTTACGGCTGCGGGGCGAGGACGGCGGCGCCGCCTGGAAACGGGTGGAGTATTCCTTCTTCCGCGAGGGAGAAAGGCAGATCCTCATGCTGGTGGCCGATATACAGGAGGAGGAAAACACCAGGCAGCGCCTCCTCGACGCAGCCGAGGCGGCCGAGGCCGCAAGCCGGGCCAAGAGCGCTTTCCTCGCCAACATGAGTCATGAGATCCGCACGCCGATGAACGCCATCGTGGGCATCAGCGAAGTGCTTCTGCGGCGGGATCTGCCCCAGGACGTGCTGGAGGCTCTCAGCACCATCCAGAACTCCGGCAGCAGCCTGCTGGGCATCATCAACGATATTCTGGACTTCTCCAAGATCGAGACCGGCAAATTTGAGATCTCCGAAGTGGAGTATATGCTGCCCTCCATCCTGATGGACCTCAGCAACGTGATCTCCGTACGCCTCGCCAGCAAGCCGGTCTGTTTTCTGATGGACATCGACCCCGCGCTGCCGAACCACTTTATCGGGGACGACATCCGCCTCAAGCAGATCCTGATGAACCTGCTGGGGAACGCCGTGAAATTCACCCACGAGGGCTATATCGTCCTGCGCGTCCGGGGGGGATTCACCGAAGGCGAATGCTTCGAGCTCCGCTTCGACGTCGAGGACAGCGGCATCGGCATCCGGCAGGAAGACCTGGGCAAGCTCTTCGACACCTTCAGCCAGGTGGACACCCGCAAAAACCACGGCATCACCGGCTCGGGCCTCGGGCTGGTCATCAGCCGGGATCTGGCCCGGCTCATGGGCGGCGATCTCACGCTCAGCAGCGTCTACGGCCAGGGCAGCGTGTTTTCCGTGCGCGTGGTGCAGCGCGTGCCGCGCTACGTGCCTCTGGGCGAGGTGAAGGACAAGTCCGCCCGGCTGCTGATCTGCGAGCAGAACGAGAGCATGATCCGCGGTCTGAGCGCGGCGGCGGAGAATCTGGGGCTGTCCTACGAGGTCTGCCGTGAGATCGACAAGATCCGGGAGCATCCGGGGATGACCCACGTTCTCATTCGCCGGAAGACCTTTGCCGCCGTACAGGAAAAGCTGAACTTCATGTTCCGCCGCGGCAACATTTATCTCATCCTGGACAACGACGAGCTCCCCGACAGCGCCTATATGGACTATAAGCAGCTCCAGCTTCCGCTGATCACCCTTCAGCTCATCAACGCCCTCAACGGCGAGGAGATCGTCAGCAGCATCAAGAAGGAGAGCTTTGACCGCTCCCAGATCGTCCCCCTGTCCTTCGCCCGCATCCTGGTCGTGGACGACAACACGACGAATCTGCAGGTGGCGCAGGGGCTGATGTCGCCCTATCAGATGAAGATCGACGTGACCACCAGCGGCTTCGAGGCGATCGAGATGGTCAAGAAGACCCGCTACGACGCGCTCTTCATGGATCATATGATGCCCGAGATGGACGGCATCGAGACCGCTCACTATATCCGCAGCCTGGAGGGGGATTACTTCCGGGAGGTGCCCATCATCGCCCTGACCGCCAACGCCATGAGCGACGCGCGCGAGCAGTTCCTGCAGGCCGGGATGAACGATTTCGTCGCAAAGCCCATCGAGATGCGCGAGCTGCACCGGGTCATCAAGCAGTATATCCAGTCCCGCGCCCCGAAGGAGTACCTGGAGAAGGTGAAGAAAGCGCGGGAGGGAGCGGCGGAGCCGAAGGATACGGCCGCCCCGGCGCCCGGAAAGGGCGGAAAGGGCGCGCCCGCTCCGGCGCTCCGGCTGCCCGCCGAAGCCGCGCCGGGAGTCCTGGGCCAGCTGCTCGCGCAGAACAACGCGCTGCTGGAGCAGAACATGCTGCTGCTCCGGGCTCTGCTGGGAGAAGCCCCGGCAGAAACGGAGGCCCCGGCCCAGGCAGAGGCAGAGACAACCGGCGAGCCCGAAGGAGCGCCGGAGGGCGTCCCCGCGGAGCTGCCGGACTTTATCCCCGGCGTGGACATGCACCGCATTCTGGAGACCTACGGCGGCTCAGTGGAGATCTACCACAACATTCTGAAGACCTACTTCTATGACATCCGGGAAAAGGAGGAGACGCTCCCCGCCCTTTTCGACCGGCAGGACACCGAGAATTTCACCATCCAGGTCCACGCGCTCAAGAGCGCGTCCCGGGGCGTCGGCGCCTTTGACCTGGGGGAAGACGCCTATCGGCTGGAGCTGGCCGGAAAGGCCGGCGACTGGGATACGATCCGGAAGCTCTTTCCGGACTTCCGGGAGGCCCTGCACCGAATGGCGGAAAACGTGGGCCGCTACGCGGAAAAATACCTTCTCCGGCAGGAGGCCGGGGGCGAGTTTCAGGAGCGCCCGGACCCGGCGCTGATCGACCGCCTTCGGGAGGCCTGCGCGCAGATGGATTATCTGCAGGCGGAGGAGATCCTGAAGTCTCTTCGTGAAAAAAGCTATCCCGAGCCGTTCAGCGGCAGGCTCGACGAGCTCTGCGCCTGCTGCGCCGCCTTCGACTACGACCGGCTGGATACGCTGGTCAAAGACCTGTGAGGTGACACGAGATGAAAAACCATAGGATCCTGGTAGTGGACGACGACAAGACCAATCTGCAGATCGTCAGGGACGTCCTGGAAAAGAGCTACGACCTGCAGCTGGCCATCAGCGGGGAAACGGCGCTGCGATTCGTGGCAAGGCGCAGACCCGACCTGATCCTCATGGATCTGATGATGCCGGGCATGGACGGCAAGGAGACCATGCGCCTCATCCGCGCGGAGGCCGCCAACCGGGACATCCCCTTCGTCTTCCTCACCGCCAGCCAGAATCCGGAGGAGGAGGCGGCGTGCCTCAGCATGGGCGCCAGCGACTTCATCACCAAGCCCATCGTGCCCAGCGTTCTTGAGCGGCGCATCTCCCGGATCCTGGAGCTGGAGGACTTTCACCGGGACCTGCAGGCCAAGGTGGAGGAAAAGACCCGGCAATATCAGGAGCTGGCGCTGGAGTCGATCTTCGCCATCGTCAACATCATTGAGGCCAAGGACGAGATCACCGAAGGTCATTCCGTGCGTGTGGCCGGCTACAGCATCGCCCTCGCCCGGGCCATGGGATACGACGAGCAGAGGGTGGACGAGGTTTATCAGACCGGCCTCCTCCACGACGTGGGCAAGATCGGCATCCCCGACCTGATCCTGAAAAAGGAGGGCAAGCTCACCTCGGAGGAATACGGCGAGATCAAGGAACACACCTCCATCGGCGGACACATCCTGGCCGCCATCGAGACCATGGGCTACCTGGCCGACGGCGCGAAGTACCACCACGAGAAATTCGACGGGACCGGCTATCCCAACGGGCTCAAGGGAAAGGAGATCCCGGAGATCGGCCGCATCATCGCCGTGGCCGACGTGTTCGACGCGCTGGTGAGCAAGCGCCATTACAAGGAAGCCATGGACGTGGAAACGGCCAAGGCGGAGATCCTTCGCGGGTCCGGCTCTCAGTTCGACCCGGATATCGTCCAGGTTTTTCTCCGGCTGCTGGACGACGGCACCATCGGGCGCATCCGGGACCAGTCCCTTCGGCGCCGCACGGCTGAAGACGCCTCGGAATAACAGGCGTCTGACCGGTCGCCGCAGAGAAAACCCCCGCCGACGAACTTCGGCGGGGGGTTGCTTTGCCGTATCGATCGGGCTTCTGACCTCCAAAGCAGGTTTCGGAAGGAACGCCGTGATCCCGAAGCATCAGCGCCGGTCAAGGCAGCGGGAAAACCGCCCTGACCGGTGCTTTCGTTTGCGTCGCTATCTGTATCTCTATACGCTGAGCCTTTTTTCCATGATCTGCGCCGTCACGAAATACATGATGGCGGAAAACACAAGGGAGATCAGGCCGTTGACCAGCATCAGCGTAAAGAGATCCCCGATATGCCCGCTGATCAGGCTGGCCAGCCGCGCGCAGCCCCAGGACAGGACGAGGAACAGGACGAAGCTGATCAGGCCGCTGAACCGCTTGCCGTTCAGGATCGCGGAGCTGATCACCACGGCCAGATAGATGGTCGTAACGGTGAGGAGCCAGCCCGCCAGAAGAGAAAAGCTTACCGACAGAAGGGACTGGAGCCGGATATCGCCCAAAAGGGGCCTGCCGCTGACGGTGATGCTGGACAAAAGCTCCCGTACCCAGTCCCACAGGGCCTTGAGCTCCCCGTTCCGGGCAAAGAGCAGGGTGACGTCCAGCGTTCCCAGGGCGAAGAAGACCGCGCCGGTGAGCAGGATGGAGATGCCGCACTCCAGCACCTTCGCCCCCAGGATGGAATAGCAGCTGTTGGGGGTCATGAACAGCATATAGCTCTGCTTGGTATTCATGTCCCGGTGGAGCGTGACCACGCTCCCCAGGCCGATGACCAGGAGCCCGCCGACGGCCAGCAGCATCAGGAGGAACACCCCCGTCGCCAGCAGGCCCTCCCGGTCCGCATACAGGCCGATCAGATAGACGATCTCCGCAATGGCGGTTATGGCCAGCAGGATCACCTTTGTGAACCAGGTCTTCCGAAATTCATATTTCATCAGCTTCAACATCGCTTCAGCCCTCCGTATGCCCGTAGATCTGGCGGTACCGGTCCGCCATGGAAACGCCCTGTTCCGTGCGCATGGTCTCCAGATCCACGCATTCCGCCAGCCGTCCCTCCTTGATATAGAGGGCGCGGTCCGCCACCATCTCCATCTCCTCCACCAGATGGCTGGAGAGGAGCAGCAGCTTGTCCTCCGTGGCGTACTGCAGGATGCAGGAGCGGATCTCGTCCCTGGCCAGCAGGTCGATCCCGTTGAAGGGCTCGTCCAGCATATAGACCAGCGCGTCCCGGGACATGGTCACGGCGATCTTCAGCTTGGCCATCATGCCGGAGGACAGGGTCCTGACCTTCATCCCCTCCGCCAGCTCCATTTGCCGCAGCAGCGTCTGATAGCGCTCCGGGGAATAGTCCTCAAAGAAATCGGCGTAATAGGCGCCCACGTCCTTAACGGTCATCCAGCTGTAGAAATAGGGCTCCGTGGACATATAGGCCACGTGCTTCCGGCTGTTCAGATCCACCGGCTTCCCCTGAAACAGCACCTGGCCGGAGCTGGGCTTGATGAGCCCGGCGGCCATCTTCATCCAGGTGGTCTTTCCGCTCCCGTTCGGCCCCAGCATCGCGTAGACGTGCCCCTTTTCCAGCTTCACGGACACGTGGTCCACGGCGGTTTTCGAGCCGAACGCCTTGGTCAGCTCCTTGCTTTCCAGCATCTTACTCTTCCTCCTCCAGGATCATTCTGGCGGCGTCCTCTCTGGAGACGCCCAGCGATCCCACTTTTTTCAGAAAATCGTTCACGGCCTGCCGCGCCAGCTCCTCCCGCAGGGCGGCGATGCGCTCGGCGTTTCCCGTGACGAACGTGCCCATGCCCCTTCGGGTCTCGCACAGGCCCGCCTTTTCCAGCTCCTGGTACACGCGGGCCGCCGTGTTGGGGTTGATCCCGTAGCTTACGGCCAGCTCCCGTCCCCCCGGCAGCTTCTCTCCGGGGCCGCGAACCCCGGTGACAATGTCGGTCTCGATCTCTCCCATCACCTGCAGCCAGATGGGACGCATAGGATCAAACTGCATCTCCAGGACCCCTTTCCCTCGTGTCTTAGTGCACTATGCGCATAGTACACTAAGACATTAGGTTTGTCAAGCCCTTTTCTGAAAAAAAACAGAATCATCACGAAACTTCAGGGAAGCAAAGTGAAGAGTGAAGCATTCGGACAGCGGAGGACCCTGACGCCTGCCGGCGTCCCTCATCCGTCAGCCGCCTTCCCCCGGGGGACGGCGGCCGCTGCGGCGGGACGAGAGTCAGGAAGCGATCGACGCGGCAGCGTAACGATTCACACCTTTGCCTTCCCCTCAGGGGAAGGGGGAATAGCGCACACGTCCCCATTGGGGTTGCAGCACGCGCATCCCCAAAGGGGTCCCTTGCGCGCGGAATGGCCCCTCGCGCGCGGAATGGACCGGGAAGCGGTGGATGAGGGCGATCCGCGCCGAGTTTCCTTAACCGAATGACGCCGGCGCCCATGCCGCCTCTTCTCCCGTCCCCTGCTCTTTCCCGGCGGTCCTTCCCCGTCCGGCAGGCAGGTCCTTGTGCTCCCTGCTTTTCGGTGGTATACTTCCCTCAAAGGACAGGACCCCGGGATCCGCCGCGCAAGGGGCGGGGCCCGGAAAACGGAACGGGAGGCTAGCCATGTATTATAACGAGATCTCCGGCGTGAAGGTATCCGCCCTGGGCATGGGCAACATGCGGCTCCCCGCCCTGGAGGGACAGGGGGAGAAGATCGACTGGGAAAAGGCGCAGCAGATCATCGACTACGCCATGAGCCACGGGATCAACTACTACGACACCGCCTACCGCTACCACGGGGGCGAGTCCGAGCGCTTCATCGGCTCGGCGCTGAAAAAGTATCCCCGGGACAGCTTTCTCCTGGCCAGCAAATTCCCAGGCCACATGATGGAGAAAAAGGGCGGCGGCGTGCTGGGCTTTACGGGCATGCTGGCCGGAAGGCCGGATTCCACCGTGGAGGGGGTCTTCCGGGAACAGCTCCAGAAG
>JAEEGL012289250.1_pt1 | contig 20287 bp, 10 predicted proteins | sample 9134231 | NCBI WGS metagenome assembly JAEEGL01 (sample SAMN16246548, study PRJNA631951) | gut metagenome | biome: gut microbiome; feature: rumen; material: fiber-attached | host: Bos | place: Iran: Karaj | collected 2018-10 | reverse complement strand
CTAACAATTCGTCGCATGCTGCGAACATGAATAACCACAGTAATCAGTGCAATCCTAATAATGCAGCATACTCTTCGAGTAGGAAGTAATATAGCAATCTGGTGATCATATTAAGAAAGAACTGTTGATGCATGCATCAATGGTTCTTTTTTAAGTGTACCAAATCATACCACATGTTGTAGATATAACGACTAAGAACACAATATACAGTTGGTATTTTTATGGGACTGTTGTTTTTTTACTATAAGGATACAAGGAGCGAAGAAAAGCGAAGAAAAGTGTTTTGGGGCGGGGAGTGATCATATATCATTTCCTGCCTGTGTCTATAGAGAAAGACGGTGAGCATATGTTTTTTGGAAAGAAGGATAAAGACGTAAGACTGACAGATAAAGAGTACAAAAGCTTTGTGGGCGGCATGAGCAAGAAGGAACGCAAGGACTTCGATCGCAGACAGAAAGAATTCAAGCGTGACAGGGAAGATGATCGCCTGGATGCCTGGCTGGACTTCGAAGACGACATGGACGACATGGGCTGGTAAGGAGGCTGAGCTTATGAAGAGACTTTTGTATTGGGTTAAGAAATGCCTTATGGGCCACAACAAGTTCTGCAAACATTTCTGTGTTACATGTGAGTACTACGACATCTGCCATAGAGACGGAGAACTCGATTGAGAAAGAGAGGAAAATACCATGATCTTTTTGATTATAGCTTTTGCACCATTACTATTTGTGGGTTGGTGCTTTGTAAAGACAATTGAAATTGTCGCAGGATTTTTGAAGTTTGATCTGAGATGCGCAGCAGTGAAAAAGAAGAATCCGGAGTTATACAGACAGATGAAAGAAGAGGCATTCAGGATGACAAATGGATGTAATCATTCGTACTGGATAATCCATCACAGCAATCATCACTAAAATGCTCTCCGTCGCCTGCGAAGCGACCTTTCTAAAGCCCTGGTGCGTTATCATCGTATCAAACAAAAGTGTGAGATAATTATATTGGTCTTCCAAGGAGGTTTACCATGACGATTAAAGAAGCTGAAAAAATAGTAAGAGGTTTTGACGAAGGCAGGAAATTCACAGATGAAGAGGAGTTCATGTTCATCGAGGCAATGAACTTCCTGATTAAAGAACGCAAGGATCCCAGAGACATGATGTACCTGGGCGGATATTACTATGAGAAAAAGCACTTCGACCTGGCTCTTAAGTATTATGAGATGGCAGCATCCATGGACTACGACGAAGCCTATGAGTGTCTTGGCTACATCTGGTACTATGGCAGGACCGGAGAAAGAGATTACGGAAAGGCTTTCGAGTACTTCACCAAGATGATGAACAAGGGTAATCTTGTTGCAACCTACAAAGTAGCTGACATGTATAGGAACGGCTACTACGTAGACAAGGATATGAACAAGTACAAGAGCATGATTGAGGATCTCTATGAGAAGGTTCAAGACTGCAGGAATGTCTTTGATCCCGTTCCCGAAGTTTATACTAGACTTGCCAGGATCAGAACTGACGAGGGAAAAGAGGAAGACGCAGTAAACCTCTACCTTAAGGCAAAAGACTGGCTGGCTCAGAGGATCCGCTTCAATGCCTTCTTCGGCAATCTCAATATCATGAAGTGGCTCATCGATGACCTTTATAAGCTGATTGAGTTTGACGAAGACTACTTCGATTTCTTTGACCTTTATTATCTCCTGAACACTCCTCACAAGATAAAGTTCTTTTACGAGGATGAGGAGATGAATCTGCAGTCAGTGATGGAAGGCGATGAGTGCGTTGCCTGCTTCAACGGCAAATGGTACCACTCAAGAGATGATTTCTTTAAAGATGCTGTAACCAAAGATGGAACCAAGCTTACCGCCATTTACGGCGACCTGTATGGATTTGAGGTGATGAAAAATGACTGATGTTATAAAAGGACACAATACCTCCTACGCCAGGTATGAGGAACTGATAAACAGAAGAGATGAACTGAAGAAGGAAGCTTTCCAGTATCACGCTGAATATGTGAAGGTTTTCGGAGACCTTATCCTTGAGCTCTTCAGGAAAAAGATAGAGTGCATCCGGAAAAAGAAGACCATTGAATACTGCCAGGCTGCTCTCAACCACGGTAATAACGTTGATCAGGCTAAGCTTCAGGCTTATCTGGAAAAAGAGATGGCGGATTTCAAGGCACAGCTTGATGACATGGTAAAAGAACATGAGGCTGCCCTTAAGTCTACCACCGTCACGGAAAAAGATATGCTGGAGATCAAGCGCATCTACCACAGACTTGTAAAGAAGATTCACCCGGATATCAATCCTGCAGTCACCGGATCAGAGGACCTCATGGACCTATGGCACAGGGTAACCGTGGCTTATTCCTGCAATAGCCTTAAGGACCTACAGGAACTCGAAGTTCTGGTGATGCAGGCTCTTGAGTCGGTAGATCTTGATGACTTGGATATCCCAGATATCGAGGAAAAGATATCTGATCTGGAAAAAGAGATCATGGAAATAATGGAGACAGATCCATATCAGTACAAGTTCCTTCTGGATGACAACAAAGCAGTAGAAGCCAAGAAGGAAGATCTGAAGACAGAGCTTAAGACCTATGAAGATTACAGCGAGCAGCTGGATGAAGTTCTTGAAGGCCTTTTGGGAAGCGGGGTGAAGATAACATGGCAAATGAACTGAAAGTAACGCACGAGCAGAGTGCAGTAGCAACAATAGAAGGACATGAACTTGGCGATATCATCAAGCCTCTCATCAAGGAGGTCCACCTCTTTGACTCCTATGTGGCCGGCACAACGCACCTTGAGGATAATTCGGTACTTGAGTCCATCAAGGTTGGAGATATGCTTACTCTTCAGCGTGAGGATAATAAGTTCGACAGCAATGCCATTCTGATCCTCAACGATGAAAAGAAGAAGCTTGGTTACGTTCCGGAGAAGGACAACATCGTATTTGCCAGGCTTATGGATGCCGGTAAGCTTCTAAAGGCCAAGATAACCGATATAAAGCAGAAGGGAAGCTTCACACAGATCAGTGTGGGGATACATTTGGTGGATTTCTGAAAGTAGCATATGGTCCAAAGCGAAGGATTAGTTTATGGAAATTTTACTCTCACGAACGAGTGAATTTTAATCAATTCAAGGCAGCGATATGGTATAATTTTACCAGTCGTTGTCTTGTTTTTTATTCATTATAGGAGTGCATCTATGGCAGTATCTTACAAGAAATTATTCAAGCTTATGATCGATCGCGACATCAAGAAAAAGGATCTAAAAGACATGACCGGGCTCAGCTATGGTTCAATCGCCAAGCTAGAGAAGGGTAATAACGTAGAAATGAGCGTATTGGACAAAATATGCGTTGAACTTAAGTGTCAGCTTAGTGACATAGCAGAAATTACGTTCGATGAGTAAGCCCGTGTTATAGGACACGCGCTTTAGTATGCTTATATTGAGTAAATATAAATCGGAGTGAGGAATACTTCATGGTAGAGAATGAGATTAAATACGCCCCTGGTATGCGAATCATAGTTCGCGGTGAAGAGTGGATGGTTAAAAAAGTTGAGAGGAACAGCCTTGGCAATCAGACCTTACATGTAATAGGTCTGTCTCAGCTTGTAAAAGATTATGAGTCAATGTTCCTTGTGGATGTTGAGGATGATATAGAGATTGTGGATCCGGCCAAGGTTACTCTTGTACCGGATGACTCTGCGTTCTTCAGAAAATCCAAAGTTTATATCGAGAGCCAGTGGAGAGGCAAGATTCCTACTGACAACAAGATTCATATAGGTGATAAAGCAGCCATGGATCTCATGCCTTATCAGCTTGAACCTGCCCAGATGGCTCTTAATAAGACTCGTCAGAGAATTCTTATAGCAGATACTGTTGGTCTTGGTAAAACACTTGAAGCGGGAATCCTTATGTCAGAACTCATTGACCGAGGCAAGGGAAAGAGGATTCTAGTGGTTACAGTTAAGAGTATGATGACTCAGTTCCAGAAGGAAATGTGGAACAGATTCACCATTCCGTTAGTGCGCCTTGATTCGGCAAGGATTCAGAGCGTTAGAGCAAAGCTGCCAACAAACTATAATCCGTTTTTCTATTATGACAAAACAATTATTTCAGTAGACACATTGAAGAATGACCTTGATTATCGCACACACCTTGAAAATGCTTGGTGGGATATTATCGTAATCGATGAAGCGCACAATGTTGCCAAGAGAGGAGATAGAAGTTCTCAGAGAAGCAAACTTGCATCGCTTCTTGCAAATAGATCAGATACTTTAATCATGCTCACAGCGACACCTCATGATGGTAAAGGGCAGTCTGTAGCATCACTTATGAACATGCTTGATCCAACAGCTATTGCTGATGAAGAGAACTACACCAGGGATGATATTCAAGGACTATTGATTAGGCGTTTCAAGAAGGATATCCAAGATCAGGTATCCGGTGCTTTCAAAGAACGTGTTATCACGATTGAGAAATGCCATGCTTCAGCACGAGAAGAAGCTGCTTATGATATTTTTGCGGATATGAAACTTGAGATGGATGAGTCCAGAGCAAGGGGGAAGGGAATCTTGTTTAAGACCAGCCTTGAGAAATCACTGTTCTCATCACCTGCAGCATGTATCAAGAGCCTTGATGCAAGAATAAAGAAATTAGAAAAAAGATTCTATGAAAAAGAAATGCCTGATATAGCAGCTCTAAAAGAATTGAAGGATGCTTTGGAGCTTATTAAGCCTGAGGATTTTTCACGATATACGCAACTATTGAAAGTGCTCAGAAGCGAAGAGTACGGTTGGAACCCATCAAAGAACAGTGATCGTCTTGTTATCTTCACTGAGCGAATAGAGACTATGCGTTACCTAGCAGAAAACCTGAAGAAAGACTTGGGGCTTAAGGACAACCAGCTTGAAGTAATGCATGGTGCAATGAGCGATAAGGAACTGCAGAGAATTGTTGATGAGTTTGGTAGGGCAGAATCTCCTATCAGAGTTATCGTGGCATCTGATGTTGCATCAGAAGGTATTAACTTGCATTACTTATCACACAGGCTCATTCATTTTGATATTCCATGGTCTCTTATGGTTTTCCAGCAAAGAAATGGACGTATCGATAGATACGGTCAACATGAGCAGCCGGATATTAGATACATGCTTATCGATAGTACTAATCCAAAGATTAAAGGTGATGCTCGTATCATGGAAATCCTTGTTCAAAAGGAGGAACAGGCGTTAAAGAATATTGGTGATCCTGCGATGCTTTTCGGAAAATTCAACCAGGAAGAAGAGGAAGAAGAGACTGCCAAGGCTATTGAGAGCGGAGCTGGAGCAGAAGCTTTTGAACAACTTCTCGATTCTGATGAAGAGGAATTTGATCCTTTAGAACTCCTGATGGGACTTGGAGAGGATAAAGAAGTTAAGGTCGAATACAGTGATGAAGAGACTCTCTTCTCTGATTTGGATTATGTAAAGAATGCTTTAGACATATTCACTGATACTGAGGAGATTAAGTACGCAGATCTTACTGGAACTCAGGGAGTTGAGATCAAACTCACTGATAACGTGAAGAAGAAAGTTAAAAAGCTCATGCCGCCAGAAGCTATGCCGTCAGATGATTATTTGAGACTATCACCTGATAAAGCGTATTGCTTACAGGATATGAAGAGATGTATGCAGAATGATCTTGCAGAGACTGCTTGGCCGGCTACACAGTACCTCTGGAAGCTGCATCCAATCTTTAACTGGATTGAGGATAAGGCAGGTGTGTTCTATAAGAGAAGCGAGGTTCCTGTTCTTGGTTTATCGAACAGCATAGGGACTGATGAAATGATTTTCTTAGTTGCAGGACTAATTCCTAATAGAAAATCAACAACAGTTGTAGATGAGTGGTTTGGAGTGTCATACAAGAATGGGCAATTTAGTCAGATTTTATCTATGAGTGAAGTCCTTCAGAAAACTCATATGAATGTCAAAGCGCCTAATACGCAGCAAGTATCAGATCAGCAGATTGAAAAGGGACAGGCTCTCCTGAGTGACGTGGTAGCACATGCTCAAAAGTTAATGACTGACAAGTGCTCGGAGTATAAGGAGAAGATTGACCCATATGTATATGATGAAATGGAGCGTCTTGAGCAGCTTAAGGCCAGACATAAAGAAGCACAACTTTCGCTTTCTGATCTTGGGGTAAAAGGGCTTGATCGTAAAAGGTCTGAGAAAGAGCGTGAAATCGATAGCATCTTTGAAAACTTTATGGATTGGGAAAAAGATACCTTGGAAATTGAAGAGAACCCATATATAAGAATAATTGCAGTAGTGACAGGGGTGAATTAAATGGAAATGATTCTAACAGGAATTGAGAACAAAAACGAATACTACACCAATCATTACTTTACATCCATATTTGAGGAGAACGCTGAGGATACCATAAAGAAGTGGAAAGAAAAAGAGAAGGCGGAAGAAATACAGCTGCCTTGGAAAAGACTTCGTGATGTAAGAGTACAATATTACAACATCCGTGATAGGTATCTTCGTTCCAAAAATGAAGAAGTAAGTAAACCAATGGTTCAAGAGCTAGCTGAACTATACTTGGATGCTCTTGGGTATGAAAAGGCAAATAGTGTTACAGAAGAAGTGCAGGATGGTTTGTCTGTTCCTATTTTTCATGAGGAAACAAAGGCAAATGGAGCACCTTTGCTATGGGCTTTTTTGACTGTTGCTGATGAACGTGACGATGATATCCTCCAGGGTAGTATTTTTGAGAAGAGCGATGATGAGGAAGAAAACGGAAGATCGCTGGAAATGATAAATGATGAAATTCTGGCCAAGCTGTTTTTTGCAGGTGAAGAAGCTCCTAGATTTATCATGCTCATTGGTATTAATCAGATTGCGCTGATTGATAGAAATAAGTGGAATGAAAAGAGATATCTTCAGTTCAAGATGGATGATATTTATAGTCGTCATGAAGAATCTACATTCATGGCTATGACTGTTCTTCTTCATAAAGAAAGCCTTTGCCCTTTAGATGGTTCTATAGTACTGGATAGTCTTGATGAGAACTCTCATAAACACAGTGCCGGAGTATCTGATGCTCTAAAGTATGCTCTCAGGGAAAGTATAGAGATACTTGGAAATGAAGTAATCTATGACATGAAAACAAGACAGGGCATAAATCTGGAGGAGAATCCTGTAGATGCAGCAGAACTTACTCTTGAATGCTTGCGATACATGTATCGCTTCCTGTTTATGCTATTTATTGAAGCAAGACCAGAACTTGGATATGCCCCAATGAAATCACAGACCTATGTGCAGGGATACTCATTAGAAGGTCTTCGTGATGTCTGCGATATGGTTAAGGAAGATAGTGAGGCATTATCTGAAGGATATTATATTGATGATACTCTGAAGAAACTCTTCCATATGACCTATTATGGCTATCCTGAAAATTTGGAAGAATATAAGAAAGCTATAGAAATCGAAAAGAGCTCTATGCATGACGCCTTCACAATCGAGTCGCTTAAGGCTCATATATTTGATCCTGAATATACAAAACTGATAACAAAGGCACGTTTACGAAACAGCGCAATGCTTCAGATTGTTGATCTTATGAGTATATCTCGTCCTGGAAGTGCTAAGGAGAGGAAGGGAAGGATATCCTATTCCGCACTTGGAATCAACCAGATGGGTGCTGTATACGAGGCGCTTCTTAGCTATAGAGGATTTATTGCAGAGGAAGATTTATATGAAGTAAAGCGTGCGGGTGATAAGTTCAATGAGCTTGATGTTGGTTATTTTGTAAAAGAAAATGAATTAGAAAACTACGATGAGAAGACGGAGCGTGTTCGCTACGAGTCAGGAGATAAAAAAGGTCAACTTCGTATGTATGAAAAAGGTACCTTTATTTATCGACTTGCAGGAAGAGAACGTGAGAAGTCTGCATCTTATTACACACCTGAGGTGCTTACAAAGTGTCTTGTTAAGTATGCGCTTAAAGAGCTTTTAAAAGATAAGACCGCAGATCAGATACTTAATCTTACGGTTTGTGAGCCTGCTATGGGAAGCGCAGCATTCCTGAATGAAGCAATCAATCAGCTTGCGGAGGCTTATTTGGCAAAGAAGCAGGAAGAGCTTGGTGAAACAATTGCGTATGATAAACGTTTTGAAGAGCTGCAGAAAGTAAAAATGTTTATCGCAGACAGAAATGTGTATGGATGTGATTTGAATCCGGTAGCTGTAGAGCTAGCGGAGGTTTCACTGTGGCTTAATACCATATATAAGGGAGCCTATGTACCGTGGTTCGGCACCCAGCTGGTAAATGGTAATTCTCTTATTGGAGCAAGAAAGCAGGTATACGCTCAAACACTGTTGGAATCTGGAAAATGGTATGAAAAGGCACCTAGAAGAGTTATGCCGGGCGAAGAACGTACCAAAAAAGGTCAGCATGAGCATACAAAAGAGGTTTACCATTTTCTGCTTGGTGATCCGGGAATGGCAAATTATTCAGATAAGGTTATAAAGAGCCTTGAGCCGGAGAATATCAAAAAGCTAAAGGAATGGAATAAAGACTTCACATCTAAATTTGATGATGATGATATAAAGACAGCACTCAGACTGTCAGAGAGTATAGATAAGTTGTGGAAACTTGTTGTTGAGGACAGAAAGAAGGTTGAAAAAGCAACGTATGAACCACTAAGTGTTTATGGCCATGAAGAAACTGGAGAGAGTTCACACACGACAATTAGGGAAAAAGACTCTATCTATAAAGAATTATATAAGTCTGAACGTGCTCAAAATGCTGGTCCATATGCCCGCTTAAAAGCAGCTATGGATTATTGGTGTGCACTTTGGTTTTGGCCAATTGAGAAAGCAGCATTACTTCCGTCAAGGCAGGAGTTCTTCTTTGACATGTCACTAATTCTTGAGGGTAATATTCGTGTTGTTGACACTGGCTCAACAGGGCAGATGGCGCTCAATTTTGATAATGATAAAGTGACATTTGTAACCGAAGGAGAACAGCTTGCGCTTCAGTTTAGGGCTCAATATAGCGATTTAGGAGAGGTATGCCTTGATGACTTGAGGGAAAGAAGTGAGAGGCTTGCGATAGCTAACCAGATAGCTGTAGAGCAGAAGTTTCAGCATTGGGAGTTAGAATTTGCAGATGTATTTGATAATAATGATGGTTTTGATTTTGTTATTGGAAATCCGCCATGGGTTAAGCTTCAGTGGACAGAGCAGGATATTCTATCAGAGAAGAATCCGTTGTTTGCAGTTAAAAACTTAACAGCATCAGACATTGCGAAAAAGAGAGAGGCATTATTAGAAAATGAGCTGATAAAAGAAGATTATCTTAAAGAATATGAGCAGATATCAGGAACGCAATTATTCTTAAATTCGATGCAAATGTATAATGAGTTACAAGGACAACAAACAAATCTATATAAGTGTTTTTTGCCAATTGCTTGGATGATTGGGAATAAAGAAGGTGTCAGTGCATTTGTACATTTAGATGGAATATTTGATGATCCTAAAGCGGGGATTCTTAGGAAGGTAATGTATCCTAAGCTTCGTTATCATTTTAAATTCCAGAATGAAAAGTTGTTATTTGATATTATGCATACAAGAACTTATAGCGCAAATGTCTATTCCAATCGTAAAGAGACAGTAAAGTTTGATTGTATATTTGATTTATATGATCCGGTTACGATTGATGAATGTTATACAAGTGAAGGGGAAGGAGAAGTGCCTGGAATCAAGAATGCCCTAGGTCAGTGGAATACTAAAGGGCATAAGGATAGGATAATAACAGTAAGCCAAGATGAATTGTTGTTGTTTGCTAAAGTTTTCGAAAATAATGAGGACTGGGGAATTGCAAGATTACCGGTTATTCACTCTAAGTCTTTGATTGATGTCTTGATGATTTTCTCTAAACAAGAATTATGTTTAGGGGACATTCGAAATGAAGTGTGCTGCTCTGAAATGTGGCATGAGACTAATAACCAACTTGATGGAACAATTAGCCGAGATGTACATTTCCCAGGCAAGGTGCAAGATATGATTTTTTCTGGGCCACACATTTCTACTGCTAACCCTTATGCAAGGACTCCAAGAGAAATTTGTAAGTTGTCTAGTGATTATGATGTAGTTGACTTAGTAGATGTACCAGATAACTATCTGCCACGAACAAATTATTCGATTATATGTAGCGAAGCTGAGTATGAAAAGAGAGCAGGTTATACAAATTGGAACACGTCGATTTTATCAGAATATAAGTTATGCACAAGGAAGATGCTTAATCAAGATGGGGAAAGGACTCTAAATGCGGTTATAATACCTGCCAAAAGTGCACATATAAACGGAATATTTAGCATGTGCTTTAAGAGTGATTTGCTTGCCTTTGGAGCTGCGGCCATCTCATTGCCATATGATTTTTTCATGAAAATTACAAAAAAGGCAAATATGAATTTTTCAGCAATTCAAGGGCTGCCAGTTTTGCGAAAATTCCGACTTATGGATAGATTAAAATGCAGATTACTATTGTTGAATTGCGTTACCAATGACTATAGAGAATTGTGGGAGAAAAACTATAAGGACGAATTTAAGACCTTCGGGTGGGCCAAAACAGATGATAGACTAACAAAAGATTTTTCAGAGCTTAAACGAGAATGGACTATTAGTACACCGCTTAGGACGGACTACGAGAGAAGATTTGCTTTATGCGAGGTAGATGTACTAACGGCTATGGCACTAGGAATGTCACTTGATCAATTGATTGAAATATATAAAATTCAGTTCCCGATTCTTCAGAAAAATGAGAATGATACCTGGTATGACATGCATGGAAGGATTGCTTTCACTACAAACACAAACTATTCAGGTGTGGGATTTACCAGAAAAGAGTGGGAGGCAGGGATTAAGGAAGCTGTAGAAGGAGTATTCGAGAAAGAATTCAGTTACAGTTTTTTGAAAGATGGCGAGTTATCTAAAATAGAGGATTACTATGCACCATTTATTGTGTGCAACAGGGAAGAAGATTATAAGGTCATTTGGAATTACTACGAAAAAATATTGAAGGAGTGTAAATAATGCTACCATCAATACTTGCAAGGCAATACCAGGAAGGTCTGATTGATTATATTGATACATCATTTCCGATAACGAATCCAATTTTCAAAGGATCTATCAGAAATATGCTGAACACTAAAGATGCAGTGTTTCACGAGCCTTATGTCGCAGTGCGCCTTCCTTTCCGTGTTTATGAAGGTGAGAACAACTTGTTTGAGGCTATTCATCAACCTTTTAGCCCATATGTTCATCAGCAGAGAGCATTTGAAAGGTTGACGGGAGAAGATGGGCGTTCAACACTGATTGCTACAGGAACAGGCTCTGGTAAAACAGAGTGTTTCCTGTATCCAATTCTTGAGTACTGCTATAAGCATCGAGGCGAAAAAGGCATTAAAGCTCTAATTATTTACCCGATGAATGCACTTGCTTCTGATCAGGCAAAACGTATAGCAGAACTTGTTGATGGTAGTAATGAACTTAAGACTGCAGGTATTCGTGTTGGAATGTATGTTGGCGGACAGGAAAAAACATCAGCGAAGATGATGCTTCCTGATCGAGTTATTACTGACCATGAGACTCTCCTCGCAGCACCACCGGATATTCTTATGACTAACTATAAGATGCTTGATTATCTGTTAGTTAGGCCGAAGGATGCGGAACTATGGAGAAACAATAATCCAGATACCCTCAAGTATATTGCAGTTGATGAATTACATACTTTTGATGGGGCGCAGGGAACAGATTTGGCGTGTCTTCTTAGAAGATTAAAGGCGCGTCTTAACGTGCTGCCCGGACAAATCTGCTGTATAGGCACATCAGCTACCATGGGAGCTAAAGATAGTGCCAAGAGCATAAAAGAATATGCTTCGGATGTATTTGGTGAGATCTTTGATGAAAATGCTGTTATAACAGAGGATAGGCTTTCATCTGAGGAGTTCTTTGCAGGGTCAGATGTTACAGATTATAAGATACCAAACAGAGAAGAAGCTATAAGAATAAAGGAATTATCTTCAGGAGAAGATGAGGAGGGATACCTTCGCACGGCTGTAGATATATGGCTTGACCAGGCAAAAAGTATTTCTTCTGTAATGAGTGATGATTCAAGAGTAGAGCTTGGAAAACTACTCATGCATCACAACTTCACGCAAAGTATTATTGCTGAGGCTAAAGGCTCATATATTCAGAATTCCTATGCATATGAAAACTTGTTAAAGAGATTTCCGCTGCTTAGTGAGCTGGGTGAAGAGTTGGCGTGTGTTTCTATTGATGCCTTATATGCTTTGATTTCGCATGCAAGAATAAAAACATCTTCAGGAAAACAACGTCCATTCCTGAATGTTCAGGTTCAGGTATGGATGAGAGAACTTAGAAGACTGGTTGGAGAAGTAGCAGATAAGGATATTAAATATGCTCTTTCTACTGACCTGAATGAGCAGCAGGCTAAGCATTATCTTCCTGTAATTAACTGTAGGGAATGCGGACAGACAGGATGGGCATCTGTTGAGGATAATGGAAGCGTAGAAATACATGATATAAGGGCGTTTTATAATGCTTTCTTCAGTGCGGACTCTAAAGTTAGGATAATGTTTCCCCATAGGGAAGGGGAAGAGGCATTCAATATTTCTAATAGAATGCGTATTTGTCCTCAATGTATGGAAATCATGTTTGATGAGGATAACAGGAAGCTATGCTCAAATGGACATAAGACAATTCCGATATGGGTGCCGGATCTTATTTCAGAAGGTAGAGCAAATTCTAAGGCATACAAATGCCCGTTCTGTAACAGTAAGGGCACGCTGTCTATTATCGGATTAAGGAGTGCTACTGCTATCAGCGCTGGTATTTCAGAGCTTTATGCATCAAGATTTAATGATGACAAGAAACTTTTGGCATTTACTGATAATGTTCAGGATGCTGCTCATCACGCCGGATTTTATAATTCGAGGACATGGAAGTTTGGACTACGGACAGCGATAACACAGTTTGTTAACATTGATTCCACCGAATACTCTTTTGATGAGTTTATTCGAAGAGTAGCAGCATACTGGAAGAATTACTTGGGAGAAGAATACTTCGTTTCTCATTTTATTCCAGCTAATCTCACCTGGATGAGAGCTTATGAAAGGATGTGTGCTGAAGGGCAACTTCGTAAGGATGATGATGCCAAAAATCTTGTCAGCTTTGTTGAACAAAGATTTAAGTATGAAACCCTTATGGAGTATGGTGTATCCTCAAGGATTGGCAGAACTCTTGAAAAATCAGGATGTTCAGTTCTTTCATTAGAATTTGAAAAGGCTATCCCTTCAATAATGGAGCGTGTAGCCAATGAGGTTGGTAGGCTTCAGAGCGCAGATGTTGAGACTTTTTATAAGATGGTACTTGGTGTCTTATATCAGATGAAGACTAACGGTGCCTTTACTTATTATGTGTTTGAACAATTCATTGATTCTGGCGCCAACTACTATCATCTAAGTAATGACAGAAAAAAGTGGCTTCCCGGTGTGAACCGCGGACTAAATGTTCCGAAATTTGTTGCCATCAACAGGGGTTCAAAGAAGCCAAAAGACTTCGATATTGTCAATACAAAGTCCTGGTACTCTAAGTGGATAAACAAGTATCTCCCAGAGTTTTCGTTGGAGTCTGATTCAATAGATATCATGAAGATTATTCTGGAAGAGCTCAGCAAGGAAGGGATTCTTGATAAAGTAATCACACCTGATGATATCGATGTATGGTCGATAAACCCTGCAAAATGCACGGTTACCAAAGAAGTTAAGCAGATGGTCTGTGATGAATGTGGTTCACAGATCTCAATGTCTGCAGACAATGCCGAGGTATTTGAGGGTGCATGCTGTACAAGGCATGGATGCAATGGTCATATGCATGTTGCCAATGATAAAGGGCTTGATTTCTATGGCAAACTATATAGCCAAGGAGAGCTTGTGCGTATCGTTGCAAAGGAGCATACAGGCCTACTTCAGCGTGATGATAGAGAAGAATTAGAGAGAACATTTAAGAAATCCAAAGAAGATAAGAGGCCATGGGAGCCTAATTTGCTTTCATGTACCCCTACTCTTGAGATGGGTATTGATATCGGAGATCTTTCAACAGTAATCCTTAGTTCCATACCTCCAGCACAGGCTAACTATGCCCAGAGGGCTGGACGTGGAGGTCGTAAAGATGGTAATGCACTTACAGTAGCGATAGCCAGCGCAAGGCCTCATGATCTTTATTTCTATCAGGACCCGATGGAAATGATAGCTGGAGCTGTTGAACCACCAAAGGTTTTCCTGAAGGCATCTGCTGTGCTTGCCAGACAGTTTACTGCGTATTGCATGGATTGTTGGGTAAAGAGTGGAAAGGCTCAGATATCACCTAATGTAGGTGCGTGCCTTGCAAAACTGGATGAGAAATCCACAGAGAGATTCCCGAATAACTTCTTGTACTATGTACAGAACAATATGACACGTCTTATCAGGACATTTGTGCAGACTTTCTCTGTTAATCCTGGTGGCGGTGATGGTTTAGATGAAGCCTCCATAGAAGATATTAGGACGTTTGCTACTGGGGATGGAACAACTAACAGTCCGATGCATATAAAGATTTACAATGAGTTTTATGACCTTAAGAAGCAAAGGAATGGAATTCAAAAGAGCATAAAAGAGCTCAGCAAGATGATTAAAGATCTTGAGGCTAAGCCAAAGGATGCATCTTACGATGAGCAGATAAAAGAACTTAGATCTGAAAAGGCTGCTTGGTGTAGTGTTGTAGAGAAGATAAATAGAAAAAATGTATTTAACTTCCTATCTGACTCAGGCCTTTTGCCCAACTATGCTTTCCCGGAGGAAGGAATTGTACTTAAGGCAGTTCTGACCAGAGTAGAGAAGGATGAGCACGATCAGGAAAAGAATAAATATGAGAGTACGACCTATGAATATAATAGGTCTGCTTCTTCTGCAATCAGTGAGTTTGCTCCATTAAATAGCTTCTATGCAGGAGGACATAAGCTGACAATTGATCAGGTGGATATTAACACAGCTAAGGCTGAACCATGGAGGCTGTGCCCTAATTGTTCTCATGCATCAATAGAGGACTCGAGTACTCCAGTACACGTTTGCCCTAAGTGTGGTAATCCGGGCTGGGCTGATGCAGGACAGGTTCGTTCAATGTTTAAAGTTCAGATGGTTTATTCCAATATGAAAGAGGATGAAAGCCAGATTGGTGATGAGAGCGAAGATAGAGCAACCATGTTCTATGATAAAGAGCTTCTTGTCGAAGTTGATGATGATAAGGATGTTATCCAGGCTTTTGAGATGGATAACAAGGATTTCAAATGGGGTTATGAATTCTTACAGAAGGCTACGATGCGAGAGATCAACTTTGGAGAACAGTCGATTACTGGAGATAAGCTCCTTGTAGCCGGACATGAAGGTGTAAGAAAAGGATTTACCATTTGTAAGTACTGCGGAAAAATACAGGTTCAGAGCTCACAGCCTAAACATTCAAGGTTCTGCAAAATGGCTAAGGACAAGACGATTGTTGCAGATCCGTTTGAAGAGTGCTTGTTCCTGTATAGAGAATTTGAAACAGAAGCGTTAAGACTTCTTATTCCTGCTACTACTATGGATGCAACAAATGTAAGAGTGGAATCCTTCGTTGCTGCATTCATGTTGGGAATGAAGAAAAAATTTGGTAATGTTGATCATTTGAGGGCAACTGTAAGCGAGGTTCCTGTTCCGGAAGCTGATTATAGGAAGCAGTATCTTGTTATCTATGATTCTGTTCCTGGAGGTACTGGATATCTTAAGCAGCTCATGAATGATAAGAATGGAATCATAGATGTGTTCGAAGGGGCACTTGAGACCATGGAGCATTGCAGCTGTAATGATGATCCTCAAAAGGATGGTTGCTATAAGTGCTTATATGCATACAGGCAGAGCCAGCATATTGGAGAGATTTCCCGTGATTCAGCAATTGCTCTGTTGAAGGCTATTCTTAGCGGCAAAGAGAATCGAACAGAAATCAAGAAACTTGCGCAGGTAGATACAAACCATTTGTTTGACAGTGAGCTGGAGAGAGAATTTGTTGGTGCTTTTGAAAAACTGAGTACAGCGGAGCGACCAATAAGGATACATAAGACTCTTGTTAATGAAAAAGAAGGCTATTCACTTCAGGTTGGCGATGCATTGTGGACTATTGAGCCACAGGTTGATTTTGATGCAAGCATGGGCATAGCAGTTAAGTCACGTCCTGACTTTGTTATTAGGCCAAAGAGAGTAACTGGTAATCAGAAGCCAATTGCGGTGTTTACCGATGGATTCTATTATCACAAAGATATAGTTGAGGATGATACCTTAAAGCGTATGGCCATTATGCTTTCCGGTAAATATAGGGTTTGGTCTTTGACTTATAAGGATGTTCACAATGTCTTTAAGAGCCAGGGAGAATACAGGACAGAGACACTTGTTTCTGCAAAGATGCCATCAGCAAAGCTATACAAACCCGCTGTAAAGAGCGCTAATGCCGAAATAATCAATCCTGAGAAGGAGAACAGTTTAGAGCTATTAGTTGATTACCTGTCGCTGTCAAATGCGGAAGATCTCTTCGGAGTTCATGCAAGATCATTTGCCATGTCCATAATGGACACGACGCTTATGAGTAACCAGGTTGTTTATGGGGAGTGGCGTAGCAAGTGGCAAAAAGTATTACATGTAATGAACTCAACAGATGAGATTGATGATTTTGGACAAGCTATTTATGGCATCTGGAGGCCGAGACAGGATATGGGCAATCTGGAAATGATGGCTGAAGTATCTTTGCCAGAGATGTCAGGCATGAGAATGGGGGCTCCGGCTAAGATTGTTGCCATCATTGATGATGATCCTGCATCAAGAACAGATAAATATGAAGCTGACTGGAATGGATTCTGGCACTTTGTAAACGTGATGCAGTTTAACAGTACAGCCATATTCTTTTCCAAGCTTGGAATTGATAAAGCAGCTTATACAGTGCTTGGAAGCATTGTTCCAGAGGCGGATAAGCCGGCTGTTACAACTGACACAAGTATCAAAATTGATGATAAGTGGAATGATATCATGGATGAATTTATTGATGATATTGCCATCACTTGTGCTACAGAGATGTATAAGAATGGTATTCCGGCGCCGAGTGTTGTTGGATTTGAGCTTTCTAGTGATACCAATGGAGCAACAATAGCAGAAGCGGAGATGGCTTGGGAAGACAAGAAGATAGCATGGCTATTGCCAGATCAGGAAGACTATGCAGATACCTTTAAGAGTAAAGGATGGACGGTGCTTCTCAGCAGCGAAAAAATAACTACAAAAGTGTTTGGAGGGAGCGTAAATGAGTGATAAAGCAACAGTAGCTATATCTGCAGACTTTTTAACTGCGTATGCGGCTTTGCCAAGACAAAAGCAGGGAAAGGTCACAGAGTTTTTTAATAAATTCAGGAATGATCCTACACATCCTGGAATCAATTTTGAAAAGATAAACGAAGGAATTGATAAGAATATCTGCTCAGTACGTATTGATCAGGAATACAGAGGCATTGTTGTAAGAGAGCCTGAGAGCAATGTTTATATTCTTTTGTGGGTTGATCATCACGATGAAGCTTATGATTGGGCTAAAAGAAAGAAGTGCTCAATCAATAAGCTTACTGGAAGTGTACAAATATTTGACGTTAAGGAAGTTATAGAAGAGCAAAAGACGATTGAAGAGCCTGCTTTGTTCCGCGATATTACTGACGAAGTATTTGCAAAAATAGGGCTTCCAGAAGAACAGCTGCCTATGGTAAGGGCAATTAAAACTCTGGAAGGTCTTTATTCCATGAAGGGAGCAATTCCAGAAGAGGCATTTGAAGGATTGGAATGGCTTGGTAACGGCTTTAGTGTAGATGAAGTTCTTTCCACTCTTTACCCTGAAACAGAGCATGTTGAGGTAAAAGACAACGACTTTGTAGCAGCATTACAGACAGATGCTAGTAAGAAAAGCTTTGTTATTGTTGATGGAGAAGAAGAGCTTCAGGCTATCATGCAGGAGCCACTTGAGAAATGGCGTATTTTCTTGCATCCTACACAGCGCAAAGTGGTTGGCAAGAAGTTTAGTGGACCTGCAAGAGTACTGGGCGGAGCTGGAACCGGCAAAACTGTTGTTGCAATGCATAGAGCAAAGATGCTGGCTGAAACTCTTGAACCAGGCAAGAAGATTCTTTTTACCACATATACAAAGAACCTTGCTGAAGACATTAAGGATAATCTCAGAAAGATCTGCACAGCAGATGAAATGAAGAGGATAGATATCATAAACCTTGACGCGTGGGTGGCTAATTTCCTACGTAGACAGGGTTATGAATATCAGATTGTTTATGATGATGAAGTAGATAAGGCTTGGAAGGATGCTTTGGCTATCACTGGTGGTGAGCTGAGTTTTGTTGAGGGCTTTTACAAGGATGAATGGGTGAAAGTGGTTCAGGCCCAGGAAGTCTATGATAAGGTCTCATATTGCAAAGCGCCAAGACTTGGACGTGGCGTGCGCTTAGATAGAAAAGTGCGCATGCAGTTGTGGGATGTTTTTGATGAGTATCAGAACATCATGAATGAAAGACAGCAGCGAGACGTTGAGACGGCAATGTACGAGTGTCGAAAGATTCTTGAGAGCAAGAACTTGACCGGACAGTATGATTCTATCATCGTGGACGAAGGTCAGGATCTTAGCCCAAGCGCGTATAGGCTTCTTAGGGCTCTTGCTGGTGATGAGCATGAGAATGATATCTTTATTGTTGGAGATTCTCATCAGCGTATCTACAGAAACAAGGCTGTTCTTTCAAAGTGCGGCATAAATGTACGTGGCCGAAGCAGCTATCTGAGAATCAATTACAGAACAACTGAGGAAATTCGTAAATTTGCTTTTGCACTTCTTAATGGGGTTTCATTTGATGATCTCGATGAAGACTATGATAACGACAAGGGATGTCAGTCACTTACTCATGGTGACAAGCCGGAAATCAATGAGTTTGCTACACCTGAAGAAGAGCTTGATTTCATTGTGAAAAAGATTAAGGAACTTGAAGCAACAGGCGTAGAGCAGAAGAATATTTGCATTGTGGCAAGAACACATAGGCTTTTGGATAACTATGTTGCCGGTCTACAGAGAGCAGGAATCAAGTCGTTTGAGATCAAGGCAAATAAGACTGATGATCGTTCCTTTGAAGGTGTAAGAATTGCAACCATGCACAGAGTAAAAGGACTTGAGTTTGATCATGTCTTTGCTGTAGCAGTAAACAAGAAAGTACTACCGTTTGGAAGCAAGGATGACTTTGAAGATGATATTTCTCTTGAGGAATTCAGAACCGGGGAAAAGTGTCTGCTTTATGTTGCGCTTACAAGAGCAAGGAAGAGCGCGTATGTGAGCTGTTATGGTGGGCTGAGTGAGTTAATCGTTTAAAACTCTTAAGTGGTCTTTGTAAAAAGCCTTGTTATTTCAAATGAGGTGCCGATGAATAATAAACTTACTGTCAAAGAAGCTATCAAATTAATTAATGACCACCTAACTTTACTTGGGCTATATAATGCCATGTTGGAAAGGCTAATTGCTAGCTTAAAACATGGAATTGATGTTACTCCACCTGATAAGAATGACAGAACGAAACCAATTTGTATTAACTGTTGGTTTAATAAAAGCTTCTATGTATCAATGTTCCTTTTACGAAACCATTTAATTGATAATTGTTTTATTGATCAGAAATGGGGAGTGCCTACTATAGAAGTTTCAATAAAGGAGCAAAACATAGAACTTATAAAAGCTGCGGGATTAACTTCTTCTTTTAGAAAAAATGATATCAATTGGCCTCTGAATTGGGATAAAGACTCAAAGTATTATGCTACTTGGGAATATATTAATAAGAACCATCCTAGACTGATGCTATACTATGAATCCTTGAGGTTTGATTATGAAGTGGTGTCAAATATTGATAAAGAGGACAAGGCAATAGAATGCATTCTTGCAGAAGAAGCCGATGCTCATAAATACTCAACAGAATTATTCCTTCAGTATGGTGAAGTGTGTGCTGATTTGAGGAATGAGGCATATTCATCTGCAATGAAGAAGTACACTTTAAATAAATACAATAATGAGGTGTTGCTTTACTTTATGGTAAAGTTTGTTTTCCCAGATGCGGTTTTTCAATACCGAGATGAATGCCTAAATGATT